>ERZ869909.749-NODE-749-length-32989-cov-7.229035_pt1 | contig 32989 bp, 39 predicted proteins | sample MGYA00520892_ERZ869909 | MGnify/ENA primary metagenome ERZ869909 (study PRJEB32215, sample SAMEA104723947) | bioreactor metagenome | biome: bioreactor; feature: anaerobic bioreactor; material: water | place: China | collected 2015-03-12 ...
CCGAACACGGCCGTTAAGACCCTCAGCGCCGATGGTACTATGTCTTAAGGCATGGGAGAGTAGGTCGCCGCCCGGTCTGCCCGTTTGACGCCAGTTATCCTTTTTCTTTTCAATCGAAATGACAGACCCCCGCTTCGGCGGGGGTTTTGTTTTTGGCGGTATGGCGCTGTGGTCCGCACAAGCGGCTTCAGCGGTCTTTGCGCCAGGTTGGTGTGCGTTTTACTGAACTGGCGGTTGACTGGCACCCGGGTGTTGGCTAGTTACACCGCTCCCCATTGCCGGGGGTAAAACCGGTATTGACGCGGGGTGGAGCAGCCCGGTAGCTCGTCAGGCTCATAACCTGAAGGTCGCAGGTTCAAATCCTGCCCCCGCACCCAAAATCTGGAAGCCGCACCAACGGCTTGCGCAAACGCCCCGGATCATCATCCGGGGCGTTTTGCGTTGCGGGCAGCGTGTCGCCCAGACCCCGTGTTGCAATCTGCCTGGTCAGACCACACGCCGGTTGCGCTGCCAGACATAGGCTCCCCACGCACCCAGAAAGGCTGCGGGAAGCGCGATAATGGCCATGGCGATGAGGTGCCATGCCGGGCCTTCGGGGCGAATGGAAACCGCCGCCAGGGCGTTGGCCAGAAGCACGATGATACCGATGCCGAGCGCCGTCCTGTAAACACCCGGCGGGCCGAGCCGCGCGGCCAGAAATGCGCCGAAGACCAGGGCCAGAAGGCGGTAGGAAAAGGCCAGAACATGATCCCCCGCCTCCACGATCAGCGCGCGTGTGGGGGGAAACACGTTCATGGCATGAAAGAACTGGTCGATGACCATGGGCAGGCCCAGCGCAGCAATCACGCCGATCCCGACAGCCTCCACCCGCCACCAGGGAAGCGGGGGCGGGGGTCTGTCTCCGAATTTACGCCGGATCATGGCGGGTCTCTCCTGTCTGCCTAACGAACTACGCTAAGGAGGGAACCATCCAGCCGGTTCATGGTTCCGTTTCTCCCGCCTCTGGGGGGCAGAACGAGGAGTTGGACATGGACCTGATCTGGATCGCGTTGATCGCCGCTGCCGTAGTCGCGGTGCTCGCCATAATTGTCATCGGACGGGGGCCGTCCTCGCGCAGATCCCGCAGACCGCGCAGCATGCCGCGCCCATCCGATCCCCCCTCGCCAGAGAAGCGCCAGTGGTAGGAACAAATCGCCGCTGATCCGGTTGGCACCCTTTCCCGGCAGTGTTCAGGAGACAGACATGCGACGGTTCCAGAGCGGCTTGCTCGCATTTGCGATCATTATCGCCACCCCTGCGGCCAGGATGGTGCCGGCAGCGGATGAACCGGCGCTGGTTGAGGAAGACGGGCTGCGGACCAATCAGTTCGTGACCGAAGCGGCGCTCTGGATCGTCTTCAAGATCGAGGCCGGACAGATGGCGGCAGAGCTGGCCCGCGACCCGGCCCTCCGGTCGTTCGCCGAGCAGATGGTGGCAGATCAGCGTGAAGCAGCGCTGGCGCTCACCCGCGCTGCCAATGCAGCCGCCGTGGAGGCCGACGCGCTGGAGCGTTTGCAGACCCATCACCCGCATGCAATGGCCGACGGGCCCGGGACGGTGGGTGACCGCAACATGCTGCGCGCACGTGAAGCTACGGCCGATGCACCCGGTAGCCAGTCGAGAACCGGGAGCCCTGAAGCGCCGGGTTCGGCTCCGTGGAGCGCTACGGAGGCCGGACAAATGATCGAGCGGCGGCTGGCGGACTTGCGCGATATGCCGGTGGGGCAATTCGATACGGCGTTTGTGCGCCATGTCCAGGCGGCCCATGCCGCAGAGCTGGCGCTGTACGAGGCTTATGCCGCAGGTGACGGCCGGCAAGCCCTGCACGCGTACGCCAGCACGCAAGTGGCCGATATCCGCAGGTGGTCGGAACGGGCACAGGACCTGCCCACACACTAGCTAACCGCATTTTTCGCAGAACGGAGATCAGAAAATGACCACGGCACGAGAGCGGCTGGTGCAATGGCTGCGCGATGCGCATGCCATGGAGGAGCAAGCCGAAACCATGCTCAAAGGACACCTTGATCGCGTGAAACATTACCCGCAGTTCGAGGCGCGGGTGGGTGAGCATCTTCGCGAAACGCGGGACCAGGCAGACGTTGTGCGCGGCTGTCTTGAATCTCTCGGGGAAGATCCGTCTTCGATCAAGGATGCCGGTTCAAAGCTTCTTGCGAAGGGGCAGGCCATCAGCGGCATGTTCGCTGATGACGAGATCATGAACTGGTCACTGGCCCTGCATTCGTTCGAGAATCTGGAGGTCGCATCCCACACCGTTCTGGTCACAGCCGCTGAGGCAGCTGGTGAAGCCGAGATTGCCGAAGCCTGCCGCAACATCCTTGCGCAGGAGGAGGCCATGGCCCAATGGGTGAAGGACAATCTGCAGACCCTGACGCTGGATCATCTCGGGCGTGACGCAAGCGACCTGCCTGCGAGCCGGTAAGAGATGGCGCAAAGAGGTCCTTCCAAAGCAACCTTGCGCGACACGCTCGCCTTCACCTTCGATGTGGCGCTGCCCACTCTTGGCAAGGGGGTGCTGATCCGGCGCAAGGGTGTCCTGGCGCTGGCCGACAGGCTGGAGGCCGATGAGCGTGCGGTGCAGTGCCTTTCGCGGCTGCGCTCGCGTTATGGCGACCGGCCCCTGCAACTCAAGCTGCCCGGTCCGCCGCGCGTGGTGATCCTGTCGCCGGCGGACGCCCTGGAGGTGCTGGACCGCACGCCCCCGTTCTTGGCTGCGAGCGACGAGAAGCAGTCGGCGCTGGCGCATTTTGAACCCAAGGTCTCGCTGGCCTCGCGCGGGATGGACCGCCGGAAGCGCCGCGCGTTCAATGAGGAGGTGCTGGCCTCGGAACAGGAGACCCACCCGTGTGCGCAAGCCTTCTCAGGTGTCGTGGACGAAGAGATAGGGGCGTTGCTGCTGCCTCCGGGCGGAACGCTTGACTGGGACACGTTTTCGCAAGCCTGGTTTCGCGTGGTGCGCAGGATCGTACTGGGTGACGGCGCGCGCGATGACACGAAACTCACTCATCAGCTGGCCGAGCTCAGAAAGACCGCCAACTGGGCGTTTCTTGCTCCGCGCAGAAAAGGATTGCTGAAGGCCTTTTACGCCCGCCTCGCGAACCATCTGGAACGCGCCGAGCCCGGATCGCTTGCAAAGCGTGTGGCTGCTGCGGAATCTGAGGGGGACGCAGCCGCTCATCAGGTTGCCCACTGGCTGTTTGCCTATGATCCGGCAGGTATGGCGGTATTCCGGGCCCTGGCGCTCGTGACTTCGGATTCGCACGCGTATGAAACGGCACGGCAAGCGCGTTCTGGCGACGACCTGCACTTTTTCCGGGCCTGTATGATGGAGTCCCTGCGTCTGTGGCCCACCACCCCGGCGATCCTGCGGCAAACCGGCACCGAGGTGGACCTCAACGGGTGCGCCTTGGAGAAGGATAGCGGCGTCATCATTTTCGCCCCGTTCTTTCACCGCGGCCCCTGCGTACCCGACATCGCGCACCGCTTCGCTCCCGGCCTGTGGCAGGAGGGCAAGACCGTCGATGCCAGAGGCATCGTTCCGTTCAGTGCCGGGCCCGGCCGGTGCCCCGCCCGTCATCTGGTATTGATGACAGGCGCGATGGCGCTGCGCCGGCTCATGGAACAGCAATGGCGGGAAAACTCCGGCGCAATCGAAAACACCGATGAGTTGCCTGCGACGCTCACCCCCTACCGGCTGACCTTCGGCCTGCGCTGACCAATCCTATTGCTTAGAAAAAAGCCGCCGGAAGCGGTGGTTTTTGATTGCGGGGTAAGCAAACCACTGCTGCCGGCGGCCGCCCGGGGGTGATGCGGGACTGCCCGGGGCAAAATCCCGGCCATAGCGGGGGGTGGCCGGGGCACGCGGCCGGCGCGGGGAGGGGAAGCCGGCTCGCTGGACAGGAAATTGTCGGCGGACCGTATTGTTCCGGGGCGGGCTGCATTTTTCAGTGAATCTTATGGCGGCTGACAATGAGGCTACGTCGGCGCGGCGCGGTGTGGAACCAAAGCCCTGCCTGCCGGTTCACCGGCCTCCACCAACCCAGCAGGGAGAGTCGCCAATGAGCATCAAGACAAAAGAAGACCTTTTTATTCATGGGCTTCGTGACATCTATTATGCCGAAAAGCGCATTGTGAAAGCGCTCCCGAAAATGGCGGACAAGGTCGACAATACCGACCTGAAAGCTGCTTTCCAGACACACAAGACCGAGACCGAAGAGCAGGTCCGCCGCCTCGAAAAGGTTTTCGAGCAACTCGGCCAGAAAGCCGAGGGCGAGGAGTGCCCGGCCATTGAAGGCATCATCGACGAGGCCGAGGAACTCATGGACGAAATCGACGACAAGGATGTCCTGACCGCCGCGCTTCTGGCCGGTGCCCAGGCGGTCGAGCACTATGAGATCGCCCGCTACGGCACGTTGTGCCAATGGGCTAGCGAGCTTGGTCATGAAGACAGCCGCAAGCTTCTCGAAAAGACGCTCGAGGAAGAAAAGAGCACCGACAAGAAGCTCACCAAGCTGGCAGAAAGCCAGGTCAACAAGCAGGCTGCCTAGGAATCCTGCCGGCGTGTTGCCAAGCGCTCATGGACGCCCGCCGGGATCCCCCGCGCGGGCGTTCTGCCGCCTGATCTGGCGCGGTCTGGTCATGTCGCCGCCGCAAGAAGGGCGAGAAGGGCGGCGAGAGCGGCGCCGAGCAGGATGATAAGATTGGCGCGCCGCGGACTGGTCTCGAGGCCAGGCGTCTGCGGCTTGTACCGGGACCGGCGGGTTGCTTCCCGCCTTGTCCGGCGGGTCTGCGGGGCTGTTACCGGCGTGCCGGCCGCCTCCTCATCCGAACCCAGGGGCGCGGCAGCAGGATCAGGGAAATCGACCTTGTCGCGCGTGCGCCCGCTGTCAATGTCGTCTCTGAGCTGTTCGATGGTGCGGCGCGGCTTGGTCATGGTGTGTCGGCCTTCTCTGGAGATGGTCCAACAACCGGTTGACGGACAAATTGTTTCAAATGAAAAACTTTCTGGGGGTTTGCGCTGGCCGTCGCGCGCGTAATGTATTAAAGTGCAATTTTATAGGGATTGTGGGCAGAAGAACATAAAAAGGCCCCCTCGCCATGGATGGTGGAATTTCAGTTCAACTTGGAGCGGTTCGCAGGTACGCCAAATTTCTCTGTCTGAATGAAGGCGAAGCGGATGAATTACTTATAGATGCGCTGCGACAACTAAAGCCTCGGGATAATAACAACCCGGCTTCTGACCGTGTTGAGTTGTTCAAGGCGCTTCACAGCCGGTGGATCCCCGTGGACCGTCCCGGCTTTGTCCCCACCAACCGGCTCGACTATCTGCTGGCGCGGCTTGCTCCGCTGGACCGGGCCGCTCTTCTGCTTTGTGTGTTTGAAGGCTTTTCCGTAGCAGAAGCGGCGGGAATAACCGGGCTGTCGCGCACTGAACTCGAGGCAGCCATTGGCCGCGCGCATGTGCGCACGGGGTTTGGCTGGTCGCGGACCGTGCTGACATTCGCGCCCGACGCGATGACTGCGCAGAAACTTCACGCGCTGGTCGAGGAACTCGGATTCGATGCAGTGGGCCCCTTCAGCTCGGTTGGTGAAGTGATCGCGTGCGGCTCCCACTCACGGCCTGATCTGATTGTTTCCGACGCGGAGCTGGATGGAGAAGAAGCCGGGGGCTCTTGCGTGAGCCAGATTCGCGAGGCATTCGATATTCCGGTAGTCCTTCTGACCTCCCGTCCCGGTCAGCACACGGACTTTTGTTCAGCCCCTGGAACTTTCCTTGTCAGAAAACCTGCCAGTCCGGCCTCGCTGTCCGGATGTTTGCGCAAGGCGCTGGTCAAGAGCGGCGAGTAGTGCATCTGCCGCAAGCTTGCCAGCTTCCCCCGCTTCTGATTTGTGTGATCCAGAGCAATCATTTTCACGTATAAATGATATTTCAGCGCAGGATTCGTGGTGGATATGGATATCGACAAATCAGACGGCTCTCCGGCCGGCGAGACCAGGCCATCCGATTGTGAGGCCGACAACGCCAAGGCCGCGAAGCTGGATAGCCAGATCCGTGAGTTGTATGACGTCTACGGCAAAAGTGAGATACCGGACAATGTGCGCCGGCTTGCCGAAGAGTTCGACCGCGAGCGGGCTGTCCGCAAGGGCAAACGGGCTGACAAGTCCGAACCGGAGGACAAACAGGGCTAGCTGGCCTTTTCCTCCAGGAATTCGAGTTCATTCTCGCAATCGAGCAGCAACAGCAACTGCATGCGGCCGCGATTGACACGGCTCTTTATTGTTCCGACAGCGCATCCCAGTACCTCGGCCGCTTCTATGTAGCTGAAGCCGGCGCCGCCAACGAGCATCAGCGCCTCACGCTGCTGGACAGGCAACTTGGCAATTGCCTGGTGGACATCTTTCAGCTTCAGGCACCATTCCTGCTCGGGCTTGCATCGCGAGGCCGGCATTTCCTCCACGGGCATGGCCGGTTCGCGGACACGGCGATGGTGCGCGTTGTAAAAAGTGTTGCGAAGGATCGTGAAAAGCCATGCCCGCAGGTTCGTTCCCGGTTCGAACCGGTCGATATTGGTGAGTGCCTTTGCCAGCGTCTCCTGAACAAGATCGTCCGCATCATTGCCATTGCGGGCCAGCGAGAAGGCGAAGGCTCTCAGGGAGGGGATAAGCTCGAGTATCTCAGATTTCAGCCCGGATGCGTGTTCCATGAGAGGACGGCCACCCTTTTGCGGTTTGCGCTGGTTCAGATTCGGTTCATGCCGCCCCCCATCATTACGGTTGAGACGCCACTGCGTTCCGATGATCTAGGTTATATTGTCTGTTCGGGTGTTTCGGCCCAGCTCAGACAGGCTGGAAGCGCAGGTCGCCGCGGCCAGTCTCCAGGCCACTGAGCAAGTGATGCCACTGAAGTATCTGATGCAGCAGGATGCCATCGAAAAATCCTCCGAGCGCGAACCCGAGGAGGCCAGCCGGCCAATGCAGGGGCGTGAGGGACGATGGGGGGCTTGCCGCTTTCATGCGATCCTCCGGGCAGCTGCGGGCCGCGGGCCCTGAAGGCCCGGGCCAGAACATCAGATTGCCCGTCTTGTTCCGCGCGGAACCGAATCCAAGACGTCAGGTTGAAAGGGCATCAGTCAGACGCAACGGGGCGGAGGCCCGCCGCCAAATGGATCTGTTCCAGGACATCATTCCTGACGTGGAACGCCTCGGCATCGACCTTCTAAAGGTCCTGCTCGCCTTCCTCCTCGCCCTGCCCATTGCATGGGAGCGCGGACACGGAGCCAACAATACCGGGTTTCGGACCCTGCCAGTGGTGGCGATGGCCGCTTGCGGTTTTGCCCTGGTCATCGCCACCGTGGACCCGGCCGAAGTGGAGGCGCGCGCCCGCGTTCTGCAGGGGGTGATTACCGGTATCGGGTTTATCGGCGGCGGCGCGATCCTCAAGCATAACGGCTCGGTGCACGGGCTGGTGACAGCCGCTACGATCTGGAACGCCGGGGCGATAGGCGTGGCGGTCGGATTTGGGCGGATCAGCATCGCAATCGTGCTCTCGCTGATCAACTTTGCCAGCCTCCTGATCCTCACCAGTCTTGACAATAACGGCAAGAATACCGGAGCGAAGCAGGAGGCTGACTCCGAGTAGGGCGCTGGAGGCTAGATCTTGATCAGCCTGCCAACGTCCTTGCGTTTGATGACGAGCGCGGCCGCCAGCGCAGCGATCCCGGCGCCGATCGCGAACGTCGTCCTGGGATGGAGCTGTGCGGCGGTATACGGGCTGACTTCCAGAATGGGGTCATCCTGGTCGCCCAGCTCCTTGCCGTCAGACCCCGGATTGTGAAGCCCCGGCGCGTCGCGCTTGGGCAGGTCTTCGTCCAGGGCCGTCTTGTAGAAGGCCCAGGAAAAAATCCGGTCCGAAACGCCCGGCATGACCTTGGCCATCATGGTCTGGGCCCAGCCTGATGCTCCGACGAGCACGTCGCGGGTCGGATGTTCTGCCGAATGCAGAATGGCCTTCGCCACCAGCTTTGGATGGTACACGGGGGGCGGCACTTGCGAGCGCGCCGTCATGTAGTTCTTGGCGTGTTCCCCAAAGGGTGTGTGAATGCCGCTCGGCTTGATCAGCGTCACCGAGACAGGCGCCTTCTCGTGCATCAGCTCAAGCCGGAGCGAGTCGGTAAATCCCTTCACGGCAAACTTGGAAGCGGTATACGCGCTGAGGATCGGGGCGGGCATCTCGGAGGAAATCGAGCCGATATTGATCAGTGCCCCACCCCTGTCCTTCAGGTGGCGCAGCGCCTCCAGCGAACCGTAGACCACGCCCCAGTAATTGGTCTGGAATATCCGGTGATGGTCCTCGTCGCTGGTCTCTTCCAGCGTGGCGTAGATCCCGACGCCGGCATTATTGACCCAGGTGTCGAAGCCGCCATGACGCTTGATCACAGTGTCGACTGCGTCACGCATGGCCTCCCGCTCGCCGACATCTGCCACGATGTAGTCGGCCTCGCCGCCACTGGCCTTGATCTGCTCCACGACGCTGGCCAGCGCCTTTTCGTTGCGCGAGATGATCACAACGCGGGCGCCTTCTTCGGCAGCCATTCGGGCCGTGCACAGTCCGATGCCCGAACTGCCGCCGGTAATCACTATCGTCTGCGTTGAGAGGGGTTTCAGCCTGATCTTCATCGGGGCCTCCTTGCGAAATGAACGAGTGGAAGCCTCACAACAATATGGCCGGTCCCTTGTTCCGTGAAATCGCCAGCGCCCGCTAACTGCCGGCGGCGGCCAGGACGCCCGGAAGCGCGCCGGTGTAGTTTTCCTGCTCCGAAACAAAGGGCGACCCGGCGGCCGAGGGCGTGGCCGCGAGTTCCCGGAGAAAGGTCCTGCACCACCAGGATGCGTCGTAGCGGGTCAATGTCTGCATCATCGCAGCATGACGTTCCCGGCGCTCCAGCAAGGGCATGGCCAGTGCGCGTTCAATGGCGCGGGCCTGCTGGACCGGATCATGGGGGTTGACGATCAGCGCCTCGGGCAATTGTTCTGCGACCCCGGCAAACTCGGAGAGCACCAGCACGCCGGGATCACGGGGATCCTGCGCGGCGACAAACTCCTTGGCGACCAGATTCATGCCGTCGCGCAGGGGTGTGACAAGGCCGACCGCCGCGTCCCGGTACAACCCCGCCAGCTCGTTGCGTGGCAGACCTTGCGCCAGATAGCGCACCGGTGCCCAGTCGAGTGTGGAGAAGCGTCCGTTGACGTGGCCAATACTGGTTTCGAGATCGGTCCGCAGCCGGGCATACGCATCCACTTCGCCGCGGCTGGGCGGCGTAACCTGTATATAGCTGACCCGCTCGCACAGATCCGGCCGGCCCTCCAGCAAGGTCTCGATGGCGGTGACCCGCTCCACCAGACCTTTGGAGTAGTCCATCCGGTCCACGCCAAGGATCAGGTGCTGGCCGGTGGCGCGCAGCGCTGCGGGCGCACACCCGGCGCTGGTCTCCGCCGTCTCGGCAAAACCCGTGGCGTCAATTCCGATCGGAAGAGCCAGCACCCTTGGTTCGGAGACGGTTCCGGGGCCATTGGCGGCAAGAGAGGACGTTGCCTTCTCCTCGGCCACATAGCGTTCGAAATTGCTGCGGTCGCGTTCAGACTGGAAGCCAACCAGATCACAGGCCATCAGCCCGCGTGCCAAGGCAGCATGCTGGGGGATCGCGCGGAATATCTCCGGCGATGGAAAGGGAATGTGCGAGAAGAAGCCAATCTGGCTGGTTACACCAAACTTGCGCAGCTCGGCCGCCAGCGGAATAAGATGATAGTCGTGGAGCCATATCTGGTCACCGGTCGAGATGCGCTGAAGCAGTTCACGCGCGAAGCGGGCATTCACCGCCATGTAGGCCGCAAATTCGGCCGGATGGTATTCCGCCAGGTCCAGCCGGTAATGAAAGCTGGGCCACAAGGCCTTGTTGGCGTAGCCGGCATAGTAACCGTCGTATTCCTCCTGGGTGAGGTCGGTGACGGCATATTCCACCTTGCCTCTGCGGACGCGGCTCGACAGGCCGCCAGGCCGCTCGGTCAATTTCCCGCTCCATCCAAACCAGAGCGTGTCGTGAACCGACAAGGCATCTTTCAAGGCCACGGCAAGTCCGCCGGGCGTCGTCTCGTGTGCAGGCACACGGTTGGACACCAGGACGAGGCGGCGCACACGGGTGCTCATCGTCCCACCTCCACGACGGCCGAGTGGTTCGCGAAAACTGCAAATTGCGTAAACATCTCAATATCCTGATCGAAGATTCCAAAAGCGGCGATCTCGGGTCAGGCAACAAGTAACCGGGCGCATTGTTCCAATTTGAAAGCCGCGCTGGCAGCGTGCCACGGGCGCGGGCATAGCCGTAGGCGGCCACTGGCGCAGTTCCTACGGGATATCATGCGCCATCACAGGCTCGATCAGCGGTTGTCGTTATTGGCGTCGGTTTCATGGAGGGGACGGGCAATGCGCTCGGGTACCTTGCCTTCCATCTTGCAAAGCCACCGGTCAAGTTTCGGGTTGTTCACACGGCGCCGGTGCAGCCATTTCTTCGCGTGCTCCGATGTTGCCACTATCATCGCTGCCCCTACGGGGATCAGCAGGATGCCGAGCGGGATCGGCGACCAGGACAGGGCCAGCCCCGCGAGCACGAGTATGACACCGAGAATTTTGACAAAGATGGACATTTCGGACCTCCGGGCGGTCTGCTAGGGCAAGCGGCGGGCGGTTTTCCAAGGGCGTGTCACGAAGCGCTCTTCTTTGTGGGCTTGCCCTTGCGGGATGTTGAAGCCATCTCTTCAAGCTGCTTCTCGCTCATGGACTCATACATCTCCTTCGACGCGCCCTTGAGCTCGCTTTTCTTGCTGTCCCCGCGCTTTGCACTGAGCGCTGCTCCAGCTGCCTGCTGCTGGTTTTTCGATTTGGCCGGCATGACGATGTCCTCCTGCTTCAGGCCGCGCGGCGGTGATGCCGGCGGTGTACGTCAACCGGTACCGGTGACGATGGTTCCGCGGCGGTGCGGCTGCGCGGAACAAGGACGGACGTCGCCGGTTGGCCACCGGGCTGGGCAAACCATTGGAGGATCCGATGAAAGTGAGCGATGTGATGACACGCGACGTCCGGATGACGAATCCGGACCAGACCATTCAGGAGGCGGCCCGGATCATGGCCGAAATAGATTCCGGCTGTCTGCCGGTAGCCCACGGCGACGGTCTGGTCGGAATGATCACCGATCGCGACATAGCAGTGCGCGCTGTGGCGAGCGGAATGGGACCGGACACCAGTGTCGCCCAGGTGATGAGTGAGAGTGTCAAATACTGTTACGAGGACGACGATACTGGCGATGTCTGCCAGAATCTCGGCGAACTTCAGGTTCGCCGGTTGCCGGTTCTCAACCGCGACAAGCGGCTGGTCGGCATATTGTCACTGGGCGATATTGCGTTGACGGACGGCGACGGATCAGCCGGCGCCGCCCTGTCGAAAATCTCCAGCCAGACAGGCGTGGCCTCACGCGCCTGAAGGCTGCCCCCGGCACGTGAACCTGACGGGCTTCACGTGCCGGGCTGGCGATCAGGCAGCCTGTTTCACCCGGCCCTGCTCCCACTCGGGTCTCAGCACCACCTTGGTGGTGCTGTTCTGCTCTTCCAGGAAGAGGCGGTATCCCTCGGGTGCATCTTCAAGGCTCATATGGTGACTGATCAGGAAGGTCGTATCGATCTTCTTCTCGCCAATCATTTCGAGCAGCTTGGGCAGGTATTTCTGGACATGGGTCTGGCCGGTTTTCACCGTCAGGCCCTTTTGCATCAGGGCGCCGATCGGGAACTTGTCGACGATACCGCCATATACGCCGGGGATGGATACCCGGCCCCCCTTGCGGCAGGCGCGCAGGGCGTCGCGCAGGGCGTGGGGGCGGTCCGTGGCGAGCATGAGTGCCTGCTTGACCCCGTCATAGATGCTGTCGAGGGCAAAGCCGTGGCTCTCCATGCCCACGGCATCGATAACGGCGTCCGGCCCGATGCCGCCGGTCATTTCCAGCAGCGCTTCATGCACGTGAACGTCCTTGAAATTGATCACTTTCGCGCCGAGGCGTTTGGCGAGTTCCAGCCGATGCGGATAATGGTCTATCGCGATCACCTGCTGGGCACCCATGATGAGGGCGCTCTGGATAGCGAACAGGCCGACAGGTCCACATCCCCACACGGCCACTGTGTCACCTTCCTCGATGTCGCAGTTTTCCGCGGCCATCCAGCCGGTAGGCAGGATATCGGACAGGAACAGTACCTGGTCATCGTCCAGCCCGTCAGGGATTACGATCGGGCCGACATCAGAAAAGGGAACACGGACATATTCCGCCTGACCGCCGGCATAGCCACCCGTCATGTGCGAATAGCCGAACAGCCCGCTCATCTGGTAGCCGTACAGCGTCTCGGAAATGTCCGCCTTGTCGGCGGGGTTGGAATTGTCGCAGGCCGAGTATTGCTGTTTGCCGCAGTGAAAGCATGAGCCACAGGCAATGACGAAGGGCACGACCACGCGATCGCCTTTCTTCAGCGTGCTGTCCGGGCCCGTCTCCACGACTTCTCCCATGAATTCGTGACCCAGCACGTCGCCGGGCTTCAGGGTGGGTATCAGACCGTTGTAGAGGTGCAGGTCAGACCCGCAGATCGCGGTGGACGTGATCCGGATGATCGCGTCGCGCGGATTGATGATGCCGGGATCCTCCACGGTATCGACACGGACATCCTTTTTGCCGTGCCAGGCAAGGGCTCGCATGGCGGCCTCCTAGTTCTTCTGCTTCGGGGGGGATTTTGCTTTTGACGGTGGTTTCGGCGCGGCAGTGGTTTTTGCGGCCGCTTGCCGGGCTGCTTGCACCTTCTTGCGCTTGACCATGCCTGCCGGCTCGCCGCGCATGTCCGCATTGGCGATCTCGCCGGCCTCCATAAGCTGTTTGAACCGCTTCAGCTCCCTGCGGGCCTGGATTTTGGGTTCTTTCTGAAAGAGCTTGGCGATCAGCCGGCCGGCATCTCCGCCCGGCGCATCGTAGGCGATGGTGGCGTCCACCTGTGTGCCGCGCCCGCCGGGCGCATCTCTGAACTCGATCCGGCCGCTATTGCGGACCGGCGCATCAGCATCGGACTCCCAGGCGATAAGTTCACCCTCGCGCTCCTCGGTAATGCGGGTTTCAAACTCGAGTGATCCCATCGGCGATTTCACCACCCAGCGCGTGCGGCCATTCTCCAGTTCCTCGGCGGCGTGAACGTGCTCCATGAATTTTGGCAGATTGGAAAAATCACGCCAGAAAGCATAAAGCTCGGCGCGGGGGCGGTTGATGGTGACCGTCCGGCCTACCACGGTGTCCTCGCGCCATCCCTCTGCGGGGTGGCCCTTGAGCGTCTTGGCCGGTGCGTCCTCGGGCGAGGCGTAGCTGTGCCGCCGCCGGGCCATCATGCGGGTGGCTACATAGCCACCCACCAAGGCTGCAAGAGTGGCTGCGCCGGCCGCCACGGCTCCAGCTGCGGGGTGATGTCCGTCGCTCTTGTGGAAATGATGCATGAGGAAGCCTCCAGAACTGGCAGTGGAGGTGACGAACAGACGATTGGCGCTATTGTTCCGCCTTGCGAGGATCTGCCTGCTCGCCGGGGATGGAGGTGTCCTCGCCCAGCGTCTCGCGGACGTAGAGCTGCTTGACCAGCACGTAGAGCAACACCGTCATCGGTACCGCGAGCACGACGCCGATCACCCCGAACAGCGCCCCGGCGACGAGGATGGCGAACAGCATGAGGGCAGGGGGCAATTTAACGGCGCGCTTCTGGATCAGCGGCAGGATTATGTTCCCGTCAATCTGCTGGATCGCCAGGTAGAGCAGGATCACCCAGATAACCGTGTTGCCATCCTGGGTGAGCGCCAGAAGGATGGCCGGTATCGACGCTGCAATCGGGCCGACCAGTGGCACGAATTCCGCCAGCCCCGCCAGAAAGCCGAGAGCGAGCGGAGATGGCATGCCGATCAGGTAAAGTCCGCCCGTCGTCAGCACGCCGACGAACGCCATTGAGCACAGCTGTCCGAGCAGCCAGCGTTGCAGGGCGGTTGCGCTGAGGTTCATCGCCCGATGTATCCTCTCCCGGCCCATGCGCGGAACCAGCTTGAGGGCGCCCTTGACGTAGGTCGCGGGGTCAATTGCCAGATATATTCCGGCAACCACTACGACCAGGAGCGTGGTGAGGGAATCCAGCAATCCGAATGTATATCCGGCAATCGTTCCTGCCAGCCCGTTGCCGCCCGCGTTTTCCAGCCATGCGGTGATCCGGTCCTCCAGATCGTCAATCCCGACCTGCTCGCCGAGATACTCCAGCGTTTCGGGCAGGTTCGCGAAGAGATCACTGATCTGGGTGTAAACCTGGCGTCCTATGAAGGCGGTGAACGCCGCCACCACTGCAAGGATCACAAGCCCGGCGACCAGCAGGGTCCAGGGTGGCCGCAGCGGCGTGAATCTCTGGAAGAAATCGGCGAAGCTGCGCAATATCAGGGCGAGAAGAACGGAGGCGAACGCCAGCAGCAACACTCCCGAAAGCTGCCAGACCAGCAATCCGGCGGTCAGCAGTCCGGCAAACAAGAGTGCGGCGCGTGTGGGTGCGGACATGTTGCCGGCTGGCGCTATTGCGCCATCTCACGGCAACTCTCGGCGCATTCGCGGCAGGTCGCGGCGCAATCCTCCATGCCGTCAAGCTGTTCACACTCACGGGCACAGGCCTGGCAGATTTCTGCACATACCCGGCAGACGCTGGCGTGGTGTCCTGCGCCGGTCAGCATGATAGCGGCCGTCGCACGGCAAATCTCGGCACATGCAATCATGTGCCGGAAGTGAGAGGGCGCTACGTGATCGCCGCCTTCTTCCAGACAATGGGTCATCGCCTCACCCAGGCAGGTCTGGGCGCAGCGGGTGCAGATGGCGATACATTCCTTGATATTTTCAGAGAGGGTGATCATTTCGGGCCTCGGTCTTCGGCTTCTCGAGAGCAGCCCGTACGTGCCGGGCCGTGGCCAACCGAGCCGCGACAGTTAGGTTCCATGAGGCGTGGGCGGGACGGCGTGCGGCTCACGCCCGTTTGAGGACCTTCAGCGCCGCCGGAGACAGCGTCTGCGCGCTGTCGAAATAGCCGGTCCAGGGATCGGATTTGAGCGCACCGAGGCGGCGTGGAATGGTTCTCATCGAATTCAGCGCCCCGGAATCCGCTCGCACCAGCTCGTCCCAGCGCAGCGGGGTTGCCACCGGCGCGCCGGGTCTGGCGCGCAGGCTGTAGGGGCAGACCGAGGTCTGACCGCGCTGGTTTCTAAGCCAGTCGATGAATATGCGCCCCTCGCGCTTTTTCCTGGAGGCTTCGGCCACGAAACGCGTGGGCTCCTGTGCTGCCAGAACGCGCGCGACCGTGCGGGCAAACTCCTTGGCGATGTTCCAGTCCGCTTCGGGAATGAGGGGGGCAATCACGTGTACGCCCTTGCCGCCGGTGAGCATCACGAATGGCTTCAGGCCGGCGGCGTCGAGCAGCGCTCGCACGGTAAGGGCCGCGGCCTTTACGTCGGCGAAGTCCAGTCCCGCATCCGGATCGAGGTCAAATACCAGGCGTTCGGGCAGTTCGACCTGAACCGCTTTCGAGCCCCACGGGTGGATTTCGAGCGCACCGATCTGGGCCAGTGCGTCGAGCCCGCTCGTATCCTCGATGGTGAGATAGTCCGCTGCAGCGCCGCTTTTCTCGAGCAGGGGAAGCGCATTGAGTCCCTTGGGCAGGCTCTCGCTGTAATGCCTCTGGAAGAAGCAGCCTTCACCAATGCCGCCAGGGCAGCGTACCAGCGACAGCGGCCGGCCAGCGGCATGCGGGAGCAGATGATCTGCCACAGCGCGGTAATAGTCGCGCACATCCCGCTTGGTGATGTTCTGGTCCGGATAATACACACGGTCAGGATGGGTGAGGGCGCTAGCCATGTTTCAGGTCCGGTTCGGCTGATACCTCTCTGGCCTTCTTGTCCTCGCGCAGGCCGAGAAAGGCCGGATGGCGGAAAAGACCATCGCGGGTGCGTTCGGAATAGCGTAACTCCGCAACGAGCCTTGGCGTAACCCACACTGCGCCGCGTGCGATCGCGCCGGGGACGGAGCCCGGCGCGGACTTGCGTTCCAGCGGTTTCATCTTCGCGGCGAGCGAGGCGCGCGTCTGCGCATCGAAGCCCGTTCCGACCCGCCCGCGATAGACCCATTCACCGTCCTCGAAGGTTGCCAGCAGAAGCGAGGCAAACTCCCGGTCCGGCTTGTCTGAGGGCGACCAGCCGATGATCACGGCTTCCTCGCGGTGTTCGCACTTGATCTTGAGCCAGCCGCTGGACCGCCCGCCCCGGTAGGGGCTGTCTGCTTTCTTGGAGATGATGCCTTCCGCGCCGAGTGCGCAGGCCTTTTCAAACATCGCCGTGCCGTTGCCGCGCACATGATCGGCAAACCGCACCGCGCCGCGCGTCCCTTTCAGCAGCCGCTTCAGCTGCGCCTTGCGTTCGACAAGCGGCAGGGATTTCAGGCTCTCCCCGTCGAGCTCGAGCAGATCGAAGGCGAAGAAGGCGATATCGCCTGCACCCTCAGACAACGCCGCCTGCAGGGCGGAGAAGTCGGAGAGGCCGCTATCGCCAAGCACCGCCGCCTCCCCATCAATGAGGGCGGACTGGCAATCGAGCACGGCGAGGTTTTCGCACAAGCGGCCGAAGCGCTGCGACCAGTCCTTGCCCGACCGGGTGAACAGGCGCGCCTCGCCGCCCCCGATGGCGGCGAGCAGGCGATAGCCGTCATATTTGAGCTCGTGCAACCATGTGCCCCCGTCAGGCGGGGTGTCCGAAAGCTTGCACAAGGCCGGCGACTGGAAGGCGGGCGGCTTTCCGCCTGCATGCGGTGTCGCCCGGGCTATGGCCGCCAGCGTGCGGCCCGTGCTGATGCTGGTGGATCCAAGTTTCGACGCATCGCGCGTGCCGGCATGCGCATCGGTTTTCTTGATCAGCAGCCAGTTCTCGCGCTTGCCTTCCCGGTTCATGCGCACCAGCACCCACTCGCCCTTCAACCGCTCACCGTGCAGCGTGAACTTGAGTTCGCCCTTGTCCAGCGCCGCATTGACGTCGCTTCCCGCGGGCGACCAGCTGCCGCGGTCCCAAAGCATCACCGTCCCACTGCCGTACTGGCCAGGCGGAATGACACCCTCAAAGTCGCGGTAGCTGACGGGGTGATCTTCGGTGCGCACGGCAAGGCGCTTGTCAGCCGGATCAAGACTCGGTCCGCGCGTCACCGCCCAGCTCAGCAGCACGCCATCATGTTCCAGCCGCAGATCGTAATGCAGGCGCGTGGCATCGTGTTTCTGGATCACGTAGCTGCGGCCGGTGCCGGCCTTTGCGCGCTTCGGCGCAGGCTCGGGAGTTTGTGAGAAGTTCCGCTTTGCCCGGTATGTGTCCAGCGCCCGCGCCATCTAGCCTGCCTTGCGTTTCCTGGGGGCGGGAGACTTGCGCTTGGCGGCAGCCTTGGTGGCGGGCTTGCCGGCCGGTTTCTTGGTGGAGGGCTTCTTCCCGGAGGGCTTCTTCCCGGAGGGCTTCTGGCCGCCAGCTGTCTTGCCGGAGCTGCCAGCACGCTCTTCCTTCACCGACTTCTTGAGAGCTTCCATAAGGTCGATGATCTGGGCGGACCTGGCTTTCGTGCCACCTTCGGCGGAGACAATGGCCTTGCCCCTGGCCTTCTCCTCGATCAACTCCCGCAAGGCGGCTTCATAGGAGTCGCGGAACGCGCCGGGATCAAATGGCGCGGTCTTCTTTTCGATCAGATTTTCCGCCAGCTCCAGCATCTCTGCGTCGACCTCGATATCGCCGATATCGGCAAAGACGCTGTCGGAGCTTTTCACCTCGTCGGCATAGCGCAGGGTCTCCAGCAGCAACCCGTCCCCGCAGGGCCGGATGGCGACCAGGTGCTCGCGGCCACGCGTGGTCATCTGGCCGAGCGCGGTCTTCCTGGCGGAACGCAGGGCCTCACGGATGACCACAAATCCTTCGCCGGCCGCCCTGCCGCGCGGCGCGACATAATAGGGTTTCTCGTAAAAGCGCGGATCAATCTCCGCGTGGTCGACAAACTGGACGATGCGGATCGCATCCTGGCTTTCCAGCCTTATCTCCTCGATTTCTTCAGGTTCCAGAACCACAAAGCTGCCCTTCTCCGCCTCGAAGCCCTTGACGATCTCGTCTGCATCGACCGGCCCGATGCCTTCGGCGGTCTTCTGATAGCGGATCGGTTGCCCACTCTCCTTGTGGATCTGGCGCAAGGCAGTGCGCCCCGCCCGGCTGGTGGCGGAATAAAGGGCGATGTCTATGGAAACGAGAGACAGGCGCAAATGGCCCGTCCAGTATGTGCGTGGAGCTGCCATGTCAGCGCAACGCCCGGACAGAAGCGCGGTTCCCCGCCGTCATGACCCGACGATCTTCCCGCCATTGGGATGGAGCACCTGACCGCTCATGTAGGACGCATCATCGCTGGCCAGAAAGACGTAGGCCGATGCGACCTCGTTGGGCTGGCCCGCGCGTTCCATCGGTGTGCTTGCGCCGTGTTCGGCGACACTTTCGGCATCGAACGAGGCGGGGATGAGCGGGGTCCAGATCGGTCCCGGCGCCACCGCGTTCACGCGAATGCCGCTGCCCACATATCTTGTCGAAAGCGCGCGGGTGAAAGCGACAATGGCACCGCGCGTTGCGGCATAGTCCAGAAGCGTGTCATGACCCTGGTAAGCTGTGACCGAGGTGGTGTTGACGATGGCGGCGCCCTTCTTGAGGTGCGGCAGGGCCGCCTTTGTCAGGAAGAAATAGCCGAAAACATTGGTCTTGAAGGTGCGCTCCAGCTGTTCGCTGGACAGCTCGGTAAGATCATTCACCTCGTGTTGTTCGGCGGCGTTGTTGACGAGGATGTCCAGCCGTCCGAAGCGGTCGAGCACCTTCGCCACAGCGTCCTGGCAGACTTTTTCATCGCCGATATCCCCGGCGATGGCGAGCGCTGCATGGCCTTCATCCTCTATGAGGCTGACCGTCTTGCGGGCGTCTTCGTCCTCTTCGAGATAGAGGAACGCGATGTCCGCGCCCTCACGCGCCATGGCCACCGCGACGGCGCGCCCGATGCCGCTGTCCCCGCCGGAAATAAGTGCGACCTTGCCTTTCAGACGGCCGGCACCAGGAAAGCGGGGTGCAAACTCGGGCTGGGGGTCCATCTCCGATTCCCGGCCGGGTTGCCGGTCCTGGGTCTGTTCGGGCTGAAGCTTGTCATTCATGGAGGCTCTCCTGCAAGGCTTGGTCGACGCGGGCGTGCCGGCCCGGCCGACTTAACCGGCAGGGTGCGTGTCTGTTCCCTCCGGGCCGGTAGCCCTGCCGACCGTATCGGCCATGGTTGCACCGCGCTGCCCGAGAGGGCGGTCGGGGGGAACGGTGGAATCGCGCGCTGTCTGATGCTCCTGTTCGGCATTCAGCTGCGCGCCAAGAAGCACGATGATGGATGACACCCACAACCACATCATGAAGCCGATACCCGCCCCGAACGATCCGTAGGTATCGTCGTACCGGCCGAAATTCTCCACGTACCAGGACATCCCGAATGCGGCGATCATCCAGAGGGCCGTCGCGAGCAGTCCGCCGGGTGTGACCCAGCGCCAGCGCGGTTTGCGCCGGCTGGGGCCCCAGCGGTAGGCGATGGAAAGTCCCAGCGTCATGACTATGAACAGGGCCGGCCAGCGGGCGAGCAGTATCCAGCTTTCCCAGGCTCCAAGCCCCATCATGTTCAAGACCACGGGGAGCACGATTATGAGGGCGATGACGATGCCCGCGAAAACGAGGACGCAGGCCGTGAACGCCAGGGAGACCAAGGTCATGCGGACCATGCCGCGGGTCTCCTCCTCCTGATAGACAATGTTGAGTGCGTTGAAGAGATTGCGCATGCCCGCATTGGCGGTCCACAGCGCCACGGCCAGGCCGACGACCAGACCAAGGGTCAGCGCGCCCTCGCTGCGTGTGGCGATGTCAGTCATCTGCGAGGCAAGCAACTCAAGCGCCCCGCCGGGTACAAACCCCTCCAGCAATGACAGCTGATCCGCGATATTCGCCGGATCCGTGAACAATCCGTAGACCGAGACGATGGCGGTAAGTGCCGGGAAAATTCCCAGAAGCGCGAAGAAGGTCAGGCCAGCGGCCACCAGAAGGAGGCGGTGCGCGAGGAACTTCTTCCACGTGCGGACGAGAATGTCGCGCCAGCCCCTGACGGGGATATCTGACGGCTTGTCTGCGCGGCGCCCCCTCCCGGTCTGGCGGGCCCTGGCGCGCGCGGCGCGAGGCGGAGTTCTGATCCGGCTGATCCTGGAAGGGTGCCAGAGCGGGCTGAGCAAACGTCTGGCGGGGCGAGGCGGCGGGCGGCGGGACAAGATTAATTTCCTTCGATGCAGTTATGCGGAAACGCCTGTGCAGACAGAGATGTTCCGCTATTCAGCCCAGTCTTTCCTGACCCGCCGGGGGAACATTCGCTGTTGCCGACTGTTGTTTAGGTCCCAAGCAGCAACAGGAGTGCTCAAAATGAAAACGATGCTTATTGCCTCCAGTGCGCTCGCCCTCGTGGCTGCGCCTAGTTTCGCTCAGGATCCCGCTTATGATCCCGCGACACAGCAACCCGCCACAGGCGAACAACGCACAGATCACCGCGCCGATGACGGCCTTTTCGATGACTGGTTTGATGACGGTCACTCGCTTGAAGGCACGCCCGTTTACACCAATGACGGCGAACGGGTCGGCTCTGTGGAGCGTGTACGCGGTGGCGCAGGATCCGGGGCCTATGCCGACCTGACCGACGGAACCACGCGTGATCTTGATGTGACCGGACTGGTGGTAGAGACCGGCGGCTTCCTGGGTATTGGCACCCGTGAGGTAGATGTGGATGCCGGAAACGCCCAGCGCACCTCGGTTGATGGCGAACAGCGCATCATTCTGGATATGTCCAATGCCGAGTTCGAGCGTCTGCGCGAGCATGCCCGGGATCGTGACCGCGCGTGGGACGCTGATCGTCGAGACGAGCGGGCCCGCGATGCCGGTCAGTGGACCGATGATCGTGGTGGTCTGATCCCGGCCTCGAACACCCAGACCGGTGTGCAGGGCCAGGTGGGCCATGATCGGGGCACCTTTGCCACCGACGACGCCTTCCGCGACGATCATCCCCTGCGCGACGTTGCCGTCTATACCAATGACGGCGAGCGTGTCGGCTCGGTCGAGCGTGTGCGTGGCGGTTCTGCCACCGATCGTTTCGACGATCTGGCTGACGGCAGTACCGAAGACCTCAACGTCTCCGGCCTCGTTGTCGAAACGGGTGGCTTCCTCGGTATAGGTACCCGCGAGGTGGAAATCGAAGCTGGCAATGCCCAGCGCACCTCGGTCGACGGTGACCAGCGTATCATTCTCGACATGTCCAATGCCGAATTTGAACGTCTGCGCGAGCATGCCCGCGATCGCGATGATGGCATGTGGGGTACGGACGACCGGACTGACCGCACCTGGCAAGACCGCCAGGACGGTGCGGCGATCCAGACGGATGCCGGCGTGCAGGGCCAAGCCGGTGCCGGGGCTCCGGGCCAGACCCAGGCCCAGACGCAAGCCGGCGTGACGGGCGACGCCCAGCTGGGCCAAACCACTCAGCGCGCCGGGATGACGGGCGAGGCTCGCAGTGGCGTTTACACCGATCAGCACGACTGGGTAGATGCCCCTGTCTTCTCGTCTGATGGCGAGCGGGTGGGCCGTGTGCGCCAGGTGCGTACCGCTAGTGGCACCACCGCCATGACGGGTGCAGACTCGGACGTCGCCGCGATCGTGGTGCGCACGGGCGGTTTCCTCGGCCTTGGCAGCCGTGAGGTTGAAATCGATGCCAATCAGGTGCGCCAGGAAACCCAGCAGGGTGATCCGCGCCTGGTGCTCGACATGACCGAGGACCGGTTCGGGGAACTGCCTGATCACGACCGCAACCGCGCCCGCGCGGGAGGCTAATGCCTCTGGGACGCTTGTATCGGGAAGGCCCGGGCTTCAACGCCCGGGCCTTTTCGTGAAACCCGAACCCCGCCTGCCGCGTAGCCGATATACCCTGCCATTGCTGTCCCCGGATGTCATCCTTGCGCAAGATCATCGCTTCCGCCGCCGCCCTGCTTCTGGGTTTTGCCCTTCTTCAGATGGGCAATGCCCTGCAGGGCACGCTGCTCGCCTTGCGTGGCCAGGCGGAAGGCTTTTCGGCACTGGGTATCGGCGCCGTGATGAGCGGCTTTTTTGTCGGCATGGGCGCGGGCAGTTTCCTGGCTCCGGCCATTATCCGCCAGGCGGGGCATCTAAGGGCGTTTTCTGCTCTGGCCTCGCTGGCCTCGGCGGCAGCGCTGGCGCACCTGCTGTTTGTCGACCTGCCCGCCTGGCTGGTCATCCGGGCATTCAGCGGACTGTGCTTTGCCGGCATGTTCATGGTCGTCGAAAGCTGGCTGAACGCCTCGGTGACGTCCAGCCAGCGCGGCGGATTGCTGGCGATATATGCTGCCACGGGGCTTGGCGCCGGCGCGCTTGGCCAGCTTCAGATATCACTTGCCGCGCCTGAAGGGTTTGTCCTGTTTGCGGTGGTATCCATCCTATTGTCGCTGGCCCTTGTCCCGGCGTCCCTGAGCAAGGCACAAAACCCTATGGAGGAGATATCGGCGGGCCGCCTCCGGCCGGGGCTGATCTTCAGAGCGTCGCCCTTCGGCGCGCTTGCAACCCTGTTCACCGGCATGTCGGTCGGGTGCTTTTTTGCGCTCGCGCCCGTCTTTGCAGAGACCCGGGGGCTGACCACCGCACAGCTGGGAATGTTCATGGCCCTGGCGACAGGAGGCGCCATGCTGGCCCAATGGCCGCTCGGGCGTCTGTCGGACCGTGTCAGCCGGCGCGGCGTTGCTGCGGGCGCGGCGTCGGCCGCAGTGCTGGTCCTTGTGGCCTTCGCCTTTCTGCCTGCCGGTCAACCCGCCCTTACGCTGGTGCTCGGCGCTGCCCTGGGCGCAGCCGTGTTTCCGGTACAGGCCATCGCGGCGGCGCAGGTCAATGACCGCGTGGAGCGGCGCGACATGATCACCGCCGCCGGTACGCTTGTGATGGTGCTGGCCACGGGGGCTGCCCTGGGGCCGGTGATCGGCGGGGTCGCCATGGACGCATTTGGCGCAGCCGGATTCATCGCTGCGCTCGCCGCTTTCCAGCTGGCGATTGCGGCGACGGGTACGGCGCGACTGCTCACCCATCCTGCGCGTGCAGGCGAGGCGGGCCGCTCGACACCCCCGGTGCCGCTCCATCCGGTAGCGGGCCCACTGGAACTGCCCGAAGAACCGGCTGTTTACCGGTAAGAGCGCGTCAGCCCCTCTTCCAGCCATTGATGGACGCCATCCGGGCCAGGCAGGCGAAAGCCGGCGCAGCTGTCTCCCGGTCCCACCTTGATGGCGAGACCACCGAGAGAGCGTGCCATCTGCATGGCGGGTTCGTCCGTCAGATCGTCCCCAATCATGATCGGCCGCCGCCCGGCGAAGGGCGCTGCCCTTGCGAGCTTTTCCAGGGCCTGGCCCTTGTCCACGCCCGCAGGCCGGGCCTCGACCACCATCTTGCCGTGCTGAATCTCAAACCCGCCAATGCGGCAAGCCTCGGCCGCCATGACCTCGCAGCACGCCGGTCCGGCCTCCGGCACTGCCCTGAAGTGAAGCGCGGCGCCGAAGGGCTTCTCTTCCAGCTGCACGCCCCGTAGATGAGCCGTCCGGGAGCGTATCGCGACTGCCAGAGCCGCTGCGCGTTCACGCCGATGGTGATCGGGTGCCGCTTGCCTGCCCGGCGCAGCCACTTCCGCGCCATGTCCACCCACACGCCAAAAGCCTGGCGGGAGACGTTCATCAAGGCTGGACAGGGCGCGGCCGCTCAGAATGGCGATGGCGCCGTGCATGCGCCGCAATAGCACCGCCAGACGCACCGTCTCCGGGCCTGACAGCTGCGCATTCTCCGGCCGGTCCACGATCGCGGTCAGTGTTCCGTCGAAATCGAGGAACAGCGCGTCCGCTTCAGGGTTCAAGGAGGGAGGGTGGGTCATGTCACTGCCATTTTAGCGCTGGAGAAAGCTGCAGAATGAACAGAAAAGAAATCGGCCGGCTGGTCTCGATACTCAAAACGCCTGCGGTCCTGCTTCTGTCCGCTCTGGTGCTGGCGGTCATCACGCGCTTCGCTCCCGTGGACGAGCGAATTGTCGAAATCGTCGAGCTGGCTGCGCGCATTCTGGTGGTGCTGGCGGTCGGCATCGTGATCCTCCAGCTGGGGCTGCTATCGCTCAATCGCAAGCTTGCCCGGCTTGATCTGCAAGCCGCTGACAATCTGAACGCCCGGCGCCGCGCCACGCGGCTTACCATGCTGCGCCGGATCTGGCTCATTACCGTGTCGGTACTCGTCTTCGCGACGGCCCTGACGGTGATACCCGGCGCCCGGCAGATCGGCTTTTCGCTGTTCGCTTCAGCAGGCATTGTCGGTATTGCGGTCGGGATCGCCGCCCAGCCGGTCCTGTCCAACCTGATCGCGGGACTGCAGATCGCCTTCACCCAGCCGATACGTATCGACGACGCGGTGGTCGTGGAGGGCGAATGGGGCTGGATCGAGGAGATCGGTCTTTTCCATGTCGTGATCCGCATCTGGGATCTGCGCCGGCTGGTTGTGCCGCTACGCGTATTCATCGATCAGCCCTTCCAGAACTGGACGCGCGAGACGGCCTCCATCATCGGGCCTGTGTTCTGGCATCTGGACTACCGCGCGCCGCTGGAAGCCATGCGGGAGAAGCTGAAGGAGATCGTCGAGGCAGCGCCGCAATGGGATGGCAAGGTGGTGGTCCTGCAGGTGGTCGAGACCGATGTCACGACGATCCAGGTGCGCGCCCTTGCCAGCGCCGCCAATTCGGGAGCGGCGTGGGAGCTGCGTTGCGCGATCCGCGAGCAGATGATCGTGTGGCTGCGTGACCATCATCCAGAGGCACTGCCCCGGCTGCGCGCCGACACCGCCGTCACGAGCATACCGCAGCCGGAACAGCACTAGACCGGATCGCCGTCGCCGCGCTCGGGACCGCTCCGCCGCGGCGGCAGCTCTTCGGGTGCGCCTCGTTTGCCAGCGTGACCTGATCCGGCTTCCGCCAGTTTCTCCAGCTCGTCCTCGGCCATCGTTTCAGCCAGTGCGCGGGCCTCGGGGCTGGCCGCCCTGGGGTCGGGGTGCGACCCGCGCAGGATATGCAGGGCTTCGGCAGCCGCCTGCCGGGGCGGAGGTCTGACGCTCATTGTTCAATACTCCTCATCCTGGTCGGGTGTCAGGCGGCCGGCGAAGATTTCTTCCTCGGAACGCGTGAGTTCCCTGTAGGCAAGGGCAGTGACACCGCCCCAGACGAGATGCGCCGCAATCATCGCCAAATTGCGCGAGGGCGGATGGCGGGCGGCTGTCTTCAGAAGGCCGGACGCCGGTATCCATCCAAGATAGCTCAGCACCCAGACCAGACCGCCGTACAGTGCACCGTTGAAGATTGAGGCTTGCCGGATCAGGACCGGCATGATGGCACCGGTGGCGGCGCCGTAGCAGGCATGGCCCAGAAGCGTGACTTCCTCGGCGACAGGTTCGGGCAGGCCCGGTCCGCCCACCTCGACGAGTTCGCGCGGGGGCAGGGGGTAGCGGGCTTCAACGGGCAGGTGCCGGTTGAGCCGGCGCATCGCCGCCGTCATCACGACAGTTCCGGCTACGCCCGCGATGGCTGCGGCAATCGGTCTGAAACTCATCTGTGTCTCCTTTGGCGGGGCGAGGGCCGAAGCAACCGGCCCAAAGGTCCAACAGCGCCGCCCGGCAGGAGTTCCATCGCGCAACAACGCGAAAAAAGAGAAGCGGCGTTTCCGCCGCTTCAGGAAGATACACACACGCGGAAATTCTACCGCCGGGGCTCATGCTCTTCCGGGCGGCGTTCGTCAGCCTGGGCCTGGGCCTCGTTCTGGCCCTGCTGACGCTGGTTCTGCTCCTGCTGATTGCGCCCGCCGCCTTCCTGCTGGCGCTGATCGGGACGGTTCTGGTCCTGGTTGTTCTGGGGTGTCTTGTTCATGACTCTCTCCATTGATCCTCCACCGCGCCCGACAACCGCAATGCCAGCGGGTTGTTCCCGCAGCGAGCGAAGGATTTTGCAGCGGGGGTGGGACCGTGGCGGAACCCATGACCGGCGGCTCTGTTTCGCCTCGTGTCAGAAACACAAGGAGCAGACTCATGGATGACAAGCACACGGAGCAGCGAGCCGCAAAAGTGGACCAGCGCGCCCGGCGCCTCTGGAAGGAAGCGGGAAGCCCGCCCGGTGGCCCACAAGCCTATGAGGGTCTCGCCGACGATCTGATATCCATTGAGGAAACGTCAGATAATCCCACGCGGCCTGCAGCGCCCAGGGGCGGAAATCCGGATGTCGAACCTCTTGAGGCGCTGGAGAACCAGGGTGAGTTTCCGACGCTTACCGATCAGGGGGAAGACAACAACACACCGCTGCGGCTCGGTGACCGCAAGAAGGCGCTGGAGTAAGCCCACAGGGAGTCCGGCGCCAAGGTTGTCAGCGCAGATGCAGTGCCAGTGCGACGCGGACGGGCCGGCCCTGGCCGCCGGCAGGAGCGGCGATCCAGGCTTCCACCTTCTGCCCGCTGGCCAGCAGGGGTTCCACTTCAGCTACGTCGCGAGGGTCGAGAGGGCCGATCTTGCGCCCGTCGCACCAAGCCTCGAGCGCCTTGCCTTCCCTGCTGGGCCGGCGAAGCCGTATGCGCTGATCCGGCTTCAGAACCGGACGGCGCCCTTTCAGGCAGTAATTGCGGGAGTGGGGCAGTTCGGCGACCATCATCGGCACGGGGCGCACCCGGATGGTCTGGCGGCGAAAACCGAACAAGCGGGCGAGGCTGGGGGGTAGCAGCATGCATCTCTCCATTGTTGGGGTACACGCAAACATCAAACCGGAATTATGGTTCCCGGCCGGTGTCAGAGACTGTCGCGCACGGCGCGTACGGCCTGATCAATCTCGGCTGCAGTATTGATGATGCTCGGCGTCAATCGCACCAGGGCGCTCGGATAGGGGGCGACGGAGGCCACGATGTTGCGGTCCCTGAGCCGCGAGACCATTTCGGCCGAACTCATCCCCTCCACGTTGAAAGCGACGATACCTGAGGACAGGGCACTGTCGCGCGGCGTCCTGACCGTGATCCGGTCGACACCGGCGAGCGCATCCTTCAGCGCGCCAGCAAGCTCATGCGTTCTGGATGCCACTCGGGTCCGCCCGAGCATCCCGTGAAGCTGGAAAGCCTCTCTCAGTGCCCAACGGTGCTCGAAGGCCTTGAACCCGCCCGGAGTCATCCGCCGGCCATTATTACTGCCGCGCGGCTCGCGCTGCATGAACCAGGCAGAGAAGACCTCGCTTTCATCAAAACTCGGTATTGTCGGGCGGGTGGCTGCAAGGCCGCGACTGCTGATGGCGGCAATGCCGGTGCCACGGGGGCCGAACAGCCATTTGTGGCAACCGGCCATGAGGAAGTCGGCCCCGGTATCGGAAAAGCTGTCGGTTTCCACCCCAAACCCGTGAACCGCGTCCAGACCGAAGAGAACCTGATCGGCCTCATCGCGTGACGAATTGATCTCGCGCAGGGCCGAGGCGATGTCGCGCACCGGCAATTTCAGCCCGGTGCTGGAATGCACCCAGGTGAGGGCGAGCAGGCGGGTTTCGGGACGGATGCCGGACGTAATGCGCTCGACAATCTGCTCGGCATTGACTGCGCCGACATCATCGAAGAGCGAAAGCCGGCGCATCTTCGCGCCGGTACGTCTCGCGGCCTGTTCCAGTGATGCATGGGTTACGTAGTAGTCCTCATCCGTGGTCAGAACTTCCTGGTCGGGCGTGAGCTGGAGGCTGGTGTAAACCAGCCCCACGCCCATCGTCGTGCTTTCTGTCAGCGCCACACGGGAGGGGTGGATGCCCAGATAGTCCGCTGCGGCCTCCCGGCTGGCTTCGGTAAGGCCGGGGCCATGGTCCTCCAGATAGGCCACAGGGTCCGCATCAAGCGCTCTCTGGTGCCGCGCGATGGCGGCCCGGACGGACGCGGGGTGGGATGCGAGCAACATGGCGCTCATGTGGACAATGCCCGGCTCCAGGTTGAACAGGGAGCGAAAATGGCTCCAGTTGGAGAGGGGGTCAGGGCCGGGAACGGGGCGTGCATCCGCGCGAGCCGCGCCGAGGAGTGGCAGGCTGGCACAGAGCCGCAGGATATTACGCCGGGAGACGGTCATGCGCCGATCTGATGTACGTGTTCCGCGATCACTTGCTGACCCCCAGCATGCTGGCTACCAAAACAGCTCCATTCTGGAAGCGTGCCTGACGGGTATTGGTTCCCAGGCGCACCACCGTCACAGGGATATCGCCGGCTTCTGCACCCCAGGCAGCGGCGTTGTCCTGGAGTATCTGATGTCCAGAACCGGGCGTGCGCCGCGCGACCTCGGCTGGCGGCCCGTTATTCCGCCGCCGCGTCCCGGGCCGTCTGCCGCCAGACAAGATCGGCGATTCTCGGATCGGGGACGTAGTCGGTGGGGGCGTTCACCAGCAGGTTGCGGATATTCGTGACGTCATACGCATCACATGCCTCGCGCAGCCGCGTGAGCATCGGCTCCAGCTCTGTCCACGCCATTGATGTGACAGGCTCGGTCAGGATACGGGGATGACGCGTCGGGCGCGCATGCTCCGATACGAGCAGCTCTTCGTAGAGCTTTTCTCCAGGCCGCAGCTTGCTGAAGACGATCTCGATATCGCCGTGCTCGGCACCTGGTTCGCCGGCCACGTACGGCTTGAGGCCCGACAGCCGCACGATGCGCCGGGCAAGATCGTACACCTTCACCGGCTCGCCCATGTCGAGGACGAACACGTCACCGCCCCGCGCCAGCGCGCTGGCCTGGATGACCAGCTGGGCGGCCTCGGGAATGGTCATGAAGTAGCGCGTGACATCGCGGTGCGTGACGGTGATCGGGCCCCCGGCCGCGATCTGGCGGCGAAACAGCGGCACGACCGAGCCTGACGATTCCAGCACATTGCCGAAGCGCACCATGCAGAAGCGGGTGCCTGATTGTTCGGCTGCCAGCGACTGGCAGATCAGCTCGGCCATGCGTTTGCTGGCGCCCATTATGTTGGTGGGGCGCACGGCCTTGTCGGTGGAGACGAGTGCGAACATCTCGACGCCCGCGCGAATGGCGCAACGTGCCACGGTCAGCGTGCCGAACGTGTTGTTCCGCAGGCCCTCCACGACGTTTTCCTCGACGAGCGTAACGTGCTTGTAGGCGGCGGCATGGAAGACGGTGTTCACACCCATCCGCCTGAGCACCGCGCTCATCCGCCCCTCGTGCTGTACCGAGGCCAGCAGGGGGGTGACGCCTACTGCCAGGCCTTCCTTGAAGGCCATCGCCTTGAGTTCCTGCTCGATGTTGAACAGGGCGATTTCCGACTGTTCGACAAGCACCAGCTGAACGGGCTTCTGGCGCAGGATCTGCCGGCACAGCTCGCTGCCGATGGAACCGCCCGCCCCGGTTACCATGACGATCTTGCCGGTAATGTTGGCGCCGATCAGATCGGGATCCGGCGCGATCGGGTCCCGGCCGAGCAGGTCGTCGGGTGCCACCTGGCGTATCTCGCTGACGCTGGCGCGGCCCGAGACGATGTCGCCCATGTCGGGAATGGTCTGCACCCTTGCCCGCAAGGGCTCAAGACTCGCCAGAATGCGTTTGCGCTGACCCAGCGTGGCGCTGGGAATGGCGAGCAGGATCATTTTCGCGCCCGTCGCGGCCATCAGCTCCGGGATCGCTTCGGACGGGTGAACCTCAAGCCCGCCTATGTGCGCGCCCTGCAGTTCGGGCGCGTCGTCGACGAACGCGACAGGAAGGTAGTCCGAAGCCTGTTGCAGGGAGACCAGCACCTGCCGCCCGCACATGCCAGCGCCATAGATGATGACCCGCGATTTCTGCAGGGACTGGCGCTGCAGGAAGATGGAGCGCACCGCAAAGCGGACGCCGCCGACCATGACGAACAGGAGCAGCGCATAAATGAACGGCACCGACCGGGGCACCTGCAGCTGCAGGAAATGGCTGGCCGTCAGGACGAAAAGCGCTGACAGCACAACGCTAAGTCCGATGGCCCTGAGCGCCCTGATGCTGATAAAGCGCACGACAGCGCGGTAAATGCCGAGACGGTCGAACGCCAGCAGGGTGACGGGCAGGGTGAGGCCGAGCGCGATCCAGATCTGCGGGGCTACCACCCAGTGCAGGCTGTCCAGCCGCAGGATCATCGCAGCGACAAAGCTGATCGCGATGAAGCTTGCGTCAACCAGCGTCAGGATCGCCCGCTTGATCGGGCGCGGCCAGTCAAATATCCGGTCAAGGTCGCCGAAAATCATGTATCTGTTCTCCGTTCCCGGCGGAATTGCATGTCCGTGAACGTGATCTGGATCCGGAGGATATCTAGAAATAATTTCAGAGCTTTAACTCTCCAGTGTTAACGAGCCTGATCCTGTTGACGACGCGGCTTCCTGTCTGACCCGTTTAACGCGTATTCTGCCCAGAATAATACTCAAAGAAGTCGTCTACAAACTTTCCGTGGTGGAGGTGCATACTGGCAGATTGGACCGATTTTGCCAGAATGCACAGATGACCCAGATCAATTGTCCGGTATGCCGAAATCGGGACATCGACCCGTTTTTCCATGAGGGTGCACGCCGCTATAGCCGCTGTCCGCGCTGTGGCGCGCGCTTTCTCCATCCGGACGGCCATCCGTCCGCCGAAACAGAGCGCACGCATTATGACCTTCACCGGAACGCGGTGTCTGATGCCGGCTACCGGCGCTTCCTGTCGCGGGTCGCCGACCCCCTGCTGACACGGCTGCAACCCCGCAGTGCCGGGCTTGATTACGGGTGCGGGCCGGGGCCCGCGCTTGCGGCCATGCTGGAGGAGGCGGGGCACGCGGTCACCCTGTACGATCCGTTCTATGCGCCGGACATGGCCGTTCTGGAGCGGCAGTATGATTTCGTCACCTGCACCGAGGTGGCGGAGCATTTCCACGATCCGGCGGCAGAGTTTGGCAGGCTGGACACCTTGCTCCGGCCCGGCGGCTGGCTCGCCGTCATGACGTGCTTCCATACCGATGACGCGCGCTTTGAGGGCTGGCAGTATCGCAAGGATCCGACGCATGTGGTGTTCTACCGGGAGGAGACGATGCGCTGGCTGGCGGGACGGCATGGCTGGCACTGCGAGATTCCAGCCAAGGACATTGCGCTGATGCGCAAGCCGGCATGATCACGCCGTTGCATGAGGAACGTCTGCAGGCGGTGATGGCTGTGCTGCGGCTCACCGGTGCACGTTCGGTGGCTGATCTGGGGTGCGGAGACGGCGCGCTCATGCTGCGTCTTCTGGATGATCCGCTCATCGAGCGCGTTGCCGGGGTGGAACAATCGCCTGCGGCGCTGACCGCGTTGAAGGTGGCCCTGGCCGCCCGGAGTCATGCCGGCCGCGAGGGGGTGTCGATCATCGAAGGCTCCATGCTCGATCCGCGGCCGGAGCTCGCCGGGTACGATGCCGTGGTGATGGTGGAGACGATCGAGCATTTGCCGCCCGGCCAGCTGTCGCGATGGGAGAGTGCGGTTTTTGATGTCATCACGCCGAGCGTGGTGGTCATCACCACACCCAATGCCGAGTACAACCCGGTGCTGGGCGTGCCGCCCCACCGCTTCCGCCACCGCGAGCACATGTTCGAGTGGGACCGCCCGCGATTTCGCAAATGGGTGGAAAGCGTTGCCGTGCGGCGCGGCCAGCGCTGGCTGGTACGTGACATTGCCGGCGTACGTGAGGGGTTGGGCGGTGCCAGTCAGATGGCCGTCTTCCTCCGCCCCGATCTCGTGATCTGAAAGCAAACGGCCTTGCATTCGCCGCAAAGCATGCGCATACACCGCCCCAGCGCATAGGTGCCGCGTGCGTAGAAAGGCCTTCTCAAGGCTTCAAGCGCGGCCTGATCGGACCGGTAGCGGAATGCCCGCAAACCTTCAGTCCGGGCGTGGGATGCATGTTCTGCCAACGTGGCAGGCCCATCCCCTAACCGGCGGCTGATCTGCGCAGTTGTCACAAAACATAACTCCCCACACGGGCTGACGCATGTTTGCGCGCCCGTATGAAAGGCATTGATATGACTAAATTTACTGAGCTGGGCCTTGCGGCCCCGGTCGAGCGTGCGGTCGTGGATGAAGGCTATGAGACGCCGACACCCATCCAGGTGCGTGCGATCCCCCCGCTTCTGCAGGGCAAGGACGTTGTCGGCATCGCCCAGACGGGCACCGGCAAGACGGCGGCCTTTGTGCTGCCGATCCTCACGCGCCTGCTGGAAGAAAAGAAGCAGGCCCCGGGCCTGTCCTGCCGCTGCCTGATACTGGCGCCGACGCGTGAACTGGCCGCCCAGATCGGCGCCTCCATTGCCGTCTACGGGCGCCATACCGGGCTGACACATGCCGTTGTGTTTGGCGGTGTGAAACACGGTCCGCAGGTGCGCGCTCTGGCGCGCGGCCTGGACATTCTGGTGGCCACGCCCGGCCGCCTGCTCGACCACGTGGCCGATCGCAAGGCGCGTCTTGATCTGACCTCGCTCGTCGTGCTCGACGAAGCCGACCAGATGCTCGATCTCGGCTTCATGCCGGCCTTGCGCAAGATCCTCCACATGGTCGGCAAGCCGCGCCAGACGGTGATGTTCTCGGCCACCATGCCGCCGCCTATCCGCGCGCTGGCAGACGACTTCCTGCA
>ERZ869909.750-NODE-750-length-32876-cov-10.498735_pt1 | contig 32876 bp, 29 predicted proteins | sample MGYA00520892_ERZ869909 | MGnify/ENA primary metagenome ERZ869909 (study PRJEB32215, sample SAMEA104723947) | bioreactor metagenome | biome: bioreactor; feature: anaerobic bioreactor; material: water | place: China | collected 2015-03-12 ...
GGAAGAATATAGAGATTGTTATTAATACCTATGAATTTTGAAATTATTTTTCAAAACACAAAATTTTGGACAAACTCGATTTTTCTTACTCTATTATAAAATCTTTGTTTTTTACTTAAAACTGACTTTAAGCCTGTAAATTCTCTTTCTTGTTCTTCGGTTGTAAATAATGCTTCAAACCCATTTTTGTAATAATATCTTAAGGCTCTTGGCTCATTATATGAGTCTACAACAACGAAACGGCAACCTGTTTTGTTAGCACCATCAATAAACCAAGATTTAATAAAATCCATTAATTGTTTACCTGTGTTGTCTTCTTCTCCTTGAATCAATCTATAATCTTTATGAACACCCAACCTTCCTATTAGTACTGCTGGATAACTTCTCATTTGCTTTGGTCGTGGTATTGACTTTGTTACTTTCTTTTTTCTTGAGTTTGGTAAATGAGTTGTTTTTATACTATCATTAGAAACAGTAAACGCACAAACAATTATAGTAGGGTTTTCATCTAATGTAAAACAATATGTTTTACCCAGAAGTTCAGTAGAATAATTATCTACATCATTAGAAAAGAAATCATTTAAATCTTGATGGTCACAATCAAAAGCTGTGCAAGTATCTATTAATTCTTGATTATAAATTTTAAGAGTACAGCTATCTAAAAGAAAACCCAAAATAGCTCTTTATAATTTCGCTTTAGCTAATATTTTTGTTGCAACAGAAGTTTGTTTAGAAAAATCAATAGAAGATTTCTTAGCAGAATTTTCAGACACTCTATTAGTAAAATGTACTGCTGCTTGATCTTTTAAGACGGGTATTGATTTTATCGCAATAGCCATAATTTAGTTTTTGTGAGACTACAAAAGTACAAAAATATTTGCACATAAAACATTTTTTGTATTACTCTAACATTTGAGTCTATTAATACATTATTATTTAATACTCTATTACTTTATGTAAATTGTGGATTTCAATTTTTCAAAACTGTGGAGAATATCTTTACTATTTATCGTTTTTTAATAACGCCACAAGTCTTTCTTATTCACTTTAAACCAAATCCTATCTGCCTTCACTTTTCTGTTTATAGATGAAAATGGCAATAACTCTTGATTTTCTATAGACCTCAATAAATCATCGAACTTATATATTTCTAATTGTTGACCTATTATGTCTTTAACAAAATATAACCTGTAATTAGGTTTATTGTTTAGATAAAATATCCACTCAGTTTTAGTTAATGCAAATTCAATAGATTCACTTCTAGTGCCTTTACACTCTACGTATATGGTTTCATTACCATTAGACATTGTAAAGTCATAAGGTTTAAATTGCTCCTGGTTTTGATTTAACCAATTAAAGTTGCTCCAATTAATAGATTTGAACCTATCAAATAAAATTTTCTCACAATGATATCCTGTTTGTTTATTTAATACTTCATTATCGTCACTATTCAAAAACTCATCTTCTTCTGAAGCATTAATAGCTTTGCTTAAATAACTTACTTGACTTGAAATTGTTTGTAATTGGTCAGAAATTAATTTTAAAGATTTACTATTATTTGCAACTTCTTTTTCGAGCTTACTTCCATCAATATTAGAGTTGTCTTCTGCTTTTCTTTCATCTACCTTTTCTTTTGGTTTTTCTTTGGGAACCTCTTTATTAGATTCAAAACTTTTAACTTGCTCTTGCGTCATTGACACAGGACTATTTTGAGCTATAGATGCACTAATTGCATCTTGTGTAATACTAGTTTTTACTTCAAACAAAAAATTATCAAACAAAGCCTTATCATAATTTATAGCTTTTATATTTACATAACTACCTTTGGTGAATTCTGCTAAATTCTTTGATTTTTTCTGAGCAATATCATCTTGATCTATACCAATAAAATATATTTTACAATCAATATTTTTTTCTCTGATATAATTTATAATCACTTGATCAAAGTTAATATTATCATTTGCATCACCATCACTTAATATTATAATATTTGTTTTGTTTTCAACTTTTTCCAATGTAACTGTAATTGCTCCACAAAGAGGCGTGCCACCTATATCTGGGTCGACAATTTTATTTACATTCTTAATGATTAAATTTTTATTGTATTTAGCTTTAAATATTGGCTTTAAGTCAAAAAAATAGTCATAATACCTTTGTTGAGTTTTTTTTCCATTTTTATCTAAAACATTACGTGACTTAATAATTTTTTCACCTTTTGTGTCTGTTTTAGCTGTTTCTCTAAACGTAGAAATTTGAATTGAATCAGAAATTGACAGCTTATCAAGTAAAGACTCATTAATTATTTTTTTTACTAATGATGTTCTTGTAGATTTATCTGGAAGTAAATACTTATTTTCATATTCTTTACTGCCTTTCATATACCCCATACTCCCAGAAGCATCAATCAATATTTGAAATTGTGTGGCCATTACTTACTTGCATTTTTTAAGAAAATTAAATCTAACTAACTCCTATTGATTATCATTTGCCATTAACTGATCGTGGTACATATCTTCTAATGACCATCTTCTTGTGTTAAGGGTTTCGGCTAATTGTGAAATTGTTGGGGTTTGATATTTTTCCATTTTCAAACCAGATGAGAATTCAAAAAAGGCATGTATTTGATGTAGCCTTGTTGAAATATTTTTTATTTCAGTTACCAAAGCTTCATAGTCATTATCTTCTATCCCCGGGTGCTTTATAGAAATACAAGCACTACTAAATTCAAATAAATCCTTATCAAGCACGTATTTATCTTCACCAATTTTTCTGAAACCTAATTTATCAGCAACTTTTTTTGAAGCTAAATGATTGTTGGTTTCTTCACTATTTTCATTGATTGTAATTTTGATGTAATCTTTTTCAGATGTTTCAAAAAAATGAGGAATGATTGCAGTTTTTAGTGCATTTGTTAAAAGCCCTTGATTTCTTACTTCTTCTAAAACAAACCAATGTAAATCATTGGCAAGAACATTGACAGCTCCCACATATTTGTCTTTGCCCTTTATGAAATAAAATATAGTCCCTGTTTTGACATCAAACGCCTTATTATCCCACACTTTTGCGTATTCAACTGTCTTGGAGATTTGATACTTGCATATTACATATGGGAAAGCTAGTTGTTCACCATTTAATTGGCTTATAATTTCATTAATTGATTCGTTTGTCATAATACTTCATTTAAAATAATTGCTCAAGAAAAATACCTAATACAACACCAATAAATAAAATAATTAACGTTGCAATTAAATTCCAAATCCAAACATCTTTAATGAGTTCATATATACCTTGTGGTGTCAATCCATAAATTTGTATAAAACTTGATTTGGTTTTTAGGTTACCGGTATAGTTTTTTCTAAGTATTGTATCAAAAATATCTACTTTTCTTAAGGTTGACTGATGCAGTTTAAAGTATTCTTTATCAGAAAAAGCTATAGCTTCTTCTTCGCCTTTTAATAGGTGTTTATCTGTAATATCGTTTAATTTAACTACATTATATAGTCTTTGATGTGTGATATAATTATCACCATACTTTTCAATAAGTAATTTTGAAAGGTCGTAACGATACCCACTTGGTATGCTATGTATTTTTTTACCACCTAGTACTTTATATCTGTTTTCAAGGGATTCAAATCCAAAATTAAGGTTCCTCATATTCCAATGAACCCACTTAAATTTCAAGTGTTCTTTAACAAACTTAAAGTATTTTTTGAGCATACTTTTTTCTAACTCAGGATATTTATCAGAAATTTTGTCAAATGGTATATTATTAAGCTCTGCCTCAGTATGTATTGAAAAACTATAGGATTGCCCAGTTTGAAAGTGCTTAACTGCAATAGAAGTTATTCGTGGTGTCTGACCCTTATTTAATTCAAAAAGGTTTTCACAGGAGTAATGAATAATAAGAGTCATTTCTGGATTTTCACACAAGGAATTTAAAGCTTTTTTAGCTTCCCTATGAATTTTTAATCTATTGCGGGTTATACTCATAGTAGTGAGACGTTTTATTAATCCTCCGCAGCCATTGGTAAATCACTATCGTTGTTTAATTTGTATTCTTTTGTTTTCACGAAGGCTTCTGCTAATAGTTTTGCTTGTTCTATTACGGTTTCTGTGGCTGTTTGTTCAAGGTCTGGTGGGTAGCCGTGTTTTCTTAGGATGCGTTTGATGGCTATTCGCATTTTGGCTTGAACGTTTTCGCGTACTGTCCAGTCAATGCTGGTGTTCTTTTTTACTGTTTCAACAAGTTCTCTCGCTATGTGACGTAATACCTCATCACCTAAAACTGCGGTTGCGCTGTCGTTTACTTCTAAGGCTGAATAAAAAGCAAATTCCCTGAAGTCTAAGCCTAACTCTTCGCCTTTTCTGTCTGCTTCTTTTATTTCTTTTGCCAGCCTTATCATTTCGTCAATGATTTGGGCGGATGTTATAAGGTTGTTTTGATAACTATTTACAGCATTTTCAAGCATTTCAGAAAACTTTTTACTTTGCACAAGGTTTGTTTTTTGTCTTGTCTTGATTTCGTCTTTGAGTAATTTTTTGAGTAATTCTAGTGCCAGGTTTTTATGGGTCATTCCTTTTACTTCAGCGAGGAACTCGTCAGAGAGTATAGAAATATCCGGTTTCTTTATTCCTGCTGCATCAAAAATATCTACTACTTCATTGGCTACAACCGCATCAGAAAGTATTTGCTTGATGGCTGTTTCTATTTCTTCATCGCTTCTTTCTTTGCCGCTTTGGGTGACTTTTACGATTCGTGTTCTGATGGCTTGAAAAAGTGCAACCTCATCTCTAATATCAATGGTGTATGGATGCGGAACAGAAATGGCAAAAGCTTTCGAAAGTGCTGTAACTGCGTTTACATATCTTTCTTTTCCGTTTTCTAAGCCTAAAATGTAATTGGCTGCCTGAATTGGGAAATACAATTTTTCTTTTGGGGAAAGCGAAAAGAAGGATTTATAGTCAAAACCTTTGACTTGGGTTTTGTCTGCCGGTTGTTCTGAGAACATTTGGGCGACTACTTCATATTTACCCATCATTACCTCAGCGGCTTCTTCCTGGTCAAAAGCGGGTTTACCCTGACCGCCGCTTTCTGTGTAAACAGAAAGGGCTTTTTTAAGGTCTGTTGCAATACCGATATAATCTACTATCAAACCACCTTCTTTGCCTTTATAAACCCTGTTTACTCGTGCTATGGCTTGCATCAGGTTATGGCCTCTCATTGGTTTGTCAATGTAAAGTGTGTGTAATGGCGGAGCATCAAAACCTGTAAGCCACATATCTCTTACTATGGCTAATTTTAGGGGGTCTTTCGGGTCTTTTAAACGCTCACCAATTGCTTTTCTACGAGATTTATTTCTAACGTGGGGTTGGAAGTTTAAAGGGTCTGAAGAAGAACCGGTCATTACTACTTTAATTGTTCCTTCTGCATCGTCATCGTTATGCCAATCGGGTCTTATTTTTACGATTTCGCTGTAAAGGTCTACACATATTCTGCGGCTCATACAAACAATCATTCCTTTACCTTCCAAAGCATCGTTTCTGCTTTCAAAATGATTTACAATGTCTTTTGCTATTAAGGACAGGCGATGTGGGTTGCCTACAATGGCTTCCAGCCTTGCCCATTTCGCTTTTAGTTGTTGCCGGGCTGTAAGTTCCTCGCTTTCGGTGAGTTCTTCAAACTCGGCATCTACTCTTGGTTTTTCTTCTTCTTTTAATTCGATTTTGGCTAAGCGATTTTCGTAGAAAATACGCACCGTTGCGCCATCCTCAACGGCTTGTTGGATGTCATAAACATCAATATAATCACCAAAAACAGCCTGGGTGTTTTTGTCTGTGCTTTCGATGGGTGTTCCGGTAAAGCCAATAAAAGAGGCATTGGGAAGGGCATCGCGCATATGCTTGGCGAAACCATCCATAAAGTCATATTGGCTTCTATGGGCTTCGTCTGCTATTACAACAATGTTTCTGCGGTCTGATAGTTCTTCAAACTGTCCTTTGATGTTTTTTGTTTTCCCATCTCCCAAATCGATTCTTTCTTCGATTGCAGGAAGGAATTTTTGAATGGTCGTAAAGACAACGCCACCTGAGGTAACAGATAGTATTTTTTTTAAATGGTCCCTATTTTCGGCTTGAACGGGTGTTTGACGAAGTAGGTCTTGACTTGAAGAAAAGGTGTCAAATAACTGGTCGTCTAAGTCATTTCTATCTGTAAGGACTACTAATGTTGGATTGTTTAAAGCCAATACCAATTTACCGGCATAAAACACCATACTTAAACTTTTACCACTCCCTTGGGTATGCCAGATAACACCTGCTCTTTGGTCTCCATTTATTGCAGTTGCTTTCTTCGTTGTTTCTACTGCTTTGTTTACGGCAAAGTATTGGTGGTATCGTGGTACTATTTTGGTAATATTGTCTTTGTTGAGATGGAAAATAGTAAAGTGACGAATTAAGTCAAGGAACACATTTTTATTCAACATCCCTTTTGCCATTACTTCCATTTGAGGGATATTCTCATCAGCTATTATTTTGCCATCAATGGATTTCCAGGGCACAAAAAATTGTTTAGGTGAAGTAAGCGAACCATAGAGCGCATCCCAACCATCTGAAGCTATGAGCAAGGCGTTGTATTGAAACAGGCTGGGAATGGCTTGTTTGTATGTTTGTATTTGATTGAAAGCAGAATGAACAGTTGCGTTTTCGTCTGTGGCATTTTTGAGCTCAATGACTACCAGTGGCAGGCCGTTTACAAAAAGAATAACATCGGGACGTTTGTTAGAGTTGCCTTCAATGATTGTGAATTGGTTGATTACTATAAATTCATTGTTACCCGGGTTTTGGTAATCAAGAAGCCAGACTTTGTCACCTACTATTCTGTCGCCTTTGCGGTATTCTACATCAACACCATCTGTAAGGTATTTATGGAAGGTGTAATTGTTTTGAAACAAGCTTGGGCTATCAGAACGCAAGACTTTACGCAAGGCTTCTTCCTGAGCTTCATATGGAATGTTTGTATTTAGTTTGGCAATGGCTTCTTGCAAGCGGGGTTTTAGTACTACTTCGTTGTATTCTCTTTCTGGCGTTGCCCCATCTGGTGATATTTCTGTACCGTTGATGTATTGGTAGCCTAATTCTATAAACTCCTGAATGATGATTTGCTCTATGTTATCTTCTGATATTACTGCCATTGCTATTTTGATTGCCAGACTTGATTAAATAAAAACAACTCCAACTGCTCGTGAGTGATGTCAAATTGAGTAGCCAGTTTATTCATTTTATTTAAATACTTGATGTATGTGGAAACTTTGTTGTTATTATAAGACTTTATTACCTCTTTAAAGTCATCATAATAACACATAGATTCTTTTACCCTATCATCTAATATAAGACAAGGTATGTTTTTATAAGTAAAGCCTGCAAAAAATAGTAGCTTAGTAATTGTAGATGGACCCAAGCCATCAATTTGAAGCAGGCCGCCAAATTTTTGAAATAAACTTGAATCATTTAGTTGAGTGCTACCTTGCAGGAACGTTTGGACAAACTCAACCTTTTCCGTTGTAGGCCGAAACCTTCTCATAGACTGCGGGTATCCCCAGGCTAAAGTCATCACTATACCTTTTGAATAGTTATTTTCTGTAAACTCTTTTTTAATGGTTTCCCTTTCAAAAGAAACAGGATTAAATCCAAACAAGTCTGTAAACAATGGCTTGCTGAACCAAAACTTGCTGTTTATTTCAAATGCAGTTTGAGGCCGTGTAGTATGGTATAGTATGTCTGGTTTCTCTATTTTCATTTACTAACTGCTATCTCACCTGAAATGAGTTTGGGTAATAGGATGTCTCTTAGGTTGATTAATTCTTGAGTTTCTAAAGTATTAATTAATATATTTTTAAAAATTGATTCAATTTGATCTTGAAAATCTTTGACAGCTTTATTTATAGGATAAATAAATGGCAATGCCTTTATCGCTTTTGAATTAACTGCAGTTGCGATTGAAGATGTGCTACCTAAACTATCAAAATCAAATTGTTTTAGGTATAAATAGATGAATTCAGGAGAAATATTCTCATCAAACAAATTTAAGTGTGCAATAGCTTCATTTGATAACATTCTTTCTGTTGTTATACTAATTCTCCCAACGGTTAATTTAAAGCTAATTACTACAGTATTTGCCTTGATTATTGGCACATTAAACTTTGAAACAGCATCTTCAGTTAAGTATTCAGAAGTTTTCGTTATATATGTACCACAATTACCCATATCTCTTATCGAAATCCATTTCACATCATTTGAGTTTTCTGTGAACCACTGATGCTCTTTTCTTGGTGGGGTTCTGCCGATTGTAATATTTGCAATTTCCTCTAAACTTTTCACTTCCCACCCTACCGGAATTTCACCAAATACACTATCAACCATTTCACCACCTGATGATTTATAAGGTTCACCGTTTTCATTAGGAAACTCAAAATCTATGAACCACTGCTTAAAGAGGGATTGTGCTAGGTTTTCTAACTCTTGGTTTATATTGTTATTGAGTTCTATTTTGTCGTCAAGGCTAGAAACAAGATCTACAATCTCATCTTGCATAGTTAATGGGGGAAGCTTTATATCTAACAAACTAACTTCCTCAAACCTAATTTGAGGAAAAGTACCAGACCTACTTTCAGCTAACATTTGTAAATAATTGACTATTTCATCAGAAGTAAGAAAATAATAAAGATATTTTGGGCTTATAATTTCTTTGTCCAAAACTCTTAAAACCATCAATTTAGTAGACACTACGTAATTGGAAGAATCAAAGTCCACAAAGGCATAACGCTTGTTTGCTGGTCTTATCTCACTATACAAAATATCATTTGGCTGAATTGTTTTTTTTGCTTGTCCGGGTAGTTTTTTAGGTTCAAAAAGATTGTGATTAACGACCTTACCTTCAAGAGTATCTGAAGTATTTAAAAACACTACTTTAGTATCTGAAAACTTAAAGGTTTTAGAGATAGTTTCTACTAATTCTCCTATTTTATATTCTTTCCAGTTTGTCATTTAGATTGTGTTTATTTTTAAAAATGGTAAAATAGAAAATAAAGTAAGTCATTGTTTTACAGTATTTTATATGTTTTTATTTTCGATTTTATTTTTCATTTATTTTTTTTAGGAATAAAATACCTCCGATTTCGATAAGCTCCAGAGGTAATTAAATCTCCTTTATTAACCATTCTATAAACAGCTTTTTGTACATCATTAGGGTATACTTCACTTAATCGATCTTGGACTTCTTTCATTTTGCTTTCGCCATTAAGTTTTAAATCTTCTAAAATAAGTGCTTCTAATTTATATGCCTCAATGGTTTTTAGGCTTGGTGTTAGATTAAGCTTAGCCTGAGAAAATACATCAGGATTGAGCAAGTATTCAGTGCCTTTTTTTACACCCCTACTTATTAATATATTTCTGTCCAATAATGACCCCAACCAATACTTAAGTTTATCTTCTTGATTAAGTTGTAGAGCAGTAGACAGTTGAGTGGCTAAAATTTTCTTTTTAGTAGCAACAATACCTAAAGCGATTGTTTCTTTTTGGGTGAGTTGAAAATGTTTATTGATATAGTCGATAACAGATAAGGCTTCTTCATCTATAATTCCAGAATGTACAGATACAGACATTTTATTAAATGTACTTTCAATTTCAGGAAAAGGTTTAGCGTCCAAACTTAGTTTTTCATACACTAAATCATATCCAGAGCCTTCTCCTTCCATTAATTTGAGGTCGTGAAGGGTTTGAATTAAATGAGGATTACGTCTTTGTCTTTCGTGTAAAATATTGTCTTTTGAAATGCCTAGTGGCAACCCCCCGGGATTAGTAAACATAATTCTGTCATGGTAAACTTCCAAAAAAATATCACCGGAACTTGTGTATCTTTTATGAGCAATTGTATTTATAAGTAATTCCCTAATTACTTCTTTGGGATAATTGCGAATTGTATCTCTAAATAAGCCGTTAGTTAGTTCAGTTGAATATGTTAACTCAACAGCTTCTTTTTCAATTTCCAACAATAATTGCATAGGATTGTATTGATGAAAATGGTATTTCTTTTCTCTGATTTTTTCTTCCCTTTCGTTATAAACTAAGTACTGAAAGGTAATAGGGTAACTCAATCTTGCTCTTTGGGCAGGAGTGCCCAACCACAGAACCCCTAGATTGGTTAAAAAGCCTTCGGGAGATAATAATTGATAAAATTCTAATATTTCAATATCTGATTTAATTTTGATGAATTCTGATACTTTATCAGATTTACGAATATTAGAAATGAAAAAGTTGATTTGTTCTGAATCAGCTTGCTGAATAGTAATTTTTTGTGATACTACCAGTTCCCATTGGAAAGCATTTTTTTCGGCTGCGAGGTCCGTTAATTCTTCGCTTTTTACAGAATAGCAATTATCAGTAATGCGTATTAAAACTTTGCCTGAAGATGTTGTAGCAATAATGCGGGTAGAAGGTAAAATTTTAACAGTAAAATACTCGCCACCATTGGCGTGTCTGATAATTTCTGGATTAACCAAACCAACACCGTCTGTTAATGTACGTAAGCGACTAACGACTTTGTTCATTTCCTCAATATCAATTTTTTGCTTTTGTGGTGGTCCAGATTCTTTATTTTCTATTCCAATCACAAGCAACCCACCCTGAGCATTAGCAAAACAAACACATGTTTCAGCCAAAGACTCAACATTTGACTTTTGCCCAATAGCTTTTTTTAAGCTTTTGAATTCTACATTATTTTTTTCTTGCCAGCCGCTCATATATCAATGCCAACTTTTGCTAAATTCTTTTTAATTCGTTCTTGTAGTTCTATTGACTGTTCAAAATAACCTTTCAAATTTTCTGAAATAGCAGCTACTTTTTCTTCATAGGGTATGCCATCATCTTCTATTTCTTCTGTGCCTACATATCTACCCGGTGTGAGCACATAATTATTTGCTTCTACCTCAGCAAGTTTTGCAGACTTGCAAAACCCTTGTATGTCTTCATAGTTCCCGTCTTTGTTTCTCCAATTGTGATAAGCATCAGAAATTTGAGCGATATCTTCATCAGTAAAAGCTTTGTTTTTACGGCTGGTCATTGTGCCTAACTTACGGGCATCTATAAATAATATCTCACCTGAGCGGTCACGGAATTTGTGGTTTTTTCTATTGCGGGCAAGAAACCAAAGACAAGCAGGAATTTGAGTGTTGTAAAACAATTGAGTGGGTAAAGCCACCATACAATCTACTAATCCTTCTGTAATGAGTTGTTTTCTTATTTCATTTTCAGAACCTGCATTAGTGGTCATTGAACCGTTGGCCAAAACAATTCCTGCAGTACCTGTCGGACTAAGCTTATTGATGAATAATTGCAACCATCCATAATTTGCATTGCCAATTGGTGGCACACCATATTTCCACATATGGCTATCCTGCAATTGTTCACCACCCCAATCTGATATATTAAAAGGTGGGTTTGCGAGTATGTAATCTGCTTTTAAGTCTTTGTGCCTATCGTTATGGAAAGTGTCGCCCAATTCTATTTTAGCATCTATGCCCCTAATGGCCAGATTCATTTTGGCAAGCTTGTATGTGGTTGGGTTGCTTTCCTGACCATATACAGCTATATCTCCAATTTTACCGCCGTGCGCTTCAAGAAACTTTTCGCTTTGAACAAACATACCGCCACTACCACAACAGCCGTCGTAAATACGACCGCTGTATGGTTCGAGCATTTCAACTAAGAGTTTTACAATACTTTCCGGCGTGTAGAATTGACCACCTCTTTTTCCTTCTGCATCAGCAAACATCCCGAGGAAGTATTCATACACTCTACCTAGTAAATCTTTGCTGCTAATTCCTTTTTCTTTAAAGCCAACATTTCCAATAAGGTCAATTAGTTCGCCTAAACGTTTTTTATCTAATGCCGGTCTTGCATAGTTTTTGGGCAGAACACCTTTTAGACTTGGATTGTCTTTTTCGATGGCATCCATAGCTTCATCTACATCTTTACCAATTGTTGGTAGTTTTGCTCTTTGGTGTTGAAGATAGTTCCACCTTGCAGAAGGTGGAACATAAAAAACATTCTCTGCTAAATATTCGTCTTTATCTTCCGGGTCTGCAAGATCATTGTCTTTTAACTTGTTATACAATTCTTCAAAGCTATCAGATATATATTTTAGGAAAATTAAACCTAATACAACGTGTTTGTATTCGGCTGCATCCATATTGTTGCGTAATTTATCTGCTGTAGCCCAGAGGGTTTTTTCGAGGTCTTTTGTCATTTATTCGAGGTCTTTTGTCATTTATAGTTAGTTAGGGTTTTGTGTTTAAACCTGTGGGGATAAATAATTGTTTAAACTGTGGCATAAATATACTGTTAATATTTTAAGTGATGAAACAAGAAATTGGTAAAGGTAAATAAAGGATTATGATTGTTTTTGCGGGATTCCTCATTTTGGTTGAATGTTTCTTTTCTTTTTTTTCATTCTCTATTTTATTTTTAAAATAACGCTATACTATATTTACCCTTTTCTTTATGGTTTCAAAGATTTCCGCTTTGAAAAATAAAAAAGCGGGAAAATCGTGTCAATTAGCTGCAAAACGTATTTTCCATTCTTATAAACCAAATTATGTTTACTATCATTGTATTCAAGGTATTTATGCATTGCAACCGCATTAAGATGTTGAACTGTATAATTTTTCTTTAAAGAAATAAGTTGCTCATTAGCTGCTGCATTTTTAATGCGTGATGCAGTGGCAGTAGAAATATTAAATATTTTATTTAACCCATAAACAGAAACAGGAGCGGGTGCTTTTGTGTAATCAAATTTTGGAGAAAGAAAATAATAGGTACACCCTTTTATCTGTACGCTTTTCTTCTTCTTGACTTTTCGCCAAAAGTCTTTATGGAGATACCCATAAATAACCGCCCCTGAAACTGCTTTTAATTTGTTGAAGTTATGAAACCCGATTGTAAATGCTAATCTGTTTAACCACTCATTATTTTCTCTGATCTTGTCAAATGAAACAAAAATATAGTACCCCGTTTTTTGATTCTTTTTAATCCAACCCAATGACATTAATCGCTCTATATATTTTAATGTTGTTTTTCTTGATGCTATCTTATCAAGATATCCAATAAATAGGAGCTCTTGATTGTCCAGTTTGGACTTTCCTGATGGATAAAGTAGTTTTAGCAAAAGATAAAACCTCAGCTGTCTTTGGTAATTGTTTTGTACCGCATCTATAAAAAACTGTATCGGCACATTTATTTGAGGGTTTGATAAATCACTTTTTTTTACCGACGTAGTTTTCATCTATTATTTTTTTTACATCAGATAGCTTGTAATAGATTTTACCTTTGATATGAGCATAAGGAAGGATTCCTTCTTCTCTCCAATTGCGCGCTGTTCGAGAAGATATTTTAAATAGCTTCTGGATATCGAAATTGTCAAGTAAATAGTAGTTGTGTTCTTTCAGGTTTTCAATTTTCTGATTTTTTATAATCATATCTAACCGGTCCTCAATTTTTCTGAGGCTGTCATTAAACGGATGTGCAAAAGGTGTCATAGCTTAAGATTTATTGATTGATATTAATGCGTTTTCGATTTCTTTACTCTTGTACCTGATCAGGTTGCCTAATCTATAGGGTTTAAGTATTCCTTTCTTGTTCCAATCGGAAAGTGTAACGAGTGATACCTTAAGAATTTCGGAAACTTCTTTCCTGGTAAGGTATTCAGGTGGTGTAACAGGTTGAAAGTTTAAAGAGAGCGTTTTTAGTTCTGCTCTCACATCTGTTAGTATGCTCTCTTTAAATTCTTCCGGTGAGACACCAATTAGTTGTGTGATTTTTGGGTTTTGATTCATTTCGATATAGTTTTAATGTTCTTGTGGAAACAAAACTATATCAAAGTTTATGGGGAAGAAAATAGGCTTTGTAGGCTGTTTATAGGCAGGTTATTTTAGCTTTACTGATTCTAAGTATTCTTTAATTTTGGGAATGAATTTACTGCCGTCGGACATAGATTTAGGAGAATAATTTGTATTGTAATTTTCATTTAAATAATTAATGTAATCTTTTTTTAAAGTAGTTGCTTTGAATATCATATCCCGTGATTTTGGGTAATCCCAGACTGACATTGCTTTTGCTTGGTAACCGTGTCTCTTAATATTGGATTTATTGATTTTTAAATAGGTGAAGATTGTTTTAAATGTTTCATAACCGTTGGTTTTAAAGATGGTGTTATCGGTTGGGTCATCTTTTTCTTCTATATTTTCAATATTATTGTCATCCGGAACATTTAACTCAGCCAGTCGTTGATCAATAAATTCTACGATTTTCTTTGCTTCAATCATTGATGCATATTCAAAAAATTTATGCTGCAGGTCGTACATATTTTCTCTATGGTCAGAATCTACATTAGTCGCATAATAGGAAGTTGACAAGTAAAATTTTAAATCTTTATTTTCTCTATAGGGAAATAATGTATCTTTTAAATCGTATGCCAATAGATCTAAGTCTAAAATAGTAGATGGGGTTTTGAAAAAATCAGTTCTTGAAATTTTTGACTTTATAAATACCAGGTAAGGAAGTATTTTAGAGTCTGGGAGTATAACTAGGTTTTCTAAAATTTCTTCTTTTAAACTTTCAGTATAAGCAATAATACCAAAGTCATAACATTGTAAAAAACTATTTCTTTTAAGTGATTGAATATTTTCTATTTCATAACAGAATTTATCAAGAAGTTCTGATTTATAGATAAATTCATTTCTATCCACTTTTTTGGTTGGTGATTCAATACTTTTATATGAATTAATGAAACTAATTAATTGATTACTAAAAGTCCATCTGAAATAAATAATAAAATCATATCGAAGGGAGCTTGCATCAGCATACTCTGGCTCATAAATTCTTTCATCAACCAAAAATTCATTAGAATAATTATAGGTATCAATGTCAAGTAACTTAAATATTTGTTTTTCTACTATATTTTCATTTAAAACTTCATCGATTGTTGTGTCGTATTTATTAAGCCATTTTTTTATCTCATCTTCATTTTTAAACTTGTGTGCATTTGTTTTTTGGACTTCATTTAATAAATAATCGAGATAAGTGCTTTTGTAGTTGTTACTTATTTCAATTAAAATCTCAGATTTAATTTCAGACAACAGACTTTTTAAGTCCACCATTACACCATAAGCAGTATAGGTTTGAATATAAAAATCATCGTATAATATTCTACAAAACGTTTTGAGATTCTGACTTATCATTTGCACTCAATTAAAATTTAAATATAAATAAAAATTGAATGGAATAAATAAGGTTAGATAAAGGAGCGGGTTTTATGCATTAAAAAACCCGCTTTAAACGATGTGTGAGGTTCTTTCTTAATATTCTGGAAGAACTTTATAACACTTCTGATAATCAATTAATTGTTGATAAGTTCGTTAACAAATAATCTAAAAGATACTTTAGGTTTTTTTGATGCGGTTGTATCTTAGGCTTTATTAAACTTAAAACTTTTGTATTATGGAAAAACCACAACTAGAACCAAAAACAGTAAGATTAAGACCTGATATTGTTAAGAAAATTGAAGATAGAGCAAAAGTAGAAAATAGAAATTTCTCTAATATGGTGGATACGATTTTATTGGAGGCAATGAAGCATAATTTAGTTTAAATGAAAGGGACGCTGGTCAGAGCGTCCCTTTTAGTGATATTCGGGTACAGAAAGCCTGTACCTTTAATTGTTTAACCCTAAAACACTTTAAAGTCATGAGACGTTCGACGAGAACTACAACCAAGACCGTACGTGTTAGAGTAAAGACCCCAAGAGGAACTAAATCAGTTCCTGTAAAGGTTACTACTCGCACTACTACCTACAAATCGTAGGGCGGTACGATTAAGCGCGAAAAATGAGCTTCACCTCATTAGTACGCAAGTTTGGCTTAGCTTAGTAAGCCGAGACCCTAATGTAATATTTAAGGCTTGCAAATATATACAAGTTGAAAGGAATTAAGCCATCCTTCATTTGGATTTAACTTAAACACCCATAAATATTACAAAGAACCAAGTGCTAGTACTAACGTGCTAGCACTTTTTTTATTGTCTCAAATTAATATAATATTTTGTATTTTTGAAGCCTTTTGCAATATTTATTATCAACATAGTTATTCACAATTACTAATTATAATGATTATTAGTACTATTTAATTGAAGGCTTTAAAAGTATTATATACGGCAACCAAAGACAATAGAGTCATATGTTATGGCACTAACCTTTCAAATTTTCATAAGAAATTAAAGGTGTTAGAGCCTAAATGTAAAAGCCTTTCGTATTATCAAAAACACTTTATTTATAACTGGGAAGATCATTTTAGTGTCGATAATAATTCAGTTGTATTTATCCAAAAATTTAAATAGCTCTATCGCCTTTTGAACTAATATTTTAAAAAGGATTACTACTTAGCCACTTTCATATTGACTTTTTCAAACTTGTTTTCTTTGGCTTGTTTTAACCAAAACTCTTGAAGTGTTTTGGCGTTTTCTTTTGGAGTGATTTTGATGTATTTCAAAAATTGAGCTTCAGTTTGATGTCCGGTTATCGCCATTATAGTCATATTTGGAAGTTTGCCATACAGATTAGAAGCAAAGCTTCTGCGACAAATATGTGAAGAAACAAGCTTGTACATTGGAAAAACACCCTTTTCTTTTCTGTTAGTTTTGGGATTTATCATACTGCCTTCAATTTCTTCGATGAAACCAGCTTCTTCGCATACATCTTTGATGTATAAATTGAATTTTTGGTCTGAAATGCTTCTAGGAAATCCGTTGTTTCTTTCAAGAATTTCCTTTACTTGTGGGTGCATAGGGATTACAACGTTTTGACCTGTCTTTTGTGTTTCAATCTCTATGAATCCTTCTTTTATATTGGTTTCTTTGAGTCTTAGGAAGTCGGATATTCTTAACCCTGTTCTTAAACCTATTATAAACAAATCTCTGGCGTTTTCTAGCCGCTCTACACCCTCATAGTCGTGATTGTATATTTTGTTTATTTGTTCGTCTTTTAAGTAGATGCTATCGGCTTTGACTTTTGGAGCAAAGAATTTAGGGTGGTTGATATGCTCGTGAACCGGTAATCCTTGAAATTTGGCTTCTCTGGCTATGGTCTTAATTGTGCCAATATAATTGCCTACTGTGCCTAAATTTATTTTTTGATCCTGGGTTAAGTAATTCACAAACCTATCATAAAAGGTGAGGTTTAAATCGGTGAACTTTAGTTTGGTTTTAAACTTCTCTTCATACTGCTCAATCTTTAATTTTGTGGTATTGTATTTTTTGATTGTGCCTGCGCTTACAGGTTTGTTAGTTCCCTTGATTATACGTGATGGTGCAAGCTCAATAAATCGTTTTATATAAGGCAAGAAAAACACCTGATCAATTGCATCATCATTGACGGGTCTATTAAAGTGTTTTGCTATTTTAGTTTTGAGCCAATCTCTATCTATGTAAATGCCTTTGGAGTTGTCTGAATTGAATTCTTTAATGATGAAGTTTTCTAGCTCAAATAAATGAGTGTTTACATCATCTTTATAAGTTGCATCTGCAATATTTTTAACTTTTTGCTTAGCTTTGCTCCAGTGGTTAGGAAGCACTTTTAGTTCGGTAGAAGCAGTGTAATCAAATTTTCTGCCGTTCTTGAAGCGTACAAGGATATTGGAATATCCTTTTACACCTTTTACGATGAAGTTGATAGTGGCCATAAGCTTGTATATTTTTGATTTTTAGTTATATAAATATACAAATTTATCCCCACATTATCCCCACAATGGTCATATTTATATATAATTTACTTTATTTAAATATGACTTAAATATGTTTTAATTCCTTTATTTATAGTGGTTTACAATGGTTTTAATAAAGTGTGTAATATATAGAAAAGGGGTTGGTGGGTTCCATCTTCTCCACCAACGTAAACCACAAGCCCTTAAGCTTGTGGTTTCTTGTTTTTAATTGCTTAAAAATTGAGAAAAGACCTCTCTTTTAAAAACATTCACCGTCTTGCCATTCCGGCGTTAATTGCCGGTATTGCTGAGCCTGTCATCTCAATCACCGATGCCGCAATTGTGGGGAACATCCCCGTAAACGGTACTGAAGCACTGGCAGCCGTGGGGATTGTAGGGTCTTTTCTTTCGGCCTTAATTTGGATTTTAGGCCAAACCCGCAGCGCCATTTCGGCCATTATTTCACAATATCTGGGTGCCGGAAAACTCGATAAACTCAGAACACTTCCGGCGCAAGCCATTTATCTCAATGTGCTGCTCAGTATTTTTATTTTGCTAAGTACCATCTTTTTTGTGGAAGGCATTTTTAAACTCTACAACGCCACCGGATTGGTACTTGAATACAGTGTGGATTATTACAACATCCGGGTATGGGGCTTTCCGCTTACGCTATTTACCTTTGCGGTTTTTGGGGTGTTCAGAGGGCTGCAAAACACCTTTTGGCCCATGATAGTCGCCCTGTTTGGAGCTGTTGCAAACATTGGGCTGGACTTTGCCTTGGTTTATGGCATAGAGGGCTTTATCGAGCCGATGCACTTAAAAGGTGCTGCCTGGGCCAGCTTGATTTCGCAGGCGTTGATGGCGGTGATTTCGCTCTTTCTTTTACTTTGGAAAACAGATGTGAGCTTGAAAATTGAATTTCCGTTACATCCTGAGATGTACCGCCTTACAGGCATGGCGTTGAATCTTTTTGTGCGCTCCATCGCTTTAAACACCGCTATTTATTTTTCCAATGCGTTTGCTACCGATTACGGAACGGCTCAGATTGCAGCACACACCATCGCCCTGAATCTCTGGCTGTTTTCGGCCTTTTTTATAGACGGATATTCCTCATCGGGGAATATAATTTCGGGGAAACTGCTGGGCGCCAAAGATTATAACGGCCTTTGGGAACTCAGTAAAAAAGTGTCGCTGTATGGCTTGCTCGTTGCCGGTGGATTGATGCTGGTGGGTTGGGTGCTTTATGAACCGCTGGGTTTGCTGTTTTCAAAAGACCCCGAAGTGATTGCAAGTTTTACACAAATATTTTTTATCGTGATTTTGGTACAACCCATCAACGGATTTGCCTTTATATTTGACGGCATATTTAAAGGCATGGGCAAAATGAAATACCTGCGCAACGTCCTGCTTTCGGCCACCTTTTTAGGGTTTATCCCGGTCTTGTTTTTGTTTGATTATTTAGGTTTTGAATTGTATAGCGTCTGGATTGCGTTTTCTGTTTGGGCGTTGGTAAGATCGATTGCATTGATTATAAAATTTCGAAAAATGTTACTGCCAAAACTCGTTTAGATATTTTTACATTTTTTGTTTTAGCAGAAAAAAATGTCTGTGAAAAATCCGCATAACCAGTTTCATCCCTGCCTTTGCCGGCTCAGGCAGGCATGTTCTATATTTATGAGTTTCAGCATTTGCTGAAAGAACAAGTTCGCTTAAAATTTATTTTTAAAAAAGTAAATTATTATTTACTTTTGAAGGTAAAATCAAAGCAAAACTTAATGAAATGTTCTGAACTTTACTGAATATTGACAAAAGACGGTTGGTTTGCAGTATCTCAAAAAGGTTCGCACGTGAAAATGAGACACAAAACAAAAAAAGGAGCAATTATATTTCCGAATCACGGTAGTCAGGAAATGGGTAAAGGATTAGAAAAGAAAATTCTTAAAGATGCTGGAATTAAATTATAAAATGATGGCTAAAAAGAAAATAATAATGACTGTTGAGAAAACCGATACTGGTTTTTCTGCTTATTCTGAAAATTATCCAATTTTTACGACTGGACAATCAATTCCTGAATTGATAAACAATGCGTATGAAGCAACCGAATTTTACTTTGAAGAAGAAAAAGTAAAAGTAGGGCCCAATGATATTAAATTTGAAATTGACTTCAAGCAATTTTTCAAATATTACAAAGTAATAAACGCAAAGTTTTTGGCCGAAAAAATAGGAATGAATGCTACTTTGCTTTCTCAATATGTTTCCGGAACAAAAAAACCATCACCGAAACAAACTGAAAAAATATTAAGCGGAATTCACCAAATCGGACAAGAACTATCTGGAATTAATTTACTACAAACCGCATAACAGAATGTGGAAGCACTTGCTACAATATCGGACATAAGTAATTGGATTTTAAATTTTTAACCTAAAGCAATAGTGTAAATCAAAGATCGGTGCTAAGCCGAAAAGTTAGAGCTATAAATCCCCAACTGCTCATAACTGAGACCGAAAAAAGCACACAGTACCTGTCACGATGAGAAATCGGGATGACACAGATTTTGCGAATGAACGCTGATTAACTCAAAATTAACGGGTCTTTAGCCATCCGGTAATGCTCAATCGCCGTTGCTCCACCGGTTTGACCTCGTGTTCCAGAAGCTGACTTTCAAAAATGACCATCCTTCCGGGGAAAGGGTAAATTGTTTTTTCAACTTCCCGGCCGTTTTCATTCAAGTAAATAACGAGTTCGCCGCCATATTCAGGTTGCCAGTTTTCTTCGTTCAAGTAGCACACCATCGAAAGTTTTCTGCGGTCGTCGTTTTGAAAGGTGTCGAGATGCCGTTTGTAAAAAGTGCCTTTCGGATAGAGGGCATAGTGAAATTCCTTGTGAAGAATTCCCATAAAACAGGTTTTGTTGAGATAGGAAACCATATCATTGATTTTATGGAAAAACTGCTTTTCGGCAGTGTTGGTTTCGTTTTCGTTTAACCAAAAAATAAAATCACCCCGCACGCTTTTTTCAATGGTTTCGTTCAGACGGTTGCCGATGGCGGCTTTTTTAAAGTTGTCTTCTTCATATTTTTCGAGCAACGCGTTTCGCAAAGCAACTACTTCTTCCGCAGAAAAAAAACCTTCAACCACACTGTATTGCTGCTCCATCAGGTCGGTGATGATGCTTTCATACATCGGGTTTTCCACAAAATCAAGTTGCTCAAAAAGTTCTGACATAGGTGTTTAAATTACAAAAAGCCGGCAAATATAGTTCAGAAAGTCATCGGTTTAACACCGCCGTAAAAAGAAAGCCGTTATCTTTGCAACACAACCGAAACCTATGACAAAAATAAGAATCACCAAGCAGTTTAATTTTGAAACCGGGCACGCCCTCTATGGCTATGACGGGAAATGCCGCAATGTGCATGGGCATAGCTATAAACTTTCGGTAACGGTCATCGGGCAGCCCATCACCGATTCCAAACATGTAAAGTATGGTATGGTGATTGACTTTAGTGATTTGAAAAAAATTGTCAAAGAAGAAGTAGTGGATGTGTTTGACCACGCCACGGTTTTTAATAAAAACACGCCCCACGTTGAACTTGCCAAAGAGCTTTCTGAAAGGGACCATCACATAATTTTAGTGGACTATCAACCCACCAGCGAAAATATGGTGATTGATTTTGCTCACAAAATAAAAGCCCGCCTGCCGGAAAACATAACACTGCATTCCCTCAAGCTTCAGGAAACGGAGAGCAGCTTTGCAGAGTGGTATGCTTCGGATAATCCCCCCGACCCCCTAAAGGGGGAGTAAAAAAGTGTAGGCCGAGTGCTATCCATCACTGAATTAATTACACAAAAACTTCATTCAATTAATTATCTTTACATTTTATAAAACTTCTGAATGAATATTCCTGAGGGTAAAAAAATTTATTTTTCCAGCGACAACCACCTGGGTGCGCCCACTCCCGAAGCCAGTCTTCCGAGGGAAAAGGTGTTTGTAAAATGGCTGGATACCATAAAAGACGATGCCGCAGCTGTTTTCCTGCTGGGCGATTTGTTTGATTTTTGGTTTGAATACAAGCAGGTGGTGCCCAAAGGTTTTGTGCGCGTATTGGGGAAGCTCGCCGAACTGAGCGACTCCGGCATTCCCATTTACTTTTTTGTGGGCAATCACGACCTGTGGATGAACGGCTATTTTGAAAAAGAACTCAACATCCCGGTGTTTCACCGGCCACAGGAGTTTACCCTAAACAACAAACTGTTTTTAATTGGCCACGGCGACGGGCTGGGCCCCGGCGACACAGGCTACAAACGGATGAAAAAAGTATTTACCAACCCCTTTTGCAAATGGCTATTTAGATGGCTGCATCCCGATTTGGGTGTCAAACTGGCGCACTACCTTTCCGTAAAAAACAAACTGATTTCAGGCGAAGAAGATGTGAAATTTCTGGGCGAAGACCAAGAATGGCTGGTGCAGTATGCCAAACGCAAACTGCAAACCCAACACTATGACTATTTTATCTTTGGCCACCGCCACTTCCCCATGGAAATCAAAGTGGGTGAAAACAGCACCTATTTTAATTTAGGCGACTGGATTACACATTTTACTTATGGGGTGTTTGATGGGGAAAGGTTTGGTTTGGAGAAGTTTGAGGGGTAAGCAGTTTTGAGTTTTCAGCTTAATAGATTCAATCTCCTCAATAACACTTTCGATGTCCAAAATGTATTTGAGAAGTTTAAGCTGCATATAAATCTATTTTGGTTTGATAAATTTCTTCTTTTAAAACCGGGTTCTTAAGCGATTTACCGGAAACAAGATCTACTTTCCTGTTCAATATACCTTGAAGCTGCTCTAACAACGAAAAGTAATTGTCAGCATAATCCAACACATCTATATCGTTAGAAAACTTCACCAAAAAATCTATTTCACTGCCATCATGCATAGCCTCTTTTGCCGCCGACCCAAAAAGGGAAATGGCTTCAACGTGATGCTTCTTACAAACAGCAATTATTTCATCAAGCTTATTTTGAATTAATTCATTCATACATACAAAGATACATTAAAAACCGAAAAATAACTACATCAGGCTTAACGGTGGTTTTAAATAGATTATTGAAAATTAGAAAGGTTTAGAAATAGATATAAAAGTGGGTGAAAACAGCACCTACTTCAATTTAGGCGACTGGATTACGCATTTTACTTATGGGGTGTTTGACGGGGAAAGGTTTGCGTTGAAAGAGTTTGAATAATCACTGTTTTATAAAAAACTTTCTGCGTAAATCAGCGCAATCTGCGGGCCAATACAAAACAGGTTTTCTCCAGCAGACAGCAAATTACATGATGATTTAAAAAGTTTGTTTTTTTAACCCATTTTTAAACTGTGTGTAAATGAGTTTTCAATTTCACCTCACCCTTTAATTGAAGTGTTATTGGAGTAATGTTGAAGTAGCATTGGAGTAGCAGCTTGTGTGAGGTGGTGTGAAATAGCTATACAGATTACTAAATGAATCCTGTGATGGTTTTACAAAAACTGGGAGTGTATTTGTTTTTTTGACTGAAATGAGGGATTCCGTAAAAAAGTATCGAGTTCGTATTTTAGATTTGATGTTTCAAAATTTCAGTTTTATTATTTTAATATCTATTTTTACTAACAAATGACTGCCAGCCTAAAAGACATACAGTTTCCAAAGGCTTACTCTTATTGTTCAGATTCAGAGCACGTGCCGTTTGAATTTTATAATTTGTGTTTTACTTGTTCGGAACATAAAATTTATACTGATATAAATTAATTTTTAATGCAAAATGAGGTATTTTATAATATAAGTAAAATCATTGAACGGGATAGCAAGGCAACTACATACAAATTTGCCCTTTTGCGTGGTGTCATAGATATTATCCAGGACAATTCACCTTACATTTCATTCGAAGATAATCGGGCACAAATGCCAACTGGATTACTTATTGAAAAATGGTTGTTGTATTATTATCCAATTTTACAATCACAAACTGTAATACCACAGATCAATGGCGGGGCAAGTCTTTCATTTAGTGTTGAGTTTAATAGATTAATATTATATTATAAAACAAGAGGTGGTTTTTCTGCGTTTTTCAATGACTTAAAGAATAAAGGAATACCGTTAGATTTACAAAGTGACTTTTTTGGACTTGCTAAGAAGCTTAGAGACACGATAACTAAAATGCCAATGAAATATATTGGTCGTTCCTTTAGCAATGATTTTTATTCCATTTTCAATTATGAAAATCATAGGCTTAGAAGATATTCCGATTTTGATATCGAAACATTAATTAATGATTTTGGAACATTTTCAATTCCTTTGGAGTACTATGAAGCATTTAAAATTTTAGGTAGTTTTATAAACGGACAAGATTCTATACTTTTCAAATGGGCTGAATTTTCTGTAAATGCTTCGGGAAACAATTTATCAGTCCATAGAGTTCTTAACGAGGTATTAAAAAGTCCTATAACATCTAGAGAAATTAAAGAGTCGAAAAAATTATATAATGACATTTTAAAGAAAGAGGGAAAAGTTTTTTGTGTTTGGACAGGTAGAAAAATATCAAATTATGATATTGACCATTTAATTCCATTTTCTGTCTGGAAAAATAATGACCTATGGAATTTGCTTCCCTCTGACTCAAGAATTAACAATCTAAAGCGAGATAAAGTTCCAACACCAGAAATTATTGACAAGCAAAAAAATCTAATCCTTGATTATTGGGGAATCATTTTTGAGAGCCAATCTAAACGTTTCCAAAAAGAAATTCAAGTTGCTCTTTTAGGGAATCATTCATTTGATTCTTGGAAAAATATTGGGGTTATTCAGTTGCAAAAAAGCTGTAATTATTTAATTGAAAATAGAGGTTTTGAGGGATGGGAAATTTAAATTCAAACCAGAATAGCCATCTAACTGCAAAAAATAGAGTAAAGATGTCATTTCCATCAAAATTACTTTTTGAAAAAAAGTTTCTCAATGGCAAAGTTCTTGACTTTGGTTGTGGATTTGGAAAAGACGTTGAAGAGCTAGAAAAAAAGGGCGTAAATATTGTTGGCTATGACCCTTTTTATAATAAAACCTATCCCCAAGAGAAATTTGACACTATTATCTGTATTTATGTACTTAATGTTTTGTTGCCACAAGCTCAAGCAAGAGTGTTATTTGAGGTTTCGCAATTATTAAAAATTGGCGGCAAAGCTTTTTTCGTCGTAAGAAGAGATATTAAATATCCTGGTTATAGGATGCATAAAATACACAAAGAAAAGACTTATCAATGCAATGTTATTTTGCCGTTTAAAAGCGTATTAAAAACAGATTCTTTTGAAATTTATGAATACCAGCATTATTCATTCTTAAATAATGGAGATTCTGCTATTTCACCTTTCTTTAATGATCGTGAACAAAAGAATCAAATAGGTGAGATAGCTTCAGCTTTTGCTTTTTATGATAAATTTCCCGTAAACAAAGGCCATTCACTTATAGTGCCCAAAAGAAATGTTGCAGATTATTTTGAATTGTCATTTAAAGAGCAATCTGCTTGTTGGTTTCTTGTTAACTTAGTCAAAGATTATTTAACAAAAACCTATTCTCCTGATGGATATAACATTGGGATAAATATAAATGAAAAAGCAGGACAAACAGTCCCACATTGCCATATACACATCATACCAAGATATGATGGAGACGTTGAAAACCCGAGAGGTGGCGTTAGGGGGGTAATTCCTGATAGGCAAAAATATTGATTATGAATACCTTTTCAAACATAAAAGAATTATTGTTTGCTCTTTACCGAGAAGAAAAACTTCTGACAGAGATGTTTAAGAAGCGAAAAACTACTGACTATAAATACGAATATGCTCTTGACTTAGTTGAAAATAACGATAACAAACTTCAATATTTAATTGACCGTTCGGTCTTAAGACAAAACGGGAATAATCTAGAAATAGACGACCTCTACTTGCAATTTTTCGAACAAGTTTTAGAAGCAAATGAAGAAATTAACACGTCATATATTAATGAGAATCTTGAGAAAGTAAAACAGAATATTGATTACTATTTTAATGAACACAACGAGCAAAGGAAATACGAATACCTGAGAATAATTAAAAATACTTTAAGGAAAATTGGCATTATTACGCTGAGAAATGTAGTTGATTTGAAACGGAATATCGACAACACTTTTAAAAGCGAACCAACTTATAAAAACAAAAGAGCTAAACTCATAAATCTTGACAATAAACGCAAAGACATAACTAAACTTATTGAACAAACTGAGTTTTTAATTACTGAAGATGATATTACGTTTTTTAGAACGGCAACAGATGAAGAATTGAATCGCATAATTGTTCAGCTAAAAATTCAATTAAGTAAGTGTACTCATAATTTAATTGAAATTGAAAGACAAGTAATTGACTTCTTAAATCAGATACAACAACAGAGCGGTGTAATAGAGAAACTTCGCCAGATAAAATACTTAAAAGACCAGTTTATTCTCGAAATAACAACAGATATTAAGCAGGTTGTGGCAGCAAACAATTCAGTAATATTTGAGCCCAAACCAAGCTATCCGTTAAAGCTTTCACTTGAATATCTTCAAACAGATGAAGAAGCCTTTTCTAGTATTCAGAAAATAGCTAATCGTTTGAAATTAGGAGTTAAAATAAAACAACCTGTTGCTGATAAAATTTCTGACGAGTATTTAGAAACACAAATTGAAGAAGAGATTCAAATAAATTTGGAAGAGGTGAAAAATAGTTTTGTGGCAAGTAGCCACAATCTATTTGACTTTGTAATGAATTACAACTTTATGAAAAATGTTTCATTTGATGAACGAGTAACAGTTTATTGTCAGTTGGTTTCTCAATACGAAAATGTTTTTGAGATAACCGATCAGTTTGCAGAAAAAGAAGAAATAGAATTTGCAATGATTTATCCTAAATAAGACATATGGAAGTTCCAGTACAAACATCAGAAATATTCAAAATCCTTAGCAAAGGTCAATTTATCAGTTCTAACAGTTCTGATAAAACTATAAACACTTTGTACAATGTAATTGAAGAAGACGAGAACTTTGAAATTCTGTATGAATATTTCCTGAACATCAAATTTGTTTTAGAGAAAGGGGATGAATATTTTTATTTCAGCAGACCCGAAACCAAAGTTGACCTTGAAAATAAAATTGAAACCGCTTTTCGTTGGATTGATATTATTGATTTTCTGAAAACATTTGATAATTCTTTCAGTGCAGGTTATCGATTTACGCCTTCTGACATTTTGGTAAGAATAAAAACAGATGCCGAATTAGAAGCGAAACTTGACGGTTTAAAAAAGCATACGGATAAAGAAAAACACCAAGATATTTTAGACAAAGTTTTAAAGAAACTGATAGATGAAACTTTTATTGAATTAGAAAACGAAATTACTCATCAATACAAAGTTTTGGCTTCTTTCAAATATCTCGAACAACTAATTTTAACTATTAACATTCCTGACGAAGTGAAAAATGAGATTCCTGAGTAAAATATCATTCATAAATAGTGCTGATAAATCATTAAGATATGCCGAAGTCAATTTAGACGGAAATGTGCATTTTATTGGCACACAAGGCGTTGGAAAAAGCACTTTATTGCGAGCAATTCTATTTTTTTACAATGCAGACACTCAAAAATTGGGCATTCCGAGAGAAAAGAAAAACTTCAATGAATACTATTTTCCATATCAAAATTCATATATCGTTTATGAAGTACAAACCGAAACAGGAAAGTTTTGTGTATTGACTTTCAAGTCGCAAGGAAGAGTTGCATTTCGTTTTATTGATTCAGGTTATGACAAGAGTTATTTCATAGACAACGAAGGCAAAGCATTTGAAACTTGGGATAAAACAAGAGAAGTATTAGGAAAAGTTGATTCTACGAGGATTATAAGCAGTTATGAAGAATATAGAAATATCTTGTATGGTAACAACAAAGGTTTGTCTAGCGAATTTAGAAAATACGCCTTAATTGAGAGTAAGCAATATCAGAATATTCCAAGAACAATTGCTAATGTATTTCTAAACGCAAAATTAGACGCAGAATTTGTAAAAGAAACAATTATCAAATCTCTCAATGAAGATGAAGTAAAAATTGACCTAACAACTTATTCCCAAACACATCTAAGAGATTTTGAAACCAACCTTAGTGATATTAAAAAATGGACTGACGGGAATGTTGAGAAACAAGCAGAGAAAGTGACTACTACTTATTCCGCATTGAAATATTTAGAACAGAAGAAAAAAGAATTGGCATTTCAATTAGGTTACTCTCTAAATAACCTAAAGGAAAAGCAACCACTAGTTCAAGAACATCTCAATTCAGAGGAATTAAAACGAGATAGAGTAAAAATAAAACTCAATGAACTTGATGAAGTTTTCTCGAAGAAAAAGGATGAAATTGTAAAAAAAATTGGTGTCGTTTCAGATAAACTAAAAGACATTTCAACCAAGAGGAAGGAATATGAAGCGATAAAAATTGAAATGATTCTTGACCGTGTTTCCAAAAAATCCGTATTAGAATTAGAGAAAAAAAACTTAGCAGAGGAAAAAGAAATCCTTACGTCTAAATATCTTGAAATACAACAACGCTATGAAGCTCAATTGAGGCAATTGGAAAATCAATTAAAAGAATTTGAAAATATCCAGCAAACAGCAAAAAATTCAGCGAATAGCGAATTTCTAAACACAAAAGATGAACTGACCAAACAATATGAATTGATTTATGATGACATTCGCCTACAGCAAAAAGAACAATTAGAAACTTCAAATTCGGTAATAAAGGAAAAGGAAAACTCAATAACTGATAACAAAATAAAACTGTCAGAAGCAAAATACAAGCGTTTTTTTGAAACCGAAATTGAAGCCAGTAAATCAGAAATATCAAAGATAAAATCTGCTCTTTCTAAAGCTGAAACACAAGTTGAGCAGGCAACTGAAAAAATAAAAGCAATTCAAAGAGAATGGGAATTTGAAGAAAAAAACATTTTAGCGGAAACTAACAGAAAAATAGAACGTCAAACAGAAGAGCAAGAAAAGTTAAATAAAGAAATTATTGATATTGATTCTAAAATTGAAAACAGTAAAAATTCGCTTTACGGTTGGCTTAATGAAAATATTACAGATTGGGACAAAACGATTGGAAAGGTAATTGACGAAGAAAGTGTGTTGTTCCAGCCAGGATTGAACCCTAAAAAGGTTTCAGATAATAATTTGAGCTTTTATGGAATTAGCATTGATACAAACGAAATAAAAAAGAATGTAAAAACAGTTGCTGATTTACAACAAGAACAAGAAGAATTTAAAAACAAAATTCAAGTAATACAACAAGCTATTGCCAATCTCAATGCCCAAAACAATGAAGAGTTGGAAAAATTGAAGAGAAAATACAAACCCAAAATTAAAGAACAAAAGGAACTTATACAACACAGCGAGTACATTCTAACTAATAGTAAAACAAAATTAGATGAACTTGGTGTTCGACTTTCAGAGTGGGAAATTAAAGCAAAGGCAGAGCAAAAAACAGCAATAGAAAAAATTGAGATTATCATTTCTAAATTAAGTGAAGAAAAAACAATAGCAGAGGAGCAAGTCCAGAAAATAGAAATCGGCATTAAAAAAGCGATTGAAGCAAAAAAGAAAGAGAAAGAATCGAAGGTAAAAATAGAGCAAGAGAAATTATCAGTTATTTTAATGCAAATTGATGAAAAGATTCAAGAAGAAAAGGAAAATGTAAATAGAAAAGTCGAATTAATAAAAACTAATCAAAAGAAAGAACTTGACTCAAAGGGAGCAAATACTGAAAGAATTGATAAAATTGATTTACGACTTTCTGAAGTAGACTCTGAATTAATATTTATTGAAAATAATCGGGATAAAGTTGCTGAATACCATAAAGACAAACGAGAATTATTTGACAAAGAAGATGAGTTTAAAACCAAAAAATCTTTGCTTGATAAGCAATTAGAAACAGAATCCGAAAAACACAAACAGCAAAAAGAAAAGTTTATACAACAAATAGGAGTTCACAATGCCGAAATTGAAGCAATCAATAAAACACTTTCTGCATATCAAAATGATTTCAATGCATTTGAAAACTTTGCCAAAACAGAAACATATGAAACTGTTGAACAATTTATTTCTTCCTTTACTGATGAACACAAAACCGACAATTCTTGCTCTGATATAATAAACGAAATAAGCACGACTGACAACACAATTACAAGAAGATACATTGAGTTACAGGAAGCAATTAACAAATTCACGGGTAATTTTCAAGAAAACAATCTATTTAGTTTTAAAGTGAAATTAGCTGAAAGAGGCGAATTTTTTGAATTTGCGGAAATGCTTAAAGAGTTTGTTGAAGAAAATAAAATTGCAGAATATAAGCAACGTGTAGAAGAGCGATTTGCTCATATTATTCGCCAAATTGGGAGGGAAACTAATTCATTAATTGAGAAAGAAGGCGAAATCAGCAAAGTAATCAATGAAATCAATAATGATTTCGTCTCAAGACAATTTGTAACAGCAGTTAAAAGTGTTGAATTAAAAACTATTGAAAGTAAGAATAGAATTTTTACCTTATTAGTTCAAATTAAGGTCTTTAATGATGAGAATTCTTTTGATTTAGGGAAACCAGACTTGTTTTCTTCAAATGGTCAATCAAATAAAAACGAAAAGGCAATTTCATTACTGAAACAACTTATTAAAGAAATGTCCATTTCAAAAGAAAAGGAAATTACACTTTCTGATTCGTTTGAATTGTTGTTCAAGATTGTAGAAAACGATAATGATACAGGATGGGTGGAAAAACTGACTAATGTTGGTTCAGAGGGTACAGATATTTTGGTAAAAGCAATGATAAACATAATGCTTTTGAATGTTTTTAAAGAAAAGGCATCCAAAAAACAAAGTGATGACTTCCGTTTGCATTGTATGATGGATGAAATTGGTAAACTTCACCCGAACAATGTAAAAGGTATTTTAAAATTTGCCAATGATAGAAACATTTTACTTATCAATAGTTCGCCTACATCACTCAATGCAACAGATTATCGTTATACTTATCTGCTATCTAAAGACAATAAGAATGTAACAAGCATTAAGCGTTTGGTTAGAAAAATAAGCAAATTAGAGACACAAACAAAAGCTTGATGAAAATCCCAGTTCACATAGCAGAAAAACTATTACAGCTCTCACAAGGCGAAGTTATTCCGTCAGGTAAGGCAAAACACGCTTTGATAGAAGAATTAGTATCTGAAAGAATAATTGAACGAACAGGAAGAATTCAAAAAAAATTAACCATAGTAGATAATAGGCCTTTATTCCTATATCTACAAAACAAACTTGGTATTAATGACCTAAGAAAGTATATTGAAGTCTATCAAAAAGAAAACTTACAGAGAAATGAATTAGTTGATATTTCATCTAATTCAAAATTGAAGCAAGTCAGAACTTTTAAAGGGTTTTTAGTAAGTAGTTATATTCCTCTTCAAGCAACACTCAACGGAAAGCCAACTACAATAAATTTCACTGATGGCACTTTTCAATTTATTTATGACTTTGAAAAATTTATTCCAGAAGAAAATGTAACGATTGTAGGAATTGAAAACCCTGAAAACTTTCGTTACATAGAAAAGCAAAAATATTTATTCAAAGACATTCAGCCACTTTTTGTTAGCCGTTATCCGCAAAATCAGAGTAAAGATTTAGTAAAATGGCTACAATCAATTCCAAATAACTACTTGCATTTTGGTGACTTTGATTTTGCAGGAATCGGCATTTATCTGAATGAATATAAAAAACATCTTGAAAAAAAAGCATTGTTTTTTGTGCCAAATAATATGGAAGAACTAATTAAGCATAATGGCAATAGAAAACTATACAATGAACAAAATATCAATTTCAAAATGGAGGGAATAAATGAAGAGAATCTTTTGAAATTAATCGAAATGATTCATAAATACAGGAAAGGATTGGAACAGGAAATTCTTATACAAAAAGTTGATCTTTTAAAATAAACCAATAGTAATTTTATCATACAGCATCACTAACCTCCGTCCCAACCGCACCCTGGAAACCCTGCAACTCGCCAACGGGCAGCTGTACTACCTCTACAACCACCAGGGGCAATACTACAAGCTGTTCAAGGAAAAAAGAAGAGCTAGAGAACTATTTGAATGCGCTCCCTTATCAAATGGTGGGTGAGTTTTACAGCGAGGCGGCGTTGGATGGATTTTTGATGACGTAAGACTGCATGACGTAAGACGTAAGACAAAAATCATAGTGGCTTTTGGGCTTTGTTATAAGAACACCGAATATCGAACTAAGAATATCGAGTACTGAAATGTGAAATCGAAATAACGTCGCCGGTTTTTGCCGGGCAATATGCATCTTGTTTTAAAAATAGCCTGCCAGCAAGGCTTTCATTTCATCAATGGCAGTAGTATATTGTCTTCTTTTCATGGTTTCTTTAAACGTAAAGGGGCTTGTGTTCATATTGTGGTTGAGTTTTTTGACAGGCATGTGCTCTAGGCTTCCATACCGTTCTTTCCAATATTCCAGTTCTTCTAAGCGATGGTTTTGAAAAGCTGTAGTTGGGCGGTCATTGTCGGTCGGTAAAAAGAAGGTGTCGCCAATACAATCATCAATGGTTTCAAAAGGCTGTATAATGCCATCATACACCAACTGGCTGTATAAAGTATCTTTAAAAAGGGCATTCCAGTTTTTAATATCGGCAGCTTTTAGGTCAGTAAGTAGTACATTGTAACGGGTTTTGGCGTTGGTTACCAGCCAACATTTTTTTCGGTTCACATAAAAAAGTGTTGCATTCCACTTGCCCAACACGCTTTCTTCTTCATCCAAACTTTGCTTCGCAATGAATGGCTTTATGGTCTTTTCCAGTTTTTTAGATGTATAAACAGGTGTTTTCACAGTGGTTTCTATTTTGTAAATAATATAACCCGTTGTGCATTATGATTTAAAAGAAAAAAGTTGTTCATTTCACTGATAATCAGTAACTTGTTTTAGCTATAA
>ERZ869909.751-NODE-751-length-32761-cov-5.666228_pt1 | contig 32761 bp, 34 predicted proteins | sample MGYA00520892_ERZ869909 | MGnify/ENA primary metagenome ERZ869909 (study PRJEB32215, sample SAMEA104723947) | bioreactor metagenome | biome: bioreactor; feature: anaerobic bioreactor; material: water | place: China | collected 2015-03-12 ...
GAGGCGGGCCGCTACGACCGCACCGACAACAACCTGGCGGCGGGTCTCAGCGTCAGCTTCTGAGGAAACCGTGCTCTCTGTCCGACTAGCTTGCTTTCGGCCCGGTGGGTGGCAGTCCCCCCGGGCTTTTTTGATACGCGAAAATGCCCGGCAAGCTGTGCTTGCCGGGCTTGTGGATGGCACCGCTATCAGGCAGCCTCAGTCAGGCGCTCTTGGCGAGCCCGAGATAGGCCTGCTGCACGGCATCGTCGGCGAGCAGCGCCTCGGCCGTCCCCTCGCCAACCACAGCACCGTTCTCGATCAGATAGCCGCGGTCGGCAATGGCCAAGCTCTTGCGCGCATTCTGCTCGACGAACAGTACGCTCACCTCGATCTCGCGGATCCGCTCCAGCGCCTTGAACAGCTCGCCGGCCATCAGCGGCGACAGCCCCAGCGACGGCTCATCGAGCAGCAGCAGCCTCGGCGCCGACATCAGGGCGCGCCCGATTGCCACCATCTGCTGCTCACCGCCGCTCATGGTGCCCGCTACCTGGCCCAGGCGCTCCTCGAGCTTGGGGAAGAGGGTCATGACGCGTTCCAGGCTGCGCCGCTCCTCGGCTCTTGCCCGTTTCGGGTAGGCGCCCAGCAGCAGGTTCTCACGTACCGTCATGGCGCCGAAGATCCCGCGGCCTTCCGGCACCAGCGCAACGCCGGCTTCCACTACCTTGTGGGGTGGCAGCCCGAGCAGATCGATACCGGCCAGGCTCACCTCGCTGCCCTGCCGGGCCGGCACCTGGCCGGCGATCACCGAGAGCAGGGTCGACTTGCCGGCCCCGTTGGCGCCGAGCATCACCACCATCTCGCCTTCCCGCACTCCCAGGTCGATGCCCTGAAGGGCGAGATGCTGACCGTAGGCGGCGGACACGTTGTGTAGTTCAAGCATGGGCATCGTCTCCCAGGTAGGCGCGGACCACTTCCGGCTCGGCCAGGGCCTCGGCCGGGGCTCCCTCGGCGATCTTGGCCCCGGCGTTCATGATCACGCAGCGGTCGCACAGGGAGCGAATCGCATCCATGACGTGCTCGACCATCACCATGGTGACGCCTTCGCCGCGCACCTTGCGCAGCAGCTCGATGGCTTCGACCAGCTCCGACGGGTTGAGCCCCGCCAGCCACTCGTCCAGCAGCAGCAGGCGTGGTTGTAGCGCCAAGGCCCGCGCCAGCTCCAGGCGTTTCTGGTCCATGTAGGTGAGGTCCTTGCCCAGCGTCCAGCACCGGTGCGCCATGCCGACACGCTGTAGCAGCGCCTCGGCACGCGAGTCGGCGGCACTGCCCCAAACCGGCTCGGCACCGAACCCGAGCCCCGCCTTGACGTTGTCCAGGCAGTTCATTGAGGGCAGTACCCGCACCAGTTGGAAGGTGCGCGCAATGCCCTGGCGGGCGATACGGTTCGGCGGCAGGCCGGCGATATCGTCACCCGCCAGGCGAATCGTACCCGCGTTGGGCTTCAGGGCACCCGACACCAGATTCATCATGGTGGTCTTGCCCGAGCCGTTGGGGCCCAGCAGCCCGACGATCTCGCCCTCGGCAATATCGAAGCTCAGCGCATCCACCGCCCGCAGGTTACCGAAGCGGCGGGTGACGTCCCGCACGGAGAGCAGCGTTGTCGATGTCGTCATAGGGCACCTCCCTGGCGTGCCTTCGCCCCAGCGTTTTCCCCGCCGCGCTTGCCCGGGAAGCGCTTGCGGTAGCGCTGCACATAGCCTTCGATGAGTCCCGCCACGCCATGGGGCACCAGATAGACGATGGCCAGGAAGGTGACGCCCAGCAGCACGCTGAACAGGTGCGGGAAATGGGTGGAGAGATACTCGAACAGCAGCACCATGGGAATCACCCCGAGCAGCGGCCCGTAGAGCCTCCGAGCTCCACCCAGCAAGGCCATGATCAATACCTGGAAGGAAATGTTGGGATTGAAGGCGATGCTCGGATCGAGATAGGTCCAGCGCGGCGCCACGATGGCGCCCACCAGGGCCATGAAGGCGGCGCTGAGCGAGAACACCAGCACCTTGATCAGGGTGATGTTGACGCCGCAGTGCAGCGCCACCGTCTCGTCATCGCCGATCATGCGCAGCGCGAAGCCGACCCGGGAGCGTTCGATCAGCCAGCCGACGATGAACAGCAGGGCCAGTACCGCCGTGAGCTGCCAGACGATCTGCTCCTGGGTGATGTCGAGGAACACATAGCGCCCGACGCTGCCGGCCTGAGTCGACTCGTACCAGTTCACCACCTGGCGGATCAGCTCCGCCAGCCCGAAGCTGAAGATGACGAAATAGACCCCGCGCAGGCGCAGCGTGGAGAGCCCGACCAGCAGCGCGACCAGAAAGGCGATGGCCGCGGCGAGCAGCAACACCGCGCCCCAGGGAAGCCGCTCGCCCAGTACCGCCACGGTGTAGGCGCCGATACCGAAGAAGGCCACGGTGGCGAGGGAGACGTAACCGCTCGGCCCCGAGAACATGGCCCAGGCGGTGGCCAGGATGGCGAACATCAGGAAGTTGATGGCCATGGAGAGCCCGTAGCCACCCACGAAGCCGGGCAGCAGCGCAAAGCCGATGACCCCGGCCAACAACAGGACACCCCCGAACAGGGTCGTGCGTGAAAGAGCCATCATGCGCCTGCCCTCCCCATCATCCCGGTGGGCCGGATCAGCAGCACGATCAGGAACAGCGCAAAGGTGGCTGCCAGCGTCAGTCCCGGCGCCACGTACACCGCCACGAAGCTCTCCACCAGACCCAGGATCAGCCCCGCCGCCAGCGCCCCCATCAGGTGACCGGCACCGCCCATGATCACCACGATGAGCGCCTTCATGGTGAAGACGACGCCCATAGAGGCATTGAAGGTGGTGAACATGCTGACCAGCACACCGCTGGCCGCCACCAGCCCGCCGCCCAGCGCAAACGCCATGGCCGAGGCCGCACGCACATCGATGCCGGCCAGCTGGGCCGCCCTGGGATCGACGGAGACCGCCCGCAGCGCGGTGCCCGGCCGCGTGCGCATCAGCAGCAGATAGAGTGCCGTGCCCAGCACCACCGCCACGGCAACGGCCAGCAGACGATCCGCGGCGATGGGCGAGCCGGCGATGATGAAGACATTGCTGATATAGGTGTAGCTGAAGTAATTGCTGCCGAAGAGCAGCAGCACCAGCCCCTGGATGACGAACAGCAGGCCGAAAGTGGCGAGAATGCTGTTCACCTCCAGCTCACCCCGATCCCGAGAGCGCTTCACCAATGGATGCAGCATGATCTGATAGATCAGCCAGTTGGCGCCGAACGCCACCGGCACGACCAGCACCAGCGCCAACAGCGGATTGATCGCCTGCACCTGAAACAGCCAGAAGGCGGCAAAAGCTGCGGCGATCAGGAACTCCCCGTAAGAAAGATTCATGATCCTGGCGACGCCGTACTGCAGCGTCAGCCCCATGGCCACCAGGGCGTACATGCCGCCCAAGGTCAGGCCATTGAGCAGGGCATCGAGAAAAGCCATAACTCACCCCTGTGTTCCAACACGTGTAGCGGCAGGCGAAGCGCCTGCCGCTGGATTACCTCAGCGCCAATCCGGCTTGGGCAGCACGATCTCCGCCGCCCCTTCGCGGTCGCTGGGGCCGATGGCGCGGAACACGCCTTCCTGCCACTGGCCGACCTGCCAACCTTCCCAGTAGGCGCGACCGTCCAGAGTGATTTCGCCCAGCACCGTGTCGAAGGTGCCGTTCTCCATCTCGGCCACGACCTGCTCATGGTCGATGCTGCCTGCCCGCTCGATGGCCTGCTGCAACACCTGCAGGCTGGCGTAGGTGGGCGCGCTGGCCCACAGGTCGGGCGCCTGCCCGGTCATCTCGGTATGACGCTCGATGTAATCCACCATCACGTCGCTGTCGGTATCCACGCCGCCGATGCCCAGCACCCCTTCGACGTTGTCGCCGAAGCGGCTCTTGTAGAGCGGGAATGCCGTGCCCACCGCGGTGTAGAACAGCGGCGGATTGAAACCGAGGGTTTGCGCCTGATCGGTGATGGCGATGGTTTCGGGGGGATAGCTGAAAGCCAGGAACGCCTCCGGGTCTTGCTGGCGGGCGCTGTTGATGATGCCCTGCATGTCCTGGGAACCCGGCGGGTACGACTGGCTGTAGACGACATCGAACTCGGCCTCCTGCAGCAACGCCCGAGCCGCGTTGGCCAGCTCGATGCCGAACTGATCGGCCACGTTGACCATGGCCACGCGGCCTTCGATCTCACCGCTCGCGCGCAGCTCCTCGAGCATGGTGACGATGCCCTCGGCGTAGTGGCTCGAGGTGCTGAGGAAGAAGAAGAGTCGCGGCCAACGGTCCATCAAATCCTGCTGGCGGTCGGATACCGCCGTCACCGCCAGGTGCGGATAGCCGGCGCGGTGCAGCACCGGTGCCACAGCCAGATTGAGCGCCGTGCCCCAGGGCGGCAACACGAAGTCCACCTCGTCCTGATTGATCAGCCGCTCGACGGCGCGAACGGCCTCCTCAGAGCTACTGCGGTCGTCGTAGGCCACCACTTCGATGGGCAGCTGGCGATCGCCCACGCGAATACCGCCGGCCTTGTTCACCTCCTCCACCCAGAGCTTGTAGTTGGGGGTAATGGTGGTACCGGCGCCCCCGGCGTAGGGCCCCGTATCGGAGACGGCATAACCGATGCGAATGCTCTCCGGCAGATCGTCGGCCATGGCGGGAAAGCTCAGGGCGACGCAGGCTCCAAGACCCAGGAACGCCCGGGCTAGTGGGATCGATGGCATGATTGCGGCTCCGTTTTTCTTGTGGTCGATAGCTTTGCCGTCATTCGTTCGAATAACGAACATAAATACGCATTGCATATCGAGCCTAGAATCGCCGTGAGCCGGCGTACAGTCATGCCAAAGTTGTAGCTTTTTTTACTTGAAAAAAAAGATAGCCATTACAGATAGATACGCCTATTTTTCTTAATATCTAACCGGCCTATATCGTTTATAAAGCAGGTCTATGCACGGCCCAGGCATCGCCGGAACGGAACTGCCGTATGGAATGATGACAAGTGAACTGGCTGCCCGAATGAAGGGTTGAAAGGTAGGTATCAATCTTTGCGTTTAATTCGGCGGCGCCGGGATGGAAGGTTCAACAGAGCCGTGCGGAATCCGCGCTTGGCTCCGGCAAACAGCTTGGCAAAGAATGCGGCGCGCAAACGGGCATTACGCCGCTCGATGTCACGCATTTTCGGATCGGGGTTATGGAAGGCCATCAGTCGTCTCGCCCGCTGTCGCTTTGGAAGCGTAGCAAAAGAAGGAAGCCGGCACCCGGCCGGACGCCGATCATGCTTTTCATGGTTAACTGACAGTCAGCAATCGGCCAAGAGCGGACGCTTAGGTAGCTTTGATATAACGCCCGAGTTTAGCGGTGGGCCGCGTAGCGGATCGTCTGCTGCAACCCGTTGTTAACAGCACGCACGCCGGTAGTGCATAGCGACCGCGCCGTTACTGAGCTGGGTCGCCGAGACCAACTCGAGTCGTCGCGTGCTGGGCAGCCCGCTCTCGTACAGGGTCGGGCCGTGACCAACGATCCTAGGGTGGACGAGGAACTTGTACTCGTCGATCAGATCCAGCCGGTCCAGCTCGGCCGCGAGCTTACCACTGCCGAGGAGCACGCCAGTAGGAATCGCGTCCTTGAGCTTTTGCACGCTCGTGCGTAAGTCGCCGGCGATGTGGTGGCTGTTGGCCCACGGGAAGCCCGTTCGAGTCGACGACACTACGTACTTCGGCTTGACCTCCAACTTGACCGCCCACTCACGCATCGCCGACGGCGCCTCCTCGTCTCCGCGAGCGACCGCCGGCCAGTAGCTCTCCATCATCTCGTAGGTGACACGGCCCCACAGCATCGCCCCTCTCTCATCCATGAGGTGGGTGAAGAAAGCGTGTGTCTCATCGTCGGCGATTCCCTCCTGGTGGTCGACACAACCGTCGAGGGTGACGTTGATGCTGAAGGTCAAGAGTCCCATAGCGACGAGTCTACTCCGAGTTGGGCGGACCGTTGTAATATGCCTTGGCGACGAGCACCTGGTAGCGGCTAACAGGCATTAGATTGAATGCTCAAATATTGACTTGGGCGGTCTAGCTCTCCATCGCCGCAAACGCCACGGCAATGGTAGGCGGCGCTGTGGGGCGAGCGTACATCGTCTTCAGGTAATCCCTCAGCCTGGGGGCATCGCCGAGCATTTCTTCCTCGTTCGCCCAGTCCAGGGTGTAGGCGGCATTGAAGTCGGCCACGCTGAGCCGGTCACCGGCCACGAACTCGCGCTCTTTCATGTGTTGTTCGAGCACGGCCAGCATCTCCAGGCACTCCTGCCGCGCCATGTCGACGTCCTGAGGTATGCGCTTCTCATCGGGGTAAACGAAGGTGTGTCGGGCGATGCGCCACAGCGGCTGCTCGATCTCGGTGACCAGGAAGAAGATCCAGCGGTACATCTGCGCCCTCTCTTCCACAGTGCTCGGAATGAAACCCGCCTGTGGATATTTTTCGGCCAGGTAGAGTTGGATCGCGGACGATTCGGTAATGACCTGGTCGCCGTCGACCAGCACGGGTACCTTGGCGGCAAGGTTCAGAGCAAGGAAATCCGGCTGGTGGTGCTCCCCTTTCATGAGGTACACGGGAACCTGCTCGTACTCCAGGCCCAGCTCGTTGAGCAACCAGATGACGCGCAGGACGCGGGTCGGGGGCGTTCCGTAGAGTTTCAGCATTGTCAGCTCCATCGATTGGCAGGTTTCTGCCGTTTCGCATGTCTCGAAACTTATCGAACGGTCGCGCGCGCAATCGACAGCCTATTAACGACAAGAGCCAGCGCAATTGCGCTGGCTCTTCTTGATATGTCTCGGTGCCGGCCCGCTCCGGGCCAGGCACTACCCGTTAGAGGTAGTAGTTGTTGCGCAAGCGGGGCTTGTGCTGCTCGTAGGCCCGCTCGCTCATACGTTCGAGCAGACGATAGGCGGCAGAACCGATGCGCTTGAGCAGAGGAGCGCTGGTTTGGGTGGCGACTGCACTGTGAGAAAGCGTCTGGGTAGTCATGGCTGGGTTCTCGGTCGCTTCATGAGGATGCTAACAGTATACCCAAGACCTAGACTTTAGTCTAATTTATTCGCCTTTAGTCGTACGCTCGCCGGTTGTTTGAGGCCAAACATAAGAGCCAGCGCTAGACGCTGGCTCTCGAACTGGTACTTCGGCTTGGACGCGGGCTCAGGATGACTTGCCGGTAGACGGGGAACCGTTACCCGGCCAGGTGGAAAGCGCATGTTCTGTGATGGCCTCCAGCATGTCGCGGCTGAAGCCGGCCTTGGCCTGCACAGCCATGCCATGTAGCACGGTCATGACGTAGGCGGCCAGCACGGCGCTGTTGGCCGACGGCGGTAGATCCCCCTCCTGCTTGGCCCGTTCGAAGCGGTCGCGCAGCATGACCTCCCCCTTCCCACGGGCATCGACCAGGGCCTGTCGAATGGGCTCGGCGTCGTCCGAGCCCGCCAGGGCGCCGTGGATACCGAGGCACCCAGGGCGGTCGGGGTGGCGGGTATGCAGCTCCGCCGCATGGTGAAAGATGTGTTCCACCACCTCTCGCGAGGTTGGCAGCTCCAGCGCAGCCGGGAAGTAGTCCAGGTAGTGCGTGAAGTAGCGTTCCATCGCACGACGGAACAGCGCCTCCTTGTTGCCGAAGGCCGAGTAGAGCCCGGGGCGCTCGACACCCGTGGCCTGCGTCAGGTCGGTGTACGACGCACCTTCATAGCCCTTGCGCCAAAACACACAGAGGGCCGCATCGAGCGCCTGCTCCACATCGAACTCGCGCTGACGTCCCATCTATCCTCTCCTCTTTTTCATACCGATCGATACTAAATTGCTTGACACCCCCTGTCCATTTCCATAACGTCCGTTACCATAACGATCGTTATTATATTTTCTCCTACGACACGATGATCTAACAAGGGCAGTGAGGTGGTTATGCACAACCAATTGATAGGCAAGGTCGCACTCGTCACCGGTGGGTCGCGAGGGCTTGGAGCGGCCACGGCGGAGGCGCTTGCCGAACAGGGGGCGGACGTGGCCATCAGCTACGTGGCTTCTGCCGAGAAGGCCGAGGCTGTCGTCGAGAAGCTAAAGGCAAAAGGGGTTCGGGCCATCGCGATTAGGAGCGACCAGGCCGATACGTCTGCTGCCGCCGCCTTGATCGATGACGTCGTCTCTCATTTCGGCAAACTCGACATCCTCGTCAACAACGCCGCCATCGCGGTTCAGGGCAAGCTGGTCGACGACCCTGAACTCGATGCCGAGGCACTCGACCGCCAGTGGCACATCAACGTACTCGGCGCGGTGGCAACCACGCGGGCCGCCGCACGCCAGCTCACGGACGGTGGACGCATCATCTTCATCGGCTCGGCTATCGCCAGCCGTGTGGCCTTCCCCGGCGTGGCGGACTACGCGGGCACCAAGGCCGCCATCGTGGGTTACGCGAAAGGGGTCGGGCGAGATCTTGGCCCGCGCAACATCACCGTCAATATCGTGCAGCCGGGCATCATGCCGACGGATATGGCGGCGGAAGTCGCCCACAACGTGCCGGAAACGTTGATGGACCTTCACCCCATCCGCCGGATCGCCACTCTCGAGGAGGTCGCGGCGACGGTTTGCTTCCTGGCAGGGCCTAACACGGGCTACATCAGCGGCGCCGTTCTGGACGTGGCTGGTGGCGTTCAAATCTGAGCATCAAGCATGGGGCGAAGACGCTCCTCCACGGTAGAGGAAAAAGAAATGACTGAGCAATTGGGTGCAAAGACGACCGCCGAGGAGGTACTTGCCGGCATCGATCTCACGGGAAAGCGATTCCTGGTGACGGGGATATCAGCGGGCATCGGGCTCGAAACGGCCCGTGCGCTCGTGGCCAAGGGCGCCACTGTCATCGGTGCGGTGAGAGACCTCGCCAGAGCCGAGGCAGCCACGGCAACGGTTCGTGACGCTGCCTCGCAGGGCGGGGGCAACCTGGCGCTGGTCGAGCTCGAGCTGGCTTCCCTGCAAAGCGTTCGCGCCTGTGCGGACAAGCTGCTGACTGACGGGACGCCGTTCGATGCCATCATCGCCAACGCCGGTGTGATGGCGACGCCGTTCGAAAAAACGGAGGACGGCCACGAACTTCAGTTTGCCGCCAACTATCTTGGCCATTTCGCCTTGATCACGCGGATCGAACGGCTGCTCGCCGACAATGGCCGAGTGGTGATCCTCTCGTCCCAGGCTCACCGCGTCGCCGATGTCGACCTGGATGATCCTGGTTTCGAGCGCCAGGAGTACTACCCCTTCGTCGCCTATGGCAGGTCGAAGACGGCCACCTCTCTCTTCGCCGTGGAATTCGACCGGCGGCATCGGGATCGCGGGATCCGCGCGGCCTCGGTGATGCCGGGGAACAGCATGACGGATCTCGGCCGTCACTTCTCTCCGGAGGCGGTACAGGAGCTTTTCGAGACGGTGGGCAAGGCTCGCGCCGAAGCGGGTCTTCCCCCGCCCGAGCTGAAAGAGATTCCCCAGGCGGCCGCCACATCGGTCTGGGCTGCCGTGGTGGCCGACAAGGGCGAGATTGGCGGACGCTACCTCGAAGACTGCGCGGTCGCTCAGATCGACGATACCCCCAACCCCTTTGCCGACGGTGTGAAGTCCTACGCGCTCGACGCCGACAAGGCCAGGCAACTCTGGTCACTCAGCGAGCAGTGGATAAACGTGGTGTAACGGGAGCCATCCAAAAAAGCCAAGAGCCAGCGCAGTGCGCTGGCTCCTGGCGTTGGCGGCTCTGCTGAGCGGGCCGGCCTCAACCTGCTGCCGGATGCCGAGCTGCGCGAGGTCAGGAAGCTGAATGATCGTCCCGAAAGCGACTCGGTTGGACACACCGGCTCAGGTGTTTCTCGGTAGTACTCGGGAGCCCTGGGCACGGCAGGTGCTGCGCTTATTGCTTGAATTCAGGCCTGGTCCAATGTCAATGAGTGAAGTTGGTTATTAAAAAACGTGATACTCCATTTACGACACGGCACGTTGTGGCTCGGCCATGACAACCGCTTGGCGCAAGGTATCGACAAAGCGTGACAGGGCAGGCGTCCAGGTTTCCGGATTAGGCACGGCGAAATAGGTATCGACGTCCGCAAGGGGTTTGGGTAGCTCCAGATAGTGAATACCGAAACGATCCTGGTGCGCCTCAACAGTCATACGGGGAAGGACGGTGTACCCCATTCCGGCAGAGACACAGCCGAGCATGGCATCTAGAGTCCCGAACTCGAAAATTCGGACCGCATTCACCCCATAGGCAGCCAACAGCAGTTCGATACGCTGTCGATAACTGCATCCTTGGCGAAAGGCGAGAAACGCAGTGGAGAGCAACTCTTCCGAAGCAGGCATTGCTGCCATGGGCTGGGGGCCGACCAACACAAGCTGTTCGCTGAAGGCCTTGAAGAGATGAAAGCGGCGATGCTCGATGCGTCCCGCCACAAATACGCAATCGACCTGGCCATCGATTAGCATTTCAACCAGTTCGGCCGTTGGTCCAGTCTTGAGCTTGATATCGACCTCAGGGTGTGCAGCATGATAGGCCGCCAGAATAGGGGGAAGGCGCAGCGCTGTAGTAGTTTCCATGGCACCGATCCGCAGTCGGCCGCATGCTTTATCGTTGCCCTTGAAAAGGCACAAAGCTTCATCATGCGCTGCCAACATGCGCTCCGCATACTCCACCAAGGCTAACCCAGCAGTCGTGAGACGAGCATGGCCCGTACGATGCACGAGCTGTGCACCCAATTCATTCTCGAGCTTCTTGATATGGGCAGTCACATTGGATTGTACCGTATGCAGCCGCTCGGCAGCCGCTACGAAACTTCCCCCGTCAGCCACGGCCATGAACATGCGCAGCGATTTGAGCTGCATGTCGAGTCTCCCTACCAGAAATGATCCCATCTCTAAACATGATAGCTTGTATCACGACAAATCGTTTCTAGGAAAGTACCTATTGTGCGTACGCTTCCTCTGCATGAGGCCGCGCACTGGAGAGCGCGCTTTCATTGCATAGGTCTTCGGCGAGGCGCCATTGCGCCTTCCAAGGTCTTCAAAACTGCGTCATCGTCAGGGAGACAGCAGCAATGCAGCGCGATCTGTTATCAATTGCCATCGTTGGGCTGGGCCCACGCGGCATCAATGTACTGGAGCGCATCACGGCGCATGCCAGCTACGGAGCTAACACGCCACGATTGCAACTTCACCTTATCGACCCTGGTGTGCCTGGCGCGGGCATCCATCACCCGGGCCAACCCGACTATCTACTGCTCAATACGGTCGCGTCACAGATTACGATGTTCATGGATCCGACGATCGAGAACGCGGGCCCACTAATCCCGGGCCCTAGCCTGTACGAATGGGCGGTAGGCATCCAAAATACCGAATATCACGTAGGCCCCAACAGTTACCTGCCACGCAGGATCTTCGGCGAATATCTCAACTGGGTCTTTCATTATCTGGTGCATCGCCTGCAGCGGTACGCCGATGTGCAACTCTACCCTTGCGAGGCGATAGATCTACAGCGACAGTCGAATGGGAGCTTCACCATTTCGCTGTCCGGCGGAGGCTCGCTCAACGCCGACTACCTGTTCCTGACCACTGGGCACGCTCAAAACCATCCTGATCATCTGGATCGCGAGCGTGGCGATTTTGTGTCCGCCCAGCATGATCGCAATCGCTATCTAGATTATATCGTGTCATCGCCTTACCCCATCAATCACCAACTGCGCAACGTTCCACTCAGTGCTTCTGTGGCTATCGAGGGCATGGGCCTGACCGCGATTGATGCCGTTGCGGCCCTCACAGTAGGGCGCGGTGGTCAGTTTCACCGAAACCCTACCACCGGTGAACTCATCTACCAGCCATCGGGCCAAGAGCCAGCACTAGCTCTCTACTCGCGTAGCGGCCTTCCTCTATCGGCACGCGCCGATAATCAGAAAGGCGTATCTGATCAGTACCGAGCCCGTTTTCTGACCCAAGATCATGTGAGCAGGTGGCGAACCGAGAAAAAACGCGGCGAGCTGGATTTCTTCGGTGATGTTTTCCCTCTGATCGAAAGGGATATGGCCCATGCCTACTACCTTTCTTATGCCCGCCAATATCACGGTGCAGTCTTTGCCGCCCTGCTCGATGAAACGCTGGTGCGGTTGGATGCCAGTTCGGCTAAGGCACTTCTTAAGCGTTGCTGCCCCGAAATTCCGGAATTTTCCTGGCAATCACTCGCTGCTCCAATTCCCAAAAAAGCGCATAAAAACCGGGAAACTTATCAGATTTGGCTGCGCACCTTCCTCGAACAGGACCTGGTGGAGGCTCGTCGAGGAAACGTGGATAGCCCGCTGAAGGCGGCTTGTGATGTGCTACGCGATGTTCGAGATAACCTACGCAATGCCATTGACTTCGGGGCTCTTTCATCAGAATCGCACCGAGCATTCATGTCTGATTTCGTACCAGTAATGAACCGCTTAGCCGTAGGCCCCCCGCTAGAACGGATCGAAGAATGGCTGGCACTGGCCAAGGCCGGGTATCTTGATCTCGGGTTTGGACCCGGCGCCTACTCTACACTTGATCCTGAACAAGCCTCATTCATCGTCAATAGCCGGCTGTTCCCCCATGCAACCTTCCGGGCCGACGTGTTGGTTAGAGCCCAAGTTCCCAAATCCTCACCCGCCGCAGACCAGTCAGTATTCATTCAACACCTTCTAGAACGGGGTTTGATCCGGCCCTTTTGTATCGATGATGTCGAAATTGGTGGGATTGAAGTAGATGCGAATCTACATATCGTCTCGGCCAAGGGTGAAGCTCTGGACAACGCATGGGCGCTGGGCACTGTATGTGAAGGCGCGAAATTCTACACCTACATCGTGCCCCGTCCCTATGTGGGCTCCACTGCCTTGGTCGATGCCAACCGAACGGTTGGTGAATTATTTTCCAAGGCTCTATTGACTCCAAAGTCGTCTGAGAAACCAACCGCCAACATTGCCGTTTAACAAGGACTGTCGAATGGTTCAGAAAAGAGACCTGCCCGCCCTGCTAACGGGCATCATGGCCACGCTCGTCGGCATCGGCTTGGCCCGCTTTGCCTACACTCCGCTGCTACCCGCCCTGATCCAGGAGCAGTGGTTCAGCGCTAGCCAGGCCGCCTATTTGGGAGCGGCTAACCTGCTGGGTTATTTCATCGGCGCTTTGTCCGGTCACTTCTTATCGGAACGCTACTCGGCACGTGCCGTCATTGCTGCCAGTTTTGCAGCTATTGCCTTGAGCTTCCTGCTCTGTGCCGCACCGGCGAGTTTCACCTGGTTCTTCCTTTGGCGACTGGTATCGGGCATTGCCGGGGCAATCCTCATGGTGGTCGGACCCTCGCTGGCACTGTCCGCTACACCTATAGAGAGGCGCACTGGAGTCGGCGCATTGGTATTTTCCGGCATTGGCATGGGGGCGCTCCTCGCAGCATGGGTGGTACCGCTGCTTCTCGAAACCAGTCTGATGGCAACCTGGATCACACTGGGTCTGCTCAGCCTTGTCGCAGGCCTGATCGGCGACCGGGGCTTATCCCGCCTAACCAAACCGGCTGCGTTGCCCACTGGGGAGTCTCATGGGCAGGGAATCCACGCAGGAGCAGCCCTGGTCGTGCTACTCGTGATTGGTGCCTACGCCCTCGACGCCGTGGGTTTCGTGCCACATACAGTGTTCTGGGTCGATTATCTAGCCCGAGAGAACAGCTTGGGCAACCAATCCGCCGCCCTACAGTGGAGCCTATTCGGTGTAGGGGCTGTATGCGGCCCGCTGATCGCGGGGTCTGTTGCAAAGCGGGTTGGCTGGCATTACGGACTGGCGCTCGCATTCCTGGTCAAAGCCTTCGCGGTTGCCTTGCCTTTACTATCTCTTGATCTTCTCAGTCGCTCGGTTTCCTCATTCTTGGTTGGAGCCATGATTCCCGGCATTGTCGCGCTGACATCCGGCCGTCTTGCCGAGTTGGTGGGACCGACTGCCCACAAGAAACTTTGGGGACGTGCCACAGCGACGTTCGCTGCGGCACAGGCGGCTTCAGGTTATGGCATGTCCGCTCTGTACGACGCCTGGGGCACCTACACCCCCCTCTTTGCCATCGGCAGTCTCATGCTTGCCAGCGGCTTTCTGTTGATCCTTCTCAGCCACGCTTTAAATACGCATCGCAGCACTATCACCCCCCAAACCTGGAGGCAATAATGGAACTCTTTCTCAACGCCACATCACCCTACGCCCGCATGGTTCGCATCGTCGTACAAGAGAAAAGTCTGGCCGACGCAGTCACCCTTCGCTGGTGTGACCCTTGGGCCGACGATGCCGACTTGATCCAGGCCAACCCTGCAGGACGTATTCCTGCGCTCGTCACGGAAGATGGCACATCACTTGCCGAGTCCCCTCTCATCGCTCTCTATCTCGATGGTTTGGGCAACGGTGAGCCGATTCTTCCTACATCAAATATGGCCGAAGTACTGCATTTCGCAGGACTTGGCCAGAACCTCATGGACTCAGCCTTTGCCACAGTGATCTCAAGAAAGCATCATGGAAGTGAGGCCGACGACAGTGTCATGGGACAGCGTCGCTTGCGGGCCATGCAACGTATACTTGATGGGCTGGAAACGGAGCTAAACGAATCTCGGGCGTCTGCTGCGTTAACGCTGGGAGATATCTCTGTTGCTGTGGCACTGGATTATCTGAGCTTCCGGCTTCCCGGGGTGAACTGGGCTCATGACCGGCCCAATCTTGAGGCCTGGCATCGCCGCACCATAAGTGGAGCAAGCTTTCAGCAAACAGCGTTTCAGTAACGGCAAGGTGCTTCACCGCCCGCGGAGGATTCGACCCATGACGTCAAGAGCCAGCGCAGTGCGCTGGCTCTTGACGTTGGCGCCCTGCTGAGCGGGCCGCCCTTGCTTTGCAGACGCCTAAATCGAAGCGCTTAGAAGTCGAAAAAGACGGTTTCGCCTGCACCCTGCAGCTTGATGTCGAGGCGGTAGCGCACCTTGCCGTTTGCCTCTTCGCGCTTGGCGATGAGGGTCTGGCGGCGGGTCGGCGACTCGATGCGGGAGAGCACTGGGCAGGCGGCGTTGGCCTCGGCTTCGTCCTCAAAGTAGAGGCGGGTCTGCAGCTGGATGTTCACGCCGCGGGCGAAGATCGCCAGATTGATGTGCGGCGCCATGAGCTGGCCGCTGGGGTGCGCCACCGCGCCGGGCTTGACGGTCAAGAGCGACCATTCGCTGCCGTGGTCGAAGGTGGTGGCGGTGCGCCCGAAGCTGTTGAAGGGCTTCTTCAGGTCGAACTCGGGCTGGTAGGCGCCGTTGGCGTCGGCCTGCCAGGCTTCGAGGAAGGCGTCGCGCACCAAATCGCCGTTGCCGTCGATCACGGTTCCGACGACCTCGATGTGCTCGCCTTCGGCCTCGGGCTTGGCCATCTCGTTCCAGATCTCCTCGGCACGAGTCGGATTGCCCGCGGCGGCCAGGGCCAGGCCAATATGCACGTAGGGCCCGGCGGTCTGGGAGGCGGTCTCGCGCAGCATCAGCTCGCTGGTGGGAACGCTGTTTGGTTGTTTCATCTCTCTTCCCCTCACTGATTTTCGAACCCGCTTACTGATTTTCGAAAAAGGTCTGCAGTTCGCCGCGCACCACCAGGTCGAAGCGGTAGGCCAGGCAGTCCATGGGCTTACTGCGTGCCATGTCGAGGCGTCCGATCATGGTTTCGACCGCCGCCGGGTCCTGTATGGTGTGGACGATGGGGCACAGCGGAATCAGCGGGTCGCCCTCGAAGTACATCTGGGTGATCAGGCGGGTGGAGATCGAAGGGCCCATCACCGAGACGTGAATGTGCGAAGGGCGCCAGCTGTTGGGGTCGTTGGGCCAGGGATAGGGGCCGGGCTTGATGGTGCGGAAGCGGTACCAGCCCTGCTCGTCGGTCAGGGTGCGGCCCACGCCGCCGAAGCCGGGGTCCAGCGGGGCCAGATAACGGTCATTCTTGTGGCGGTAGCGGCCGCCGGCGTTGGCCTGCCACATTTCGACCAGGGTGTGCGGCATCGGCTTGCCGAACTGGTCGATCACGCGGCCGAACATGATGATGCGCTCCCCGACCGGCAGGCCAACCGCCCCGGCCAACGCGGGGTCTTCACGATAGTTGAGCAGCAGGTCGTTGTCGTGGGGGCCCATGCGCAGGTGGCGGAAGTCGGGGCCGGTGAGCTCGGTGGCGGTCGGCTGCTGCATGCTGGCCAGGGCCTGCTGCGGCGAGCGGGCCACGGTGGTCTTGTAGCCGGGGGCGTAGGCCGGGGGGTGCCAGTTACGGTCGCGCTCGACGAAGCGCTTGTTATGATCTTGCATGGTGGTCGTCTCGTTGGGGAGATTAGTCTTGTCTCGCCCAGTGTGACGTCTCGCCAAAGGCCCGCCAATTGACGACTCGGGCACCCCTCATAACCTCTGGGTTATGCTGCACTGCTACAATTGTGGTTACTTCGAGCCATGCCCCGCGCTGACTTCGCGCAGCACTTCGCAGAAGGCTTCCAGCGCCAGCGAGGGCTGCATGCTGGCGTTGTAGCAGAGCCCGACGGAACCGCCGCGGGGCTCCAGATCGATGCCGAGACGACACAGCCTGCCTGTCGTCAGGTCCTCGGCCACGGCCTCTTCGGGCACGACCCAGATCGCATCGCTCTCCAGGGTGTAGCGTCGGCTGATGGGCAGCGAGAGGGTCTCCAGCCGTTGGCTCATCAGCGTCAGCGAATGACGCACGCAGAAGCTGTCGACCTGTTGGCGCAGGGTGGTCTGCAAGGGCGGCAGGACCCAGGGAAATTCGCCCAACCGCTCGGCTGCAAGCGGCGCGATACCGGCCAGCGGATGCTCGCTGCGCACGCATAGCAGCAGCGGCTCGTAGTAGAGGTGCTCGAAGGCCAGGTCGCGAATCTCGCGGGCCTCGGTCATGCGCCCCACCACCAGATCCAGCTCGCCGCGGCGCAGGCGCGAGAGCAGGAAGGCACTGGTGCCCGAGACCACGTGCACGCTGACGTCATTGTGGCCGCCGGGTGCGGCGTGCCAGCGCCGAATGGCTTCCGGCAGCAGCCGGCTCTCCACGGTGGAGAGTGCCCCCACCCGCAGGCCGTGAGCGCCCAGGTGCACGTCACCCACCGCCGCCACGCCCTCTTCCAGCGCGCGCATGGCGGGTCCGGCGTGGCGCAGCAAGGTCAGGCCCGCCTGGGTCAACGCGACGCCCTGGGGCGTACGCTCGAACAGCACGGCACCCAGGCTCTCCTCGAGTTCGCGGATGGTCTTGGAGATGCCCGGCTGGGTAATCGCCAGCCGCTCGGCGGCCCGGGCGAAGCTACGCTGGCGGGCCACCTCGAGGAAGGCCTGCAGATGGCGCAGCTTGATACGGGCGTTGAGCATCGCGTTTTTCCTACTGGCGTGAGGCGAGCCGAATATCCGAAGGTACCCGAAGAACGAAATGGCGACCATGGGAAGCCGAAACCGGCCAGGCGGCCGGTCCGAATCACGCCATGGCGAGCATGTTGTTAGCACTCTAACAAAAAGTCATAGAACAGCTGACTTTCAAGGGCGGCTGACAAATAGCTTGATCACCCTTCGTTACGATAAGCTTTTGCTAAAGCGCTATACAGCAAGCAATGTTACTTCAGGGGGCACACCATCATCACTGGTAGACCCCGGATCTGCTCACAAGGAGCGTGAAGATGAGCGCTACGACGCTCGCGACGATTAGCCGCCGCTTGGCAAGACGCCTAGCAATTGCAGCCGTAGGAACCTTGCATCCCGATATCGGTACGCCTAGAATTGGCCTCAATACACCCGCCAAGCCTATGTGGACGTCAGTCCTCACGCTCAAATTGCGCGGGTTTTTTATTGCCCTTACGCAAGGCTCCAGCCACCTCGTTCCGAAGGTGGCACGATGACCCTCTACGCCAAGCCCGCTCTGACGGCAAGAGAGCAGCTCGACCTGCTGATCGAGCGTGGCTTGCTCATCAATGACCGTGAACGCGCTCTTCGGCTGCTTGAAGTCACGACATCATTCAGGCTCAGCCCTTATATGCGGCCCTTCCAGTATCCCGATGACCCGGAGCACCGGTTCAAACCGAACGCCCGGTTATCGGACATCATGCAGGTCTACCGTTTCGACAGCGACCTTCGTCAGCTAGTGATGGTCGCCATCGAAAGGGTCGAGATCGCCGTACGGACGGGCATCAGCAACCATATGGCCTGCACATACGGTACACATTGGTACTTGACGCCCGCTCGCTTCAAGGCCCACTTCGATCATCCACGGCTGCTCACTGAGCTGAACGACAAACTCGTCAAGGAAACCCGTCAGTATCACAAAGAGATAGAACGGATCGAGAGGGCGAAGGTACCCGAGGAAATCAAACAGGTACGAAAAGAGAGCCGCAAGCGCGACAATTACCCACGCTATTACGCGCTCACCTACGACCAGCCTGCGCACTTGCCTTCCTGGGCAATGGTGGAAGAGCTGAGCCTCGGCACGCTATCCCATCTATTCGATGGGCTTGACGAGTATCGTGATCGAAAGGCCATCGCACGTCGTTTCGCTCTCCCACACCATGTGCTCGCAAGCTGGCTGCATACCCTAACTTTCATTCGGAATGTCTGTGCGCATCATTTCCGGCTGTGGAACCGCGAGCTCTCCATTCCGCCCAGTTGGCCGAAACACCTCGCTTTTCCGGCACCTCAGGCGGGAAGGGGCGCCCCCCGCCGCCTCTTCACCGTCCTGATGATGCTGACTCACCTCACCACCCAGATCAGCCCGGACACTCGCTGGCCTGGCCGCCTGCAAGCCCTACTCGCGGAATACCCCGACATCCCCCGCAAGCCCATGGGCTTCCCGGACGACTGGCAGGAAAGGTTGGAAGCCCTCAAGGCAGCAAAGGCCCCCTGAACTGATAATGAGCTTCTAGCCAGTGAGACAGGTAGCCTAGAAAGAAGAACAGAGGCCGTGGACGACTTCCTGTCCTGCCCAAGTCAGCCCATCTCCTCGCCCCAGCCCAGCTCCTTGGCCAGTGCAAACGCATGGTTCGCGGCCGGTACGCCGGCGTAGATCGCCACATGCATCAGTACCTGGCGAAGCTCTGCCTCGCTGAGGCCGATACGCTTGGCAGTCTTGAGGTGCAGCACCAGCTCCTCACGGCCCAGGGCGGCGAGGATGCCGGTGGTGATCAGGCTGCGTTCACGCCGGGGCAGGTCGTCGTTGCTCCATAGCTCACCCCAGGCCAGCCGGGTGATCATCTGCTGGAAGGGAGCATCCAGGCTGTTGGCGTTCTGGGTCGAACGCGCCACGTGCTCTTCGCCGAGCACCTGCTTGCGGGTCTCGAGCCCATTGGTATAGCTCACGCCACGCTCGCCGACGTCCTCACGATCGCTGGCCATCCACAGCAGCAGCCGCTTGGCCATGGCGGCGGGCGCTTCCACCGAGGGCACGTGGGCAATGCCTTCGAGGATCTCCAGCGGCGCTCCGCCACATTCGGCGGCCAGGGTCTGCAGGGTCTCCGGCGGGGTGGCCACGTCGTCGCTGCCGCCAAGCAGATGCACGCTGATACCCGGGTGCTCGGCGAGCGGCCCTTTGAGCTTGCCGCGGAAGTCGGTGCTGCCGAGCATCTCGCACAGCCTTGCATAGGACTCGTCGTCACCGCGGCCCATCTGGGTGCACCAGCCGGCCTTGAGGGCCGGCTCGGCCTCGAAGCAGGCCGGCGCGAACCAGCGCGGCACGATCTCTTCGGCCATGGCCGCCAGCCCTTCCTGGCGAATCCTGCCAGCACGGGTGCTCCACAGTTCAGGGTTGCCGATCACCGCCCCGGTGTTGGTCAGGGTGGCCGAGAGCAGGCGCTCGGCGTGTTCGACGACGAGCTGCTGGCCGACCACACCGCCGATGGAGGTTCCGACGAAGTGGAAGCGCGACACACCGGCATGGTCGACCAAGGCCAGTGCCTCGGTCGCAAGGTCGGCCGGGGTAATGGGGCTGTCGCCCCAGGCCTGGCTGGCACCATGGCCCGGCAGGTCCCAGGTCAGCACCCGGTAGCGAGGCAGCAGCGTCGGCAGCAGGTCGTCCCACACCGCCTGGGTCATGCCCAGCGGATGCGCCAACACCACCAGCGGCAGCGCCTCGGGGCCGAGCAGGCGGTAGGCCACGCTGCGGCAGTTAAACTCTAGAAATGCCATGACAACCCTCCTTGTGGCCCATCAAGCGCGTTCGATTAGAGTAGCAATCCCCTGCCCCACGCCCACGCACATGGTGCACAGGGCATAGCGCTTGCCGGTGCGCTGCAGTTCAAAGGCGGCGGTGAGCAGCAGCCGCGCGCCGGACATGCCCAGCGGGTGGCCGAGTGCGATGGCGCCGCCGTTGGGGTTGACCCGCGGGTCGTCGTCGGCGAGCCCCAGGTCCCGCGTGCAGGCCAGCGCCTGGGCGGCGAACGCCTCGTTGAACTCGAAGAGGTCGATCTCGTCCATGGTCACGCCGGTACGCTCGAGCAGCTTGCGTACCGCCGGCACCGGGCCATAGCCCATGATGCGCGGTTCGACGCCAGCGGTGGCCATGCCGATGATCTTCGCCATGGGCTTGAGGCCATGCTGTCCCACTGCGGCCTGGCTGGCCACCAGCATGGCGGCCGCTCCGTCGTTGACCCCGGATGCATTGCCCGCGGTTATGCTGCCGCCTTCACGGAACGGCGTCGGCAGCCCGGCCAGCTTCTCCAGGGTTGTCTCCCGCGGGTGCTCGTCGGTATCGAAGAGCAGCGGTTCCTGCTTGCGCCGCGGGATCTCGATCGGCGTGATCTCGATGGCGAAGCGGCCCGCCTTCTGGGCGGCAGCGGCTTTCTGCTGGGAGCGCAGGGCGAAGGCGTCCTGGTCCTCGCGGGAGATATCGAACTGCTCGGCCACGTTCTCCGCGGTCTCCGGCATCGAATCGATGCCGTAGGCCTTCTTCATCAGCGGATTGACGAAGCGCCAGCCGATGGTGGTGTCCTCGATCTTCTGGCCGCGGGAGAAGGCGCCGTCAGCCTTGCCCAGCACATAGGGCGCACGGGACATGGACTCCACGCCACCGGCCAGGGCAAGTTCCATCTCACCTGCCTTGATGGCACGGAAGGCGGTGCCCACCGCGTCCATTCCGGAGCCGCACAGGCGGTTCATGGTAGTGCCGGGCACTGAGGTGGGTAGGCCCGCCAGCAGCGCGGACATGCGCGCCACGTTGCGATTGTCCTCGCCGGCCTGGTTGGCGCAGCCCATGAACACCTCTTCGATTGCGGCCGGGTCGAGGTCCGGCGCCTCGGCCAGCACCGCCTTGAAGATGGTGGCGGCGAAGTCGTCGGGGCGCACGCTGGCCAGGGTGCCGCCAAAGCGGCCGATGGCGCTGCGCCGCGGATGGCAAAGGAATACGTCAGTCATTGAGTCATCTCCTTAAATTCGCGGCGGCCTCGGCGTTACGCGCCGGCATGAGCGCGGGCGGTCCTGGCCTTGAGCTCGCGCAGGACGTCGAGTTCCTTCGCGCTGGGCTCGGGGGTGGCCTCGAGCTGGTCGGCGAAGCGGATCTCCCAGCCGGTGGCCTCGATCACGTCGTCACGCGTCACGCCGGGGTGCAGCGAGACGACCACCAGCTCCTTGGTTTCGGGGTCGGGCTTCATCACGCACAGGTCGGTGATCACCCGGGTTGGACCCTTGCCGATGTTGGGTACGCCGTCACGGCCCTTGCCGTCGCGGCCGAAGCCCAGCGTGGTGACGAAATCGACCCTATCGACGAAGGCGCGCTTGGAGTGCTTCAGGGTGATGAATACCTCGCCCGCGTTGGTGGCGATTTCCGGTGCGCCGCCACCACCCGGCAGGCGAACCTTGGGTTCACGATAGTCGCCGATCAGAGTGGTGTTGAGGTTGCAGTAGCGGTCGATCTGCGCGGTGCCGAGGAAGCCCACGTCGATCTTGCCGCCTTGCAGCCAGTAGCGGAACATTTCCGGCACCGAAACGGTGGTCAGCGCCGTCTCGGCCAGCTCGCCGTCGCCGATGGAGAGCGGCAGCACGTCGGGCTTGGTCTGCAGGGTGCCGGACTCGTAGATCAGCACCACGTCGGGAGCGTGTGTCAGGCGCGCCAGGTTGGCCGCCTCACTGGGCAGGCCGATGCCGACGAAGCAGGTCATGCCGTTTTCCAGTGCCCGGGCCGCGGTGACGGTCATCATTTCCGCCGAGTTGTAGTCGAGGCTCATCAGGCGTTCCCCCCTGCAGTCATGACGTTCTCTTCGATCCACCGGGTGAAGGTGTCGCGGTCGCGGGCGATGGCGTCCCACTCTTTATAGAAGGCGTTGTCGCGCGGGTAGTAGCCGTGGGCATAGGAGGGCAGCGAGCCCTTCTCGGCCACGGCGATGGCGCTGATCGCCCAGCCGGGAATGATGCAGGCGTTGGGGTGATAGTCGGCCTCGCTGCGCAGGTCGTCGACGATCTCCTCCACCGTGACGATACTCTTCTTCGCCGCCAGCACGGCTTCCTTCTGTACCCCGACGATGCCTTCCACCAGCACGTTGCCGGCGCGGTCGGCCTTCTGGGCATGAACGATGGAGACATCGGGTCTTATCGAAGGCACGGCGGCCAGGCGTTCGCCGGTGAAGGGGCAGTCGATGAACTTGATCTGGTCGTTGACGTTGGGCAGCTCGCTGCCCACATAGCCCCGCAACACGGCCAGCGGCAGCCCGGCGGCCCCGGCCTCGAAGGCGCAGGCCATGGCGGCATGGCTGTGCTCGAGGATCTCGACCTTGTGGGGCCAGCCCTTCTCGACGGCATCGCGCAGGCGATGCAGCGAGCCTACGCCGGGGTTGCCACCCCAGGAGAAGATCACCTTCTTCGCACAGCCGGCGCCGATCAGCTGGTCGTAGGCCAGATCGGGGGTCATGCGGATCAGGGTCAGGTCGCGCCTGCCCTGGCGTACCACCTCGTGACCCGCCGCAAAGGGGATCAGGTGGGTAAAGCCCTCCATGGCCACGGTGGCACCGTCTTGGACGTAGCGGGCGACCGCGTCATGCAGGCTCAGGAACTCGGCCATGGTTGTCCTCCTGGCGGGTGCTTTCATGCAAGTTCGAATGACGAACTTTGTTTTGTGATGCGAACAAGCTAACTCCACCTCTCCAAGCCGTCAAACCACCCTCACCCAATGAGACCAAAGATAAAGCCGGGCTTTCCCTATATCAGGAAACTCAAGATTTTGATTTTGCAGTGAATTAAACGATTTGAGCCAAGACATGGAACTCCTCAACCTTGGCTTGCCCGCTACCAAGGTATAAGGCAGGATCCGCCACTTGGCGCAATGCCTCGGGCTGGTCAGAAGTGCGGCGACAGCGTGTCATCGGCAATGCAATAAGGCGTGTAACCTGCTGCCCTCAACCTTGAGGGCTCGCCAGCATAAGAGCGTCAGACGGGCTGGAGGCCGAGAATCTTGCGCGCCTGCTGCCAGGTGGCCACCGGTCTCTCGTACTTTTCGCACAACGCCACGGCGCGCTCGACCAGAGCCGTATTTGAAGGGGCCAAGGTGTCTCGATCGAGGCGCACGTTGTCCTCAAGGCCAGTGCGGGTATGGCCGCCCGCGGCGATGGACCACTCGTTGAGCCGTATCTGGTTGGAGCCGATGCCGGCACCGCACCACTGGGCGTCCGGTGCCAGCCGCTTCAGAGTCTCGATATAGAAGTCGAAGGTCGGCTTATCCACCGGCATGGCGTTCTTCACGCCCATCACGAACTGGACGTAGAGCGGCGACTTGAGCTTGCCCTGCTTCGAAAGGCTCACCGCCTGGTGGATATGCGATAGGTCGAACGCCTCAATCTCAGGCTTGATGTCGTATTTCAACATCTCATCGGCGAGCCACTCCACCAGCTGAGGCGGGTTTTCATAGACGCGATTGGGAAAGTTATTGGAGCTTACCGAGAGACTGGCCATATCCGGCTGTAGCGGTAACATGCCGCCGCGCTCCTGGCCGGCACCGGAGCGCCCACCGGTAGAGAGCTGAATGATCATTCCCGGGCAGAACCGCTTCAGGCCTTCCATCAGTCGTGCGAACTTCTCGGGATCCGAGCTGGGCGTCTGATCGTCATTGCGTACATGGCAATGGACGATGGAGGCGCCGGCTTCGAAAGCCGCCTGGGTGCTCTCGATCTGCTCCTCAATGGTAATGGGAACAGCGGGGTTATTTTCCTTGCGGGGCAAGCTGCCGGTAATGGCAACGCAAATTATGCAGGGATTGGACATGATGGCCTCATGAGGAATCGGGGTATGTGGCCAGGCCTTGGTGGCCCTGGCAGGCACTTGATTAATTCGCATAACGAACTTAATTTTGTTATGCGAACAATCTAGCGCTATAACCCCCAATCGTCAAATACACAGCCGCCATAAAGCCAAAGGGGAGGCCATGGCCTCCCCTTTGCTCAAACAAAAAGCGTTACTGTTTCAGTGGATTATTCAGCCTCCAGCCAGGCGATGGCGCGCCTCACCTGCGCCTGGCTACTACCAAGGTAAAAGGCCGGGTCCGTCACCCGATGCAAGGCCTCGGGGTCCAGCTTGCCACGCACCTCGGGATGAGCTTCAAGCGCCTCGGCATAAGAGACGCCCTGAAGGCGTGCCGTATCGGCGGCTTCTGCGCTGATCCGTTTGGCCGCTGCCTGGCCGACTACGGGTGCCAGCAGGCGCGACACCGGCTCGGCCATGATGCCACCGCCGGTTATCGCCAGGTTTCGCCGCATGGCTTCGGGGTGTACTTCCAACCCCTCGAGCAGTGCCGCCGCCTGCTCCAGCGCACCTTCCAGCAGCAGTGCGCTATCGATCAGGGGCGACCACTCGGCATGCCATTCGCCTAGCCCCCGCTCAAGCGGCTGGGCTGACGCGTTGAGGAGCACTGTGGTATGGCCGTGAACCTGGCGGGCCGCCCCACGTATCAGCGCGCAGCGTACCGGGTTGCGCTTGTGGGGCATCGATGAGGATTCGCCCATCCCTTCACCAGCGGGTTCGCTCACCTCGCCAATCTCCGTCTGGGTCAACAGCGCCACGTCCAGCGCCAGCTTCTCGGCGGCGCCGGCCGCCGCATCCAGCGCCGTGCCCAGAGCGTGGATTGGTTGGCGCCCCGTATGCCAAGGGAGCACCGGGGCTGCCAACCCGAGCCGCTCTGCCAGGGCATCCATGAAATCGAGCCCCTCTTCGCCCCAGCCCGAATGCACCCCAACCGCCCCCCCGAGCTGAACGGACAGGCCCGTCGCGGCCAGCGCTTTCAGCCGACGGCGAGCCTGCTCCAGGCCCAGAGCCCAGTGAGCCACCTTGACCCCGAAGGTGATCGGCAGCGCCTGCTGCATCAGAGTACGGCCGACCATCACGGTACCCTCGTGACCGGTCATCAGGTCGATGGATGCTTTCCGGCAGCGCTCCAGCAGCGCATCGAGCCGTGCGAGGCGCGGCTTGAGCAGCAGCATCAAGGCAGTGTCGAGCACATCCTGGCTGGTTGCCCCCTGATGAAAGTAGCGCTTGAGCTCTTCCGGTAGCAGGGCTCGCCCCTGCTTTACGAAAGGTATGGCGGCATTTCCGCCGTTGCCAATACCATTGGCGATGGACTCGACATCGAAGGCCTTTGCTTCCAGAATTCGGTGCATGGCACGACTCGTGCCCAAGGGTACTGCACCCCGAGCCTCCTGCACCTCGGCCAGCCCCAGCTCGAAAGCCAGCATGGCTGCGACCATGGCCTCGGCGTTGGTCTCAGCGAGACCGGCATGACTCATGAAGGGGTGCTGGATCAAGTCGGCTGGCATCGGCATCTCCTGAATCGATGGTGGGAAGCTGGGTTCGTGCCCCCCTCTGTAATCTAAACGCTATAGTCGTACAAGTGTTCGTGATTCGAACGCTATGCTAGATTGTAGTCCACATGGCGAGCAAACCGATCCAGGAAACGACGGGATGGACATGGCAGTACAGGAAGAAGTTCTCAGCCCAGATGACCGGGATTTCGTCACCGCCCTGGCCAGCGGCCTAGAGGTGATTCTGGCCTTCGACGAAGCGAACCCCAGCATGACCCTGAGCGAGGTAGCGGCCCGCACTGGCATGAACCGCGCCCGCGCCAGGCGCTTCCTGCTGACCCTGCATTCCCTGGGCTATGTGCGCAAGCAGCAACGTCACTTCGAGCTGGCCCCGAAGGTGCTGCAGCTTGGCTACGCCTTCCTCTCCGCCAACAATTATCGCAGTGTGATTCAGCAGGTACTCGAGGACATCACCGCCGAGTGCGGCGAGTCCTCGTCACTGGGTGTGCTGGATGGAAACGATGTCACCTATGTGGCCCGCTCCGCCTCGCGGCATCGGCTGATGGCCATCACTCTTTCGGTTGGCACCCGTCTCCCCGCGGCCCATACCTCCATGGGCCGCGTCCTGCTGGCCCAGTTGCCAGACGAGGAACTGGATGCCTGGCTTGAGGGAGTCGTGCTCGAACGTCACACCGACAAGTCGATCACCAACAAGGCCGAGCTCAGGAAGTGCATCCTCAAGGCTCGCCAGTTGGGGTATTCCATCGCCGATCAGGAACTCGACTCAGGCCTGAGATCCATCGCCGTACCCGCCTACAATGCGAACAGCAAGCTGCTGGGCGCCATCAATATCAGCACCAATGCCGCCCGGGTCGACTTCGATACGCTGCTGAAGCAGTACCTGCCACTGCTCCAGGAGAAGGCTCGACAGATTCGAGCCCATGTCAGTTGAATGAATCGGGGGGCGTGATTCTGCAAGTCGGCGAGTGACTGCACCGCCGCCGGCTTTCCGCAGCGACCAGGTACCCGTGTTCAATGGCAAGGAGGCCCGCATGCTCGAGATCCTCGCGATCACCACGCCGATCTTCCTGTTGATCGCTGCCGGCTTCGTGGCCATGGGCACCCGACTGATGAATCGGGAGCAGATGCAGGGGGTGGCCACCTTCGTGCTCTACTTCGCCCTGCCGGCCCTGGTGATCCGGGCCCTGACCCACAACCCCCTCGACGAGGTCTTCCAGCCCCAGTACCTGCTGGCCTACGGCCTCGGCTCGCTGGCGGTATTCGCCCTCGCCCTGCTGCTGACCCTCAAGCTGCAACACAAACCACTAAACGAAGGCGCCATCCACGCACTCGGCATGTCCGCCTCCAACAGCGGCTTCATCGGCTACCCAGTGGCCGCCATGGTGCTGGGCACCTCACCGGCGGCAGTCTTTCTGGCACTGAACATGTTGATCGAGAACCTTCTGATCATCCCGATGGCGCTGATCCTCGCCGAGGCGGGGCGTCAGAGCGGTGCCGGGGTCGCCACGGCCGCTCGCAAGACCTTCATACGCCTGGTGCGAAACCCCGTTCTGGTGGGTCTGGCGCTGGGCCTGCTGCTGGCCCTGACCGAAACCACACTGCCCCGCCCCCTGGCCCAGGTCATCGACATGCTGGCCAATGCCGCCGGCCCGGCGGCGCTTTTCGTGATCGGCGGTACCCTGTTCGGCCTCAAGGTGCAAGGCATGCTGGGGAGCGTCAGCCAGATCGTCGTCGGCAAGCTGATCCTGCACCCTCTGGCGGTACTCGGCCTCTTCCTGCTGATGCCGGAGACGGATCCAATGCTGCTGGCCGGCGCCCTGCTGTTCGCCTGCGCACCAATGATCAGCGTCTATCCGCTGCTCGGCCAGCGCTACGGGATGGCCGGCGTCAGCGCCGCCGCACTGATGGCAGCAACACTAACGGCGTTCGTGACACTGAGCCTGGGTATCTGGCTGATGGACTTGGCCAACCTGTTACCCCCTCGCTGAGGCCGCTAGAGCCTGGCCCGGCCAGCGCTGTCATTCAGCCCCCGGCATTCACCCTCAGCCATCCCGCTCCAGGTGCGCCACCCAGGACTCGATATCGGGCAGCCTCATGGAGATATCATCGTGGTAGACGCTCATGTCAGGCAGCTCGTGGGCGATGCCCTTGTGGCAGTCGATGCAGGTCGCCTCACCCGATGCCAGCGAGGTGGAGTGCGCACGGGCCGCCCGGGAACTCTGCTGGGTGAAGTCCATCGAGTCGAAGTCGTGACAGTTGCGGCACTCCAGTGAGTCGTTGGCCTCGAGCCTCGACCACTCCCTCTCTGCCAGTTCACGCCGCTTGTCTTCGAACTTCTCCGGCGTGTTGATGGTGCCGAATATCCAGCCCCAGACCTCCTTGGAGGCCTCCATCTTGCGCGCCATCTTGTGCGTCCAGCCGTGGGGAACGTGACAGTCGGCACACTGCGCCCCGACCCCGGAGCGGTTGACGTCATGAATGGTGCCCTGCATTTCCTGGTAGGGGTTGCGCTCCATCTCGTGACACGAGATGCAGAACTGCTGGGTATTGGTCGCCTCCACCGCGGTATTGAAGCCACCCCAGAAGAAGACCCCGGCAATGAAGCCACCCAGCGTCAGGAACCCCAGGCTGAAGTGCACGCTGGGGCGGGTCAGGATACGCCAGTAACTGATCAGCCAGCGCTTCATTGGCCACCCCCCTGACGCCGCTCCCTGAGCATTTCGCCGAGCACCTCGTCGACGGTCAGGAAAGTATTGGGGACGAGGGGACTGGCATCCGTCTGGGGCACATGGCACTGGGTGCAGAAGTAGCGGTCCGGCGACACGGCCGCCAGAACCTGCTGATGGCGGTCACGGAAGTGACTGATGCTGACCATGGGTGCGCCCGCCTGTACCGCTTCGCTGCGGCTGTGGCAGGTCAGGCAGCGGTTGGCCCGGGCATCGACCTGGTAATCGCGAATACCATGGGGGATGACCGGCGGCTGCTCGGGATAGTTGAGCACCTCACGGCCCGCATCGCGGGGCTCCCCGGCCAGGGGAGGTGCCGGCAGCGACTGGCTGAGGGTGCCGCCCGGGCGCAGGCCATCCGGTGCCGAATCGTCCCGGTGCTCTTCGGCGATAACCAGGCCGGCAACGAGCAGCGCCAGCGCAAGACTGAGCAGAGTGAGCCATTTCATTGTATTTCTCCTTGCGTCTCGGCCTCAGGCCAGGCTGACCAGTTCCAGACGAACCGCACACTTCTTGAAGTCCGTCTGCTTGGAGATCGGGTCCGTGGCATCCAGGACCACGTTGTTGATCAGCCGATTGGCATCGAAGAAGGGCACATAGACCAACCCCTGGGGCGGACTGACCCGGCCCCGCGTCTCGACACGCAGCCTCACCTCGCCGCGCCGGCTGATCACCTTCACCTCACTGCCACGCCGCATGCCTTCTGCGCGGGCGTCCTCGGGATGCATGTAGAGCAGCGCCGCGGGTACCGCGCGATGCAGTTCGGGGACACGCCGGGTCATGGAGCCGGTGTGCCAGTGCTCGAGCACCCGTCCGGTCGAGAGCCAATAGGGGAACTCGTCGTCCGGCGACTCGGGGGGCGGCTCATCAGGCACGGCGAAGATCAGCGCCCGATCGTCGGGCTTGGCGTAGAACTGCACGCCCCGCCCCTCCTCCACGTAGGGGTCCAGCCCTTCGCGGTAGCGCCACAGGGTTTCCTTGCCGTCCACTACCGGCCATCGCTTGCCGCGGTTCTGATGGTAGTTGTCGAAGTCGTCCAGGTCCTTGCCCTTGCCGCGGCCGAAGCGGGCGTACTCCTCGAACAGGCCCTTTTGGATATAGAAGCCGAATGCTTCCGCCTCCCGGTTGGCGTAGCCCTCCTCCATGTCCGAAAGCGGGTAGCTATCCACCTGGCCGTTGGCATAGAGCAGGTCGAAGAGCGTGCTGTCGCGATACTCAGGTGCCTTGTCGAGCTGCTCGGACGGCCATACCTCGTCGACCCGGATGCGCTTGGAGAATTCGACCAGTTGCCACAGGTCGGAGCGAGCCTCTCCCGGAGCATCGACCAGCTGGTGGAAGAACTGGGTGCGACGCTCGGAGTTGCCGAAGGCACCTTCTTTCTCCACCCAGGAGGCGGCCGGCAGGATCATATCGGCGGCCTGGGCCGAGGCCGTGGGATAGATGTCGGAGACGATGACGAAGGCCTCGGGATTGCGCCAGCCCGGCAGGATCTCCTCCTGGATATTGGGACCGGCCTGCATGTTGTTGCAGACCTGGGTCCAGTAGACCTTGATCACGCCATCCTTGAGCTTCCGGCTCTGCTCCACCGCGTGAAAACCCACCTTGCCGGGAATGGTGCCCTCGGGCAGTTTCCAGACCTCCTCGGCAAAGGCACGGTGCTCGGGGTTGGTGACCACCCGATCCGCCGGCAGGCGATGGGCGAAGGTGCCCACCTCCCGTGCCGTGCCGCAGGCCGAGGGCTGGCCGGTCAGCGAGAACGGGCTGTTGCCGGGCTCGGAAATCTTGCCGGTCAGGAGATGCAGGTTGTAGATCAGGTTGTTCACCCACACCCCGCGGGTGTGCTGGTTGACCCCCATGGTCCAGAAGGTCATCACCTTGGTATCGGGGTCGGCGTAGAGCTCGGCCATCTGCTCAAGCCGGCTCTCGGAGACGCCGGACTCCCGCGCCGCCCGCTCCAGGGTGAAGTGAGAGACATGCTCGGCAAACTCGTCGAAGCTCATCTCCGTCCAGCGGTTGGGGTTATCGGCGTTGGCGGCCGCCTGCTGCAGCGGATGCTCGTCGCGAAGGCCGTAGCCGATGTCATCCACGGCGCGCACGAAGTTGGTGTGGCTGTCGACGAAGTCGCGGTCGACCCGATCAGTCTGGATGATGTGGTTGGCAATGTAGTTGAGGATCACCACATCGGCATTCGGCGTCATCACCATGGGGATGTCGGCCAGGTCGAAGCTGCGGTGCTCGAAGGTGGAGAGCACGGCGACCCGGGTGTCCGGAGCGGAGAGCCGACGATCGGTGACCCGGGTCCAGAGGATCGGATGCATCTCCGCCATGTTCGAGCCCCACAGCACGAAGGCATCGGCATGCTCGATGTCGTCGTAGACGCCCATGGGCTCGTCGGAGCCGAAGGTACGCATGAAGCCAAACACCGCCGAGGCCATGCAGTGACGGGCGTTGGGGTCGATGTTGTTGCTGCGAAACCCGGCCTTGAACAGCTTGCTCGCGGCATAGCCTTCCCAGATGGTCCACTGTCCGGAGCCGAACATGGCGATGCTCTCGGGCCCGTGGTCACGAATGGCACTCTTGAACTTGTCGGCCATCAGGTCGAGGGCCTCGTCCCAGGAGACCGGCTCGAAGTCGCCCCGCTTGTCATAGACCCCGTTGCGCTTGCGCAGCATCGGCTGCTGCAGCCGGTCCTGGCCGTAGAGGATCTTGGAGAGGAAGTAGCCCTTGACGCAGTTGAGGCCCCGGTTGACCTCCGACTGGGCATCGCCGTGGGTGGCGACGATACGGTTGTTCTGGGTGCCCACCATCACGCTGCAGCCCACGCCACAGAAGCGACAGGGCGCCTTGTTCCAGTTCAGCTTCGTCAGCTCGGCATTAGTGATCAGGTTACTGGCGCCGGCCGGCAGAACCATGCCAGCGGTGGCGGCCGCCACCGCCGCCGCATTGGCCTTGGCAAATTCACGACGAGTCAGCTTCATGTCGGAGTCCCTTCTGGTTCTTCGTCTCTTTCGAAAGCTTCAACAGTTGCAACAGCCGTGTCGGTTTCGTCGGCCGTCTCGGGGTCGAGCATCTGGTGATACACCAGGGCCGCCCCCAGCACGCCGGGCCGGGTCTGGACCGCGTCGATCAGGTCGAGAATCCGCCCCTCTCGCTCGCTCTCCATCACCACCACGAGCTTGCCGGACGGGTCCTCGGCGTGTATTTCACTGTCGGGCTGGGCAGCCAGCCACTGCGCTACCTTGCGGCAGTGTTCGGGCCGGACATGGACCAGAAAGCTGGCGATATGCAGGGCATCATTCGACATGGGCCATCTCCTCGGTTGTCATTGTGATGGCATGGTTGGGGCACTGGACCTGGCAGGCACCGCAGCCGGTACAGGCCTCGATGTTCAGCTGTGGCTTGGGGGGGCGCCCCAGCTGTGGGGGGAAGGCGATGGCGCGCCACTCGCAGGCATCCTGGCAGCTCTGGCAGTGGATATCGGCCAGCGCCAGGCAGTGGTCCTCGATGTGGGCTCGCCAGGGAAAGGCGGGGCGCCGGGTATCAAAGACCGGCTCGCCGCAGGCCTCGACACAGTCGCCGCACAGGCTGCAGCCTTCGTGATCGAAACGGATTTCGGGGTAGCCGCCCCCACCGTGGAAGAGCACCTGCTCGGGACAGGCGTCGATACAGGCTGCACAGCGCACGCACCGCTCGGTGAAATCATCACCGGTCCAGGGAGGCCGGCGGATCGGGCCATGCCCGCCAAGGGAACGAAAGAACTGGCGACGCGCATTATTATTATCCCTCTTTTGCATACGGTCCTCTGCATACGGTCCTCAGCCCGGCGGGCCGGGAGGGCCGGTGAAGGTCTGGTAGATCCATACGGAGAAGCCGAAGCTGCCGACCAGGGCTATGGCCAGGATCGGAAACAGCAGGATGGCGATGAACAGAAACAGCTTGAGCTCCTTCTTCTTACGATGCTCCGGCGCCATGGTATCCGGGTCTTCCATGCCACTCCCCCTCATTACCCGATAGCAGATTATTGGTAACAGTAACTTCTAAGATAGCTAATACTCCATCTCTGTCATGGCTTGTTACAAAAACACAACAAGATGGGCCCGCCAGTTGGCGGGCCCGATAAGGTAACGGCGAGATGGCTTCGCTCAGGAC
>ERZ869909.752-NODE-752-length-32760-cov-5.075054_pt1 | contig 32760 bp, 29 predicted proteins | sample MGYA00520892_ERZ869909 | MGnify/ENA primary metagenome ERZ869909 (study PRJEB32215, sample SAMEA104723947) | bioreactor metagenome | biome: bioreactor; feature: anaerobic bioreactor; material: water | place: China | collected 2015-03-12 ...
TCTGATGGAGAACGGCACCATCATCAACCGCAGCCAGTTCCGACGTGTGCTCTTCCGATCTTCTGATGGAGAACGGCACCATCATCAACCGCAGCCAGTTCCGCAAATTCGGTATCAAGGTGGCCGAACTGGTGGCCACCATGCGCCGGGTCGATGCCTGATGCGCGACTGGGCCGGCAAACGATACTGGCTGATCGGCGCCTCGGAGGGGCTGGGCCGCGCGCTGGCCGAGCAGATGAGCCGCGCCGGGGTCGAACTGGTGCTCAGCGCCCGCTCGCGCGAGCGGCTGGATGACCTCGCCGCCGGCCTGCCGGGCCGGTCGCTGGTGGTGCCGGTCGATGTGCGCGACGGCGCGGCGGTGCGCGAGGCGGCGCAGGCGGCGGGGGCGGTGGATGGCGTGGTCTATCTGGCCGGCGCCTATTGGCCGCAAGCGGCCCAGGACTGGAACGGCGATCAGGTCGAGGCGATGTGCGACATCAATTTCACCGGCGCGGCGCGGGTGCTGGGCGCGGTGGTGCCGGCAATGGTGACGCGCGGGGCGGGGCATCTGGTGCTGATCGGCTCGCTGGCGGGGTTTCGCGGCCTGCCCGGCGCCATCGGCTACGGCGCCTCGAAGGCGGCGCTGATGCATCTGGCGCAGTCCATGCAGGCCGATCTGCGCGGAACGGGCGTGGAGGTGCAGCTGGTCAATCCGGGTTTCATCCGCAGCCGGCTGACCGACAAGAACGATTTCACCATGCCCTTCATCATGGAACCGGCCCGCGCCGCCGCCGAAGCCTTCGATCACATGGGCACTGCCCATTTCGCCAAGAGCTTTCCGATGCTCTTTTCCTGGCTCTTCCGGCTGGGGCGGTTCCTGCCCGATGCGCTGTGGTTCAGGCTTTTCCCGCGCCGCGGCTAGGGCCGGTTTTGCTTGCGGAAAAACCCCTTTCGGGTGACACTTGCTGCAGGATCGGAGCCCCGCCATGTCGCCGGAAATCAACATCAAGAAAGTGGTGCATGTCATCTTCCAGTCGCGCGAACAGAAGCGACCGGCAGAGCTGCGTGCCTTTATCGATGCGCTCAACGAGGATGAGAAGGCGCATATGGTGGCCATCGCCTGGGTCGGCCGCGGCGCCTTCGAGCCCGAGGATTACGAGGAAGCACTGCGCATCGCCTATGGCGAGGCCACCACGCCCACCGCAGATTACCTGATGGGCATGCCGCATCTGGCCGAGAATCTGGAGAGCGGGCTGGAAGCGCTGGGTTATGATGTGACCGAGGTCGAGGAAGGTTTCTTCGACCGCTGAGCGCCCGCCGCGCAGGTTGCCGGCGGGGGCGCCAGGTCAGGCGCCGCCCACCGATGAGCTTGTGCCGAAAGGCTTATTTCGCGGCGCGCACTCCGAAGAGGATCTCCTGCGCCTTCTTGTCGGCCGGAGCATTGGAGCGCAATTCGCCCGCGACCGCCTTGCCGGCGATGAAATCCGGCCGCGCGGACAGCTCATCGAGCCAGCGTTTCAGGTTCGGCTTGTCATCAAGCGTCTGTTCCTGCCGCTCCCACAGGATCGCCCAGGGCCAGATCGCCATATCGGCAATCGACAGGAAATCACCCGCCACATAGCGCGTCTCGGCCAGCCGGCGGTCGAGCACGCCGTAAAGCCGCCCGACCTCGCGGCGGTAACGGTCCTTGGCATAGGGCAGGTCATGCGGCGGGTCCATCGCCGGGGCATATTGCAGGAAGTGATGCGCCTGTCCGGCCATCGGGCCGACGCCGCCCATCTGCCACATCAGCCATTGCTCGACGGCGGCCTGTTCGCGGGCATTGCTGCCGCCGAACTGCCCGGTCTTGCGCGCCAGATATTGCAAGATCGCCCCGGATTCGAAGAGCGAGATCGGCGCGCCATCGGGGCCTTCGGGATCGACGATGGCCGGCATGCGGTTGTTGGGCGCGATCTTCAGGAAATCGGGCGCGAATTGCTCGCCGGCGCCGATATTGACCGGGTGGACATCATAGGGAAGGCCCATTTCCTCAAGGGCGATGGTGATCTTCCACCCGTTCGGGGTGGGCCAGTAGTGCAGCGCGATGGGTTGGGGCATTCGATCCTCGTCCGGTCCTCAGGGGTTACCCGGGCAAGGTGGGACCATGTTCGCGGAAAGACAAGAGCGCCCGGCGCACGGGGAATGTGCGCAGACGCGCCCAACGTGGCTCGGGCGGCACCGCAAGGGCGGCACGCAGCGCATCGAGTGCCATGCGCTCACGGTCATGCAGCAGCGCCCGGTAGAGCCGGAAGATGCCGGGGCGCAGATAGACGCTCCAGTGGCAGATGCGCATTTTCGGCGCCGGCAGCGGGAAACCCAGCGCGGCAAGGCGTTTCAGGGTCTGCATATGGTCGATCTGGATATCCAGCCAGTTCGGCGCCTCGGGCAGGCCGCGCCCGATCGCCGGATCATCCGAGAAGGGTTTGAGGCACAGTTCGAACATCAGATCGAACAGATCATTCTCGCGCGAGGTGATGTTGAAGATCTCGGCACTCCGGCCGGCGGGCGAGGCAAGGGCGGTGCGGGCGTGGCTGGTCAGATCGGCGCCGGCCAGCAGGAAGACCCGCGCCACCGAACCGGATGCCAGCAGCGGCAGGCTGCTCAGGATCACCCGCGCGCCCAGGCTGTGGCCGATCAGATCGACCCGGCGGGCGGGATCGGCGCGGCGCACCATCTGCACCAGCCGCGCCAGCATCAACGCGGTCTGGTCGGCCTGTTCGGTGGCGGTCCAGATATCCTGGCGCGAGGACCAGCCGAAACCGATGCAAAGCCCGCGCGCCCGCGCCGGATCGCGCGAGGCGGGCAGCGCGAAGCCCAGCCGGCGGGGCCAGGAGATGAAGCGGCGGGAATTCTGTGCCGAACGCGGTGCAAAGAGCAGCCGGTGCGGATCGTGCCCATCAAGGCCCGGCGTATAGCCACGGCCATGCACCAGCACCACCACCGGCACGTTATCCGGCAGATGCGCCAGCGCGGCGCGGATCGTGGTTTCGGGGTCATCCGGTGCCGCGTCGATTGCCGCTGGAAGGCCGAAAGGGGCGGCCGGAAGAAAGAGGCCGGTATCGGTGGCGGTGATCTGCAACAGCGGCATGGCGGGCCTCACGAGTGAAGGGCCGGTGAACGGGGTGATCAGGCTGCGTTTCTGCAGCGGTTGGGGAGTTGAATATGGGTCGGGGAGAACCCCCTCAGGGTTCATGCTGCCGATTCATTGCGAAGAAATTGTGAAGGAATGCGGCATCAATTATGCTGATCGGGCACTATTTATCCGCAATTTGAGCAATGTTAGCGCTCGCGCCGGCGTGTTGGTCGCACGTCAGCTTGCGCGCGTCAGAGCACCAGTGCGAAGAGATGGCGCATTTCCGCGGCATCGGGCAGCCCCTCGGGCCAGGGCAGGCCACGGGCACCCAACTCCTGCTCGGTCAGTTGCGCGTAATCGATCAGCGCGCGCGCCGGGCGCAGGTCGCTGGCGCCAAGCTGATGGCGAAAGGCGGCATGGATGCGCCGGGCGGTCAGGGCCAGCTCCTCGTCTGACAGGGCAGTGAGGGCGGCGCGCGCCTCCTGTCGCGCCCGGGCATCGAGCGCCGGCACTTCGCCGTCGGTCGGGGTGGTGGGTTGAATGGCCGCCGAGACAAGCGGCGAGACTTCCTCGGCCTGTATCTCGACCCGCCCCTCTGCCGCTCCGTCGCTGGCCAGCAGCGCCATGCCCAGCGCCGCCGGCAACACCAAGAGCGCCCCGGCGCCGAAGACGCCGGTGGTTTCGCGCAGCAGGCCGCGGGTTCTGGCTGGCATGGGTCTTGCCTCACTTCCTTCGACGCGCCCATGACCACCGCCCGGCCAGATTGGCCGGCAGGCAATCGGCCCGCGAAGCATCACGAGCCGGGCGCAGCATCGATGATCGCAGGTGATCTGGGCGATTCCTTGACCGTAACGGCGCGATTTGGCGGCTCTTGGGCACGGATTCGCGGGCAAACCGGCACCCTGGCAACTGCCGCATTGACCAGCGCCCCCCCGATGGCTTATGGCGCTTGCAAGACGTGGGGATTTGTAGCCGGCTTGCGGCCCACGGGAAAAACAAACCGCTAAAGAGGCGCGGCCCTTTGAAAACCGCTTGAAGGGCGCTCCTGCCGGTGATGGTCAGCGCGGCTGAGCCGCAGGAGGTGCATATGGCCCAGGACAAGGCCGGCAGTGGCAAGACCGCCGCAGGGATCAACGCAGGCTGGAAGCCGCGCACGCAGGCCGTGCATGGTGGCGCACGGCGCAGCCAGTATGGCGAAGTGGCCGAGGCGCTCTATCTGACGCAGGGTTTCGTCTATCCCTCGGCCGAGGCCGCCGAGGCGCGTTTCGTGGCGCTGGGCGAGGATGAATTCATCTATGCCCGCTATGGCAACCCCACGGTCGCCGCCTTCGAGGAGCGCATGGCCGCGCTGGAAGGCACCGAGGATGCCTTTGCCGCCGCCAGTGGCATGGCGGCGGTCTCGGGCGCGCTGACGGCGATGCTGCGGGCTGGCGATCATGTGGTGTCCAGCCGGGCATTGTTCGGCTCGTGCCTCTATGTGCTGGAAGAGGTGCTGGGGCGCTACGGCGTCGAGGTCAGTTTCGTCGATGGCACCGATCTGGAAGCCTGGCGGGCGGCGCTGCGCCCCGATACCCGCGCGGTTTTCCTTGAAAGCGTATCCAACCCCACGCTGGAGGTGATCGATCTGCGCGCGGTGGCGGATCTGGCGCATGGTGTCGGCGCGCTGGTGGTGGTGGACAATGTGTTTGCCACGCCGGTTTTCAGCCGCGCGGTGGAGATGGGCGCCGATGTGGTGGTCTATTCGGCGACCAAGCATATCGACGGGCAGGGGCGCTGTCTGGGCGGGGTGATCTGCGCCAGCCGCGAGTTCATTCGCGGCACGGTCGAGCCCTATATGAAGCATACCGGCGGGGCGATGAGCCCGTTCAACGCCTGGGTGCTGCTCAACGGGCTGACCACGCTGGACCTGCGGGTGCGGGCACAGGCGGCCAGTGCCCAGCGGCTTGCCGAGGCGCTCGAGGGCCATCCGGCGCTGGCGCAGGTGCGCTTTCCCGGCCTCAAGGCCCATGCCCAGCATGCGCTGGCGCGCGCGCAGATGGGCGGGCCGGGCACGGTGCTCAGTTTCGAGCTCAAGGGCGGGAAGGAGGCCGCTTTCCGGTTCCTGAACGCGCTGCGGGTGGTCTTGATCTCGAACAACCTCGGTGATGCGCGCTCGATCGTCACACATCCGGCCACCACCACCCATCAGCGCCTGCCCGATGACCAGAAGGCGCTGCTTGGCATCGCGCCGGGGCTGGTGCGACTCAGCGTCGGGCTGGAAGATGCCGAGGATCTCCTGGCCGATGTGCTGGGGGCGCTGGAGGGGCTGTGAAGGTCGCGCGGGGCTGATCCGATCCGCCGCCGGGGCCGTAGAACGGTTGAAAGCACGGCTCGAATGGCTACTTTCAGTCAGGCGGGCCGATAGCCGGGAACGAAAGGGCGCAGGATGAACATTCATACCCCGGTCAGTGACCGTGAAGCCGAACGTGCGGAAGCCGAAGCGGCACTGGCAGTGCTGCGCAATTGGGCCGGGCGCGCCAGCGACAGCGAGATCGCCGCGCTTGAGCCGGCGCTGGTGCGGCTCATTCCCGGCCAGCCCGATCCGGCCTATCCGGTGTTCAAGCGCGACTATCCGGCCGATTTCGTGGCCGATACCGCCTATCGCCGCACCATGCCCGACCTTCAGAACGGCCCGTCCAGCCTGATCCGCGGCGCGCGCCATCCGATCCAGCATGTCGGCATTTCCAATTTCCGCCTGCCGATCCGCTTTCGCACCCGCGCCTCCGATGGTGGCGGTGTGGGCGATGTGACGCTGCAGACCAGCGTTACCGGCACCGTCAGCCTCGATGCCGACAAGAAGGGCATCAACATGAGCCGGATCATGCGCAGCTTCTACAAACATGCGCAGAAACGGTTCAGCCTCGATGTCGTCGAGGCCGCGCTCGATGATTACAAATCCGATCTCGACAGTTTCGACGCCCGCATCCAGATGCGCTTTTCCTTCCCCATGCAGGTCGAAAGCCTGCGCTCCGGGCTCTGGGGCTGGCAATATTACGACATCGCGCTGGAACTGGTGGAGCAGGGCGGCACGCGCCGGCGCTTCCTGCATCTGGATTATGTCTATTCCTCGACCTGCCCCTGCTCGCTGGAACTGAGCGAACATGCCCGCGCGGGCCGTGGGCAATTGGCGACGCCGCATTCGCAGCGCTCGGTGGCGCGGATCTCCGTCGAGGTGCTGCCGGGCGCGGTGCTGTGGTTCGAGGATCTGATCGAACTGTGCCGCCGCGCGGTGCCGACCGAAACCCAGGTGATGGTCAAGCGCGAGGATGAGCAGGCCTTCGCCGAGCTCAACGCCGCCAATCCGATCTTCGTCGAGGATGCCGCGCGGCTCTTCTGCGCCGGGCTGATGGCCGATGCGCGGATCGGCGATTTCCGCGTGGTGGCCAGCCATCAGGAAAGCCTGCACAGCCATGATGCGGTGAGCGTGCTGACCGAGGGCCCGACCTTCGCCGCCGAAAGCCTGGACCCGCGGCTTTTCGCCAGCCTGGTGCATGTCGGCTGAAGTGCTGTCGGGGTGATGGCCGGCAGGGACTCGCGGTTGCGTGGCCCTGATCATCGCTTGGCGGCAGGGGGCAGATAGTCGATCTTCAGCCAGTCGCTGAGTTCTTTCAGGCAATCCTCGAACAAAGGCTCGGCATCGCTGATGGCGAAATCGATCTGCCGCAGGGCCTCCATGCAGAGCAGGCCATAAAGCCTGATCCAGCAGTTCAGAAAGACATGGATCGCCTCGGGCGGCAGCCTGCCCCCCGTGCTGGTGGCATAGGCCTCCAGTTGCTTTCGCAGATGCGGCTCCAGCCCGTCCGGCTCCGGCACCGGGAAGCGTCTGGTGTCCCAGAGCGCTTCGATCTCGGTGAAAAACGCCATTCCGAACGCATTGGCCGCCAGCCGGTCTTCGCGCGCCGTGCCCTCCTGCCCGATCGGCAGGGGCGGGGTGGCAAAGATCAGGCCAAAACCTGCGCGGTTGGCGAGTGCCCAGTGGCGAAGGGCGCGGCACATGGGCAGAAGGTTGACCGCGCCGGGACGGCGTGCCGCGTCGATGGCGGCTGTCACCTCGCGGTAGAGGTCCGCCGTCAGACCGGCGATCAGATCGTCATGGCTGGGATAGTAGCGATAGATCGCCGGCCCGCTCATGCCCATCCTGCGTGCCACCGCATTGATGGTGACGGCTTGTAGCCCGCCGCTCACCAGCAACGCGCGCGCGGTTTGCCGGATGTCGCGGTAGGTGGTTTCGCGGAGGTGCTGGCGTCGCGTCTTCATTATCACTTCTCACTATAGTTATTGACTCTAACAAATGAAATGGCCAGTAACAACAAAAATCCGGAGCTTGCCATGATCATTCTCACCCTCGGCCTCATCTTGTTTCTCTCGGTCCATTCCATCCGCATCATTGCCCCCGACCTGCGCGAAAAGGTCATCGCACGTCGTGGCATCGGGGCCTGGATGTGGCCCTATACGTTGGTTGCCGGTATCGGTTTCGCATTTGTCATCATCGGCTATGGCGTGGCGCGCTACGATGCGCCCGCGCTCTACTATCCGCCGGCAGAGCTGCGGCAGCTGGCTTTGCTCGTGATGCTGCCGGTCTTCCCGCTGCTGCTGGCCACCTATCTCAGGGGCCGGTTCCGGCAGATGCTTGGCCATCCGATGATGATTGCCACGCTGCTCTGGGCGGTGGCGCATCTCATGGTGCGGGGCACGCTGGCCGATCTGCTGCTGTTTGGCGGGTTCCTTGTCTGGGCGGGGTTTGCCTGGCGGTCGCAGGTCAAGCGCGGGGCGACCGGTTCTTCCAGGGTGCGCCTGCCCTGGGGGCGCAATGATGCTGTCGCGATCATCGGCGGGCTTGCGCTTTATTTCGTGTTCATCGTTGGCCTGCATGCGCTGCTGTTCGGCGTCTCGCCGATCTAGCGCCTGGCGGTTCTTGCGCTTTCATGCCGTGTGTGTGGGCAATCCGCGCTGGTGATGCAACTGGCGCAGGGGCTTGGCCTGGGCGCATGATACGGGCTAGGCTCCGCGCGACCGTTCCCGCATAGGCCCTCAACCGGTGCAGCAAGACATCCTGACCCTGACCCTGAACCCGGCGCTGGATCTGGCCGCCGAGGCGCCGCAGGTGGTGCCGGCGATCAAGCTGCGCCTGTCCGAACCCAGCATCGAGCCCGGTGGCGGCGGCATCAATGTCGCGCGGGCCATTCGGCAATTGGGTGGCTCGGCCGGGGTGCTGGCAGCCCTGGGGGGGGTGACCGGCGCGCGGCTGGCCGAAGCGCTGCGCGGCGAAGGGATCGAGCCCGAGATCTTTGCCATTGCCGGCGAAACCCGCCAGAGCCTGGTGGTGACCGATGCCGGCGACGGGCGACAGTTCCGCTTCATCCAGCCCGGTCCGCAGTGGACGGCGGCGCAGGGCCGGGCGCTGCTTGAGCATCTGGCGGCGCGGCTGCGCCCGGATAGCTGGCTGGTGCTCAGCGGCAGCCAGCCGCCGGGGCTGGCGCCGGATTTCGCCGTCGATCTGGCGCAGCAGGCGGCGCGCGCCGGGGCGCGGCTGGTGGTTGATATATCGGGCGAGCCGTTGCGCGCGCTGATCGACGCGGGCGAGGCTGTGGCCTGCCTGCGGCTGGATCAGGCCGAGGCCGAGGCGCAGGCCGGCCATCCCCTCGCCAGCGCTGCTGACAGCCTGGCTTTCGCCGAGGCGCTGGTGGCGCGCGGCGCGGCGCAGCTGGTGGTGCTGGCGCGCGGGGCCGAAGGCTCGGTATTGGCCGGGCAGGGGCAACGGCTGCGCTGCCAGCCGCCATCGGTGCGCGTGCTCAGCCGCACTGGCGCCGGCGACAGTTTCACCGCCGGTTTCACCCTGGCAATGGCGCGGGGCGAGGGTCCGGGCGCGGCGCTGGCATTGGGTACCGCGGCGGCAGCGGCGGCGGTGATGACCCCGGGCAGCGCGCTCTGCCGGCGCGCCGATACCGAGGCGCTCCTGCCGCAATGCCGGCTCTGGGCCGACCCCTGAACCCCGCGCCGGCTTGACAGCAAACCCGGCACCCGCCAAGGCTTTCGCATGCCTGATTTCCGCCCCGTCGCCCATATCATCGGTCTGCTTCTGGTGGCGCTTGGGCTGACCATGCTGATCCCGGCCGCGATGGATTTTTCGCTGGGGCTGGGCACCTGGCGGGTGTTCCTGCTCTCGGCTTTCATCACCGCGCTGGTCGGAGCCTGCGCGGCGCTGGCCAGTGCCAATGCGCTGGGCGCGGCCCTGACCCTGCGGCAATCCTTTCTGCTGACCACGCTCACCTGGGTGGTGCTGCCGGCCTTTGGGGCCCTGCCGCTCTGGCTGGCGCTGCCGGCCATGGATGCGACGGATGCCTTTTTCGAGGCCATGTCGGGCATGACCACGACCGGCACCACGGTGCTCACCGGGCTGGACGAAACCGAGGCCGGTATCCTGCTGTGGCGCTCCATTCTGCAATGGTTGGGGGGCCTGGGTATCGTCATCGTGGCGCTGATCTTCCTGCCGGTGATGAAGGTCGGCGGCATGCAGCATTTCCGCTCGGAAGGCTTCGACACCATGGGCAAGGTGATGCCGCGCGTCGCCGATATCTCGCTGATGCTGGTGCAGATCTATCTGGGCCTGACCATTGTCGCGGCGCTGGCCTATCTGATGACCGGCATGGGGGCCTTCGATGCCGTCAACCATGCGATGACCACCATCGCCACCGGCGGTTATTCGACGCGCGATACCTCATTCATCGAGTTCTCGGCCATGGCACAGAATGTCAGCACGCTGATGATGTGGCTCGCCGGGCTGCCCTTCATCCGCTATGTGCAACTGGTCAACGGTTCCGTGACGCCGCTTCTGCGTGATGTGCAGGTGCATGCCTATCTGCGCTGGACGCTTTACGCCGTGGCGCTGGTGGCAGGCTACCGGCTGATGGAGGGCGGCGTGCCGCTGGAACAGGTGCTGCGCGAGAGCGCCTTCAACACCATCTCGCTGATGTCGGGCACCGGTTATGGCACGGCCGATGTCGCCGATTGGGGCGATTTCCCGGTGCTGGTGGTGATCGTGGCGGGATTTGTCGGGGCCTGCACCGCCTCGACCGGCTGTTCGATCAAGGTGTTCCGCTTTCTGGTGCTGTTCGGTGCCATCGGCGCGCAGTTGCGTCAACTGGTCCATCCCAGCCGCGTGGTGCCGGTGCGCATCGAGGGGCGACGGGTCGAGGATGAGGTGATCACCTCGGTCATCGTGATGTTCACCGCCTTCATGCTGGGTTTTGCCGTGCTGACGGTGCTGCTGTCGCTGACTGGGCTGGAAACCCGCACCGCCATCACCGCCGCCTGGACGGCGATCTGCAATATCGGCCCGGTCTTCGGCCATGAGGTCGGCGACACGGGCGCCGTGCATGGCTTCCCCGATTCCGCCAAATGGCTGATGATCGCCGGCATGCTGCTGGGCCGGCTGGAGATGGTGGCGGTGCTGGTGCTGCTGTTGCCCCGCTTCTGGCGCGCCTGAGTTTTGCGCAGCTTCCGGGTGGGTCTGGCAGGCCGCGCCGGGCAGATTGGGGGCCTCGTCAACAACCGAGGTTGCCATGCGCCCCCTGTTCATTCCCCTCAGCGATGCCACCGCCCGCCATTACCGGCAGGGCGGGGCCGATGCCTATGGCCTGCCGCCCGAACGCCGCATCAGCGACGGCAGCACCATTCCCTGCCGCCACAGCCTGACGCTGGTGCCGCGCGGCGCGCCCTATCTGATCGTCGCCCACCGGCCCTTTGCCGGGCTCAACCCCTATACCGAAACCGGGCCGATCTTTCTGGGCGCCGAGGATGTGCCGGGGCCGGCGCCCTCGCCGGAGCTGCCGGCCTTTCTGACCTCGCCACAGTATATCCTGCGCGGCTATGACCTGGGCGAGCGCATCATCTATGGCACCGGCGCGGTGGTGGCGCTGGAGCGGCTGATCGAGGCCAGCGCCGCGCTGCTGGTGCGTTCAGAGGTGGCGTTTGTGCATATCCGCTCGGCCAGCAACAACTGCTTTCATGTCCGGGTGGAGCGGGGCTGAGGAAGTGGCGGTGGCCGCGCGGCGATGCGCGCGGCCCGAGCGCCAGCTCAGTTCCAGCAGGACACCAGCACCGTCAGGTCCGAGGACACCCGGGTCAGGATCTCGGCCGGCATGGCGGCATTCTCGCGGCTCAGCGCGCCGCGGCGCTCGGCGCGTTCCAGCGCCTCGAGGATCGCTTGGCCCGAGACCGCGAAATTGACATCCTCGGGCAGCAGGCGGCCGGATTCCTCGATGCGCGGCAAAAGCATGCCCATCACCGCGCCATTGCCGTCAAAGACCGGACCGCCGGTATCGCCGGGCTGCACGCGGATCGACAGCCGGCGCAGGCCTTCCTCGCCGTTCAATCCCTTCAGATCGGCCAGTTGACCGAAGGTCAGGATCGGGCGGGTCAGCGCATCCTGATACGAGAAACCCGACACCCGGATATCGGAATCGAGCCGCGGATCGAGCGGCGAGAACTGCGCGAAGGCCAGCGGCACCAGCGGCTCGCGCGGGGTCAGCACCGCCAGCCCCATGGCTTCATCGACCAGGCGCACATCGGCCTGATAGGCATCGTCAATGGTAACACGCTCGCAGCTGGCCACCGCCTCGGCAGTGGTGACAACGGTGCCCACCGCATCGACGAAGAAGCCCGAACGCGCGCGCACCGGGCGGCGCACTTCCAGTCCGGCCAGCAGGTCGCGCCGCGCCACCGTCGAGGCCGAGGCCCCGGCATCGCTGGGCAGCACGCCCTGGATCGGGCGGAACGAGGCTTCGAGCGTTTCGAGTACCAGCGCCGCATCCGCATCGGCGCGCGGCTCCCAGAGCAGCATCCAGCCCTTGATCGCCCCGCCCTGATGCTGCGCCACCGCATGGGCGCGCGCGCTCACGGATTGGCCGGTCAGCAGGAAGCCGTTGTTGCGCCGCTCGCGCTGGCCTTCCAGCGGCATGACCTCAAGCGTCTGCATGATCTCGTAAAGGCCGAACAGCGTGGCCTGCGTGCCTTCCTGGCTGATCAGCAACAGCCGCATGCCGCTGTTGTTGGCCTCGGCAAAATGCACGAAAGGCGCTTCAAGACGGTCGAAGGCAACCATGGCGGCGGGCAGGGTGATCTCGATGCCGGCGCGCTCGTCGCTCCAGGAGGTGAAATCATAACGCGCCAGCGCCTGCTCGTATTGCCAGATCAGCTCCATGCGCTGGCGGGTGGTCAGAAAGCCGGTGCCATCGGCGCCCTGGCTTTCCTGCCATTCCCCGATGGCGCGGCGGGTGCCGGGGCCGAAAGCGGCGTCGATGGCCTGGGTGTAATGGCCGAACCATTGCAGCGCCACCTGGATCTCGGCGCGGTCGTCGCGGCTGAGGTTGCGCTCATTGGCGCGGGCCTCGGCTAGGGTTTCGTCGGGAATATCGGCAAAGCGCGGCGCCTGCGCTATCGGCGCCATTTCGGTTGCGGTTTCGGCTTCCGTTTCCACCTCGGCAAACTCCGGCGCGGGCTCCTCGGCGGCGGGGGCTTCCACCGGCGCGACCGGCGCGGTGCTCAGCGCACCACCCGCCGGCCAGAACTGCTGGCCATAGATGCTGTCGTCGGTGACATAGGAATCGGGGCGGATATCGCGCGCGGCCAGCAGCTGCTGGCGCACGAAATCGGCATCCTCGGGGGTCTCGAACGGGCCGATGGCCAGCGCATACCAGCCACCTGCCAGCCTGAAACCGGAAACATTGCCGAAACGCGCCTCATAGCGGGCGGCGTATTCCTCGGCGCTGCGCAGCGTTGCATGGGCCTCGAACTGGACCCAATGCGAACCCGCCGGCGCGCTCTGGGCAAGGGCGGTGACGGGCAAAAGGAAGGCAAGCAACAGGGCGGAAATCAGGGTCTTGAGGGAAACAGGTTTCTGAGCTGTCACTGGCATTTTCTGTCCGTCTTGCTGGTTTGCGCCGCCACTCTAGCAGCCTTGCCGCCGTCATGGACATAAAATACTGGTTAGTTCAGCCTCCGGTTGCCGCCAAGCCCGAAAATTCACCGCCTTTCCGCTGCGACCCCGCGCCAGCCCTGCCGTTGACCCGGCCCCGGCGCTTGCCTATTGAGGCGCAGACACCGAACCGCCAGAGGCCGACCATGAGCGACAGCCCCGCCAAACCGCGCAGTTTCCAGGAAATCATCCTGCGGCTTCAGAACTACTGGGCGGCGAAGGGCTGCGCGGTGCTGCAACCCTATGACATGGAAGTGGGCGCCGGCACCTTTCACCCTGCCACCACGCTGCGGGCGCTGGGCAGCCGGCCCTGGGCCGCGGCCTATGTGCAGCCCTCGCGCCGGCCCACCGACGGCCGCTATGGCGAGAACCCCAACCGGCTGCAGCATTATTACCAGTATCAGGTGATCATCAAACCCTCGCCGCCCGACCTGCAGGAGCTGTATCTGGGCAGCCTGCGCGCCATCGGCATCGACGACAGCCTGCATGACATCCGTTTCGTCGAGGATGACTGGGAAAGCCCCACGCTGGGCGCCTGGGGGCTGGGCTGGGAAGTCTGGTGCGACGGGATGGAGGTTTCCCAGTTCACCTATTTCCAGCAGGTCGGCGGGCATGATTGCAAGCCGGTCTCGGGCGAGCTGACCTATGGGCTGGAGCGGCTGGCGATGTATGTGCTGGGCGTCGATCACGTCATGGACATGCCCTTCAACGACCCCGATGCGCCGATCCCGCTGAGCTATGGCGATGTCTTTCGCCAGACCGAGCAGGAATATTCGCGCTGGAATTTCGATCAGGCCGATACCGAGATGCTGTTTCAGCATTTCAAGGACGCCGAGGCCGAATGCCAGCGCATCCTCGCCGCGCCCGCGACCGACAAGGCGGCGCGGCGCATCATCATGGCGCATCCGGCTTATGATCAGTGCATCAAGGCCAGCCATCTGTTCAACCTGCTCGATGCGCGCGGGGTGATCTCGGTTACCGAGCGGCAGGCCTATATCGGACGGGTCCGCGCGTTGGCCAAGCAATGCGCCGATGCCTTCGTCACCACCGAAGCCGGGGGCGCTGTCGGGGCTGACGGGGCGGTGGCGTGATGGGACGGCTGGTCGCCCTGGCGCTGGTGCTGGCCGGCCTGCTGGCCGGGGGCGGCATGTATTATCTGCAGGTCTATGGCTATTATGACCGGCTGGAGCCGCAGATCAGCCTGACCGTCGATCTGCCCGAGGGGGCGACGCGGCTTTCCATCGCCGATTTTCAGGGCATCGACAGTGCCTCCTCGCCGCTGCGTTACCGTGCCTGTTTTACCCTCGTCGGCCCGGTGATGGAGCTGCAACCCTATGCCGAGCCGCGCCCGCTCAACGCCCCGCGCTGGTTTTCCTGCTTCGACGCCCCGCAGATCGGCGCCGATCTTGAGGCCGGGCGCGCCACTGCCTGGCTGGGCGAGGGCAATTTCATCTATGGTTTCGACCGCGTGCTGGCGCTCTATCCCGATGGGCGCGGCTATCTCTGGCACCAGATGAACGCCTGCGGCACGGCGCATTTCGATGGCCGCGACCTGCCGCCCGGCTGCCCGCCGGCCCCCACCAACTGACCCGGACCCCTCGCCGAAAGCCCCTTCCATGCCCGATGTCCTGATCGAACTCTTCTCCGAGGAAATCCCCGCCCGCATGCAGGCCCGCGCCGCCGAGGATCTGCGGCGCCTGCTCACCGACGGGCTGGTCGAGGCCGGTCTGACCTATGCCCATGCGAGCGCCTTCGCCACGCCGCGCCGGCTGGCGTTGGCCATCGAGGGGCTGTCGGCGCAAAGCCCCACCCTGCGCGAAGAACGCAAGGGCCCCAAGACCGACGCGCCGCAACCGGCCATCGACGGTTTTCTGCGCTCCACCGGCCTGAGCCTCGATGCGCTGCAAACCCGCGAGGACAAGAAGGGCGCCTTCTATGTTGCGCTGATCGAGCGCCCGGGCCGCCCCGCCACCGAGATCCTGGCCGAGGTGCTGGAGCGCGTAATCCGCACCTTCCCCTGGCCGAAATCCATGCGTTGGGGTGCGGGCAGCCTGCGCTGGGTGCGCCCGCTGCATTCGATCCTGTGCATCCTCTCGGATGAGGCCGGCGCGCAGGTGGTGCCGCTTGAGGTGGATGGCATCAAGGCCGGCGATACCACGCGCGGGCATCGTTTCATGGCGCCCGATGCCTTTGCCGTCAGCGGCTTTGCCGATTACGAGGCGAAGCTGAAGAAGGCGCATGTGATCCTTGATGCGCAGGCGCGCGCCGATGCCATTCTGGCCGAGGTGCAGGCCCAGGCCTTCGCGCTGGGGCTGGAGCTGGTGGCCGACCCCGCGCTGCTGGCCGAGGTGGCCGGGCTGGTCGAATGGCCGGTGGTGCTGGTGGGCCGGATCGACGAGACCTTCCTCGATCTGCCGCCCGAAGTGCTGCAAACCTCGATGCGCGAGCATCAGAAGTTCTTTTCCCTGCGCGATCCGAAAACCGGGCGCATTGTTCGTTTTGTGACAGTCGCCAACCGCCAGACGCGCGATGGCGGCGCCACCATCCTGGCCGGCAACCAGAAGGTGCTTTCGGCCCGGCTTTCGGATGCGAAATTCTTCTGGGACAATGATTTGCGGGTTGTCGCGAATGTCGGGCTTTCGGGCATGGCCGAGGGGCTGGCGAACGTGACGTTCCACAACAAGCTGGGCAGCCAGAAAGATCGGATTAATCGCATTGCCGCACTGGCGCGCGAGATCGCGCCGCTGATCGGGGCTGACCCGGAACAGGCGGAACTGGCCGCCCGCGTCGCCAAGGCCGATCTGCAATCGGCGATGGTGGGCGAGTTCCCTGAACTGCAAGGCACGATGGGCAGCTACTACGCCCGCGCCGAGGGTTTGCCGGAAGCCGTGGCCCGCGCCTGCAAGGAACATTACCAACCGCTCGGCCCCTCGGATGACGTGCCCAGCGAGCCGGTCTCCGTGGCCGTGGCGCTGGCCGACAAGATCGACACGCTGACGGGCTTCTGGGCGATTGACGAGAAACCGACGGGCTCGAAAGACCCTTACGCGCTGCGGCGAGCGGCGCTGGGGGTGATCCGGTTGGTGCTGGGGAATGGGCTGCGAGCGAACTTGCTAGATCTGTGGTTGGCGGCCTACGAGCCTTTCCATCGCCGGCGCGGCGAGGAAATCGAGGATGAGGAGCATCAAGCAGACCAAAGGGCGGCGAAGCGTCTCGGGGTTACACCTTCAAGCTTCAAGGATCTGCGTGCTCAAATTTCCGACGAAAAGCGGCGACAGAATGGTCCGAGCGAGTTGTTGAAGAAGATCGCATCGATCGACTGGAGCGATGTTCCGCATGCAGGCACCGACCTCCTCGCCTTCTTCCACGACCGCCTCAAGGTGTTCCTCCGCGATCAGGGCATCCGCCATGATGTCATCGACGCCTGCCTCGCCATGCCCGGCAACGATGACCTCACCCTGCTGGTCAACCGTGCCCGGGCGCTGGCCGATTTCCTGAAAACCGATGACGGCGAAAACCTCATTCAGGGGTTCAAGCGCGCCAACAACATCCTCACCCAGGCCGAACAGAAGGACGGCGTGGAATACAGCTTCGGCGCCGATCCCAAATTCGCCGACAGCGCCGAGGAAACCGCACTGTTCGCTGCACTCGATCAGGCCGAAGCCGCCATCGTGCCCGCCATGGCCGCCGAGGATTTCGCCGGTGCCATGCGCGCCATGGCCGCCCTGCGCGCGCCGATCGATGCCTTCTTTACCGCCGTGCAGATCAATGCCGACAACGCGATCTTGCGGCGCAACCGGCTCAACCTGCTGCACCGTATCCGCGCCATCTGCCTGCAGGTGGCCGATCTGACCCGCCTGGAGGGCTGAGCCCGGCATCCTGCCTGAAATACGCCGGGGGCGATCGGGCGAAAGCCCGAAAGGGGGGCGCTGCCCCCCTTGCCAATTTCTGCGCTTGCACGGTGGCGGGGAAAGCCTATCCTGCGCGCCAGCCAGGAAAGACCCGCCATGCCCAACCGATCCTCCAATCTGAGCCTGATGGATTACACCGAGATCACCGCCTCGGCGCCGATCTCGCTGCGCACGCATGGCTGGCGGGCGAAATGCCTGCAACGACTGGTGCGGCTGGATCTGCCGGTGCCGCGCACCGTGGCGCTGTCGTTTGATGCGGTGCGCGCCATTGCCGCCGGGCCGGCGCCGGTGCTGACCGGGCTGATGTCGAAATTCGACGAGGGGCAGCTTCTGTCGGTGCGGCCCAGTTCCGAAAACCCCGATTGGGGCGGGCCGGGCGCGATCCTCAATATCGGCATGAACGATGATCGCCATGCCGAGATCGCCGCGCGCCATGGCGAGCCGGTGGCCACCGCGCTCTATCTGCGGTTCGTGCAATCCTATGCCCAGCATGTCGCGCGGCTGGACCCCGACATGTTCGAGAATGTCGAACCCTGCCTGCCGGCGCTGCAGGCTGCGCTGCATGACTACGAATCCGAGATGGAAGAACCCTTCCCGCAAGACCCCCGCCGCCAGCTGGCCGAGGTGCTGCGCTCGATGGCCCGCGCCTGGGAGGGCACTTCCGCGCGGCTGTTGCGTCAGGCCAAGGGCGCCCCGGCCGAGGCCGGGCTGGGTCTGGTGGTGCAGGCCATGGCCGGCGGCTTCGGCACCGGGGCCAGCGGTGCCGGGGTGATCCAGTTCATCGAGCCGGTCAGCGGCACCGAGCAGGTGACCGGGCGCTACGCCGAGCACGGGCAGGGGCGCGATGCGGTCTCCAACAATCCGCAGGCGCTCTATTTGACCCGTGACAAGCGCGGCCCCTCGCTGGAGGAACACCACCCCGAGGCCTACGGCGAACTGCTGCGCCATGGCGCGATCTGCCGCCAGAAGCTGCGCGAGGAAATGCAGATCGAATTCACCATCGAGAACGGCAAGCTCTGGGTGCTCGATGCGCTGAAGGTGCCGCGCTCCAACCGGGCGGCGGTGCGCGTGGCGGTGCGGCTGGCGCAGGACGAGATCATCACCCGCAAGGAAGCGCTGATGCGCATCAAGCCGCGCGCGCTGGCCGATCTGCTGCACCGGCAGGTCGATCCGCGCGGCAAGCGCGACGTGCTGGTGCGCGGCATTGCTGCCAGCCCCGGGGCGGCGACCGGGCGCATTGTCTTCAGTTCCGGCGCCGCGCAGGCCATGGCGGCGCGCGACGAGGCCTGCATTCTGGTGCGCCGCGAGACCGCGCCCGAGGATATTCGTGGCATGCATGCCGCCTCGGGCGTGCTGACCGAACGCGGAGGCATGACCAGCCATGCGGCAGTGATCGGGCGCGGGCTGGGCCTGCCCTGTATCGTCGGCGCCACCGGGCTGCGCGTCGATTCCCGCGCGCGCGAGCTGCATACCGGGCGCCATGTGCTGCGCGAGGGCGATCTGATCACCGTTGACGGCACCTCGGGCGAGGTGCTGCTGGGTGCTGTCGATCTGCTGGAACCGGCGCTCGATGATTATTTCAACACCCTGCTCGACTGGGCCGATGAGCTGCGCGATATCGGCGTGCGGGCCAATGCCGACACCCCCGCCGATGCCCGTATCGCGCGGGCCTTCAAGGCCGAGGGGATCGGTCTGTGCCGCACCGAACACATGTTCTTCGAGGATGATCGCCTGACGGTGATGCGCGAGATGATCTTCGCCGGCGCCGCCAAGGACCGCGCCGCCGCGCTGGAGCGGCTGCTGCCGATGCAGCGCTCCGATTTCATCGAACTCTTCGAGATCATGCAGGGCCTGCCGGTCTGCATCCGGCTGTTCGATCCGCCCCTGCACGAGTTTCTGCCCCATACCCGCGAGGGGATGCGGCAGCTGGCCGATGCGCTCGACAAGCCGCTCTCCGAGATCACCCGCCGTGCCGAGGAACTGGCCGAGTTCAACCCGATGCTGGGCATGCGCGGGGTGCGGCTGGGCATCACCGTGCCCGAAATCTACGAGATGCAGGCCCGCGCCATTTTCGAGGCCGCCATCGAGGCCGGGCGCCGTGGCGCGCCGGTGGTGCCGGAAATCATGATCCCGCTGGTTTCGGCGATGCGCGAGGTGGAGCTGGTCAAGGCGCGCATTGATGCCGTGGCGGCGTCGGTGCGTATCGAGAAGGGCACCGAATTCGACTACCGGCTGGGCGTCATGGTGGAAACGCCGCGCGCCGCGCTGCGCGCCGCCGAGATCGCGCAGCACGCGGCGTTTCTGTCCTTCGGCACCAACGACCTGACGCAGATGACCTATGGCCTGAGCCGCGACGATGCCGGGCGGTTCATGTCCTATTATGTGCAAAGCGGGGTATTCCCCGAAGACCCGTTCCATGTGCTCGATACCGATGGCGTGGGCGAATTGCTGCATATCGCCGCCGAACGTGGCCGCAAGACGCGCAAGGATCTGACGCTTTCGGTCTGCGGCGAACATGGCGGCAGCCCCGAATCAATCGCCTTTTGCCGCGAGGCGGGGTTCGATTACGTCTCGTGCTCGTCCTTCCGGGTGCCGGTGGCGCGGCTGGCGGCGGCGCAGCTGACGATCAGCACCAAGGATGCCAGCAATCCGATGCCCGATCTGCGCTGAGCCTTTCGGGCCGGATTTACCTTTTGTTATCCACGATTTGTCCACCATGCCGGCGGGGCGCCTCCATGTGCGGGTAATGCGCCGGAAGACGCCGATGGGCGATTTCGTGCCGGTTGCCGGGGCGGGTTCTGGTCGGTAACTGGACGAAAGGTCGTTTTTGACGTATGCGCCGCTGCTGATCCGCTCCGGCGGGCGGTGACAGCTGGCGATCTTGCCCCGTTCCCCGCCCCCGAGCCGCAAGAGGAAGACCTGCGCAGCATGATGGCCCAAGGGGCTGCGCGCAGTGAACCGGAAGCCGGGGGCAGGCCATGCGCTGCCCCGGCCGACACAGAGGATGGACGGAATGACATTGGGTTTGGGGTTGCGCCGTCTGGGCGTGGCTTTGACATTTTCGCTGGGCGCCGTTGCGGGTGCTCTGGTGGGTGGCGCGCTGCCGGCTCAGGCCGAGGGCCGCGCGCAACAGGGGCTGATGCTGGCGCTGAATGCCGAACGCGAGGCGATCCGCCGGGTGCCTGCGGCGCTGGTCAGCCGGGCGACGGGCCCGCGCGCCGTGGCCGACAGCCTGCGTTTCGATCCTGACTGGCTGGCACGCCAGCCGCTGACCCTGCACGAAGACCGCCAGTTCCAATGCCTGCAGGAGGCGATCTATCACGAGGCGCGCGGTGAAACCATTCCCGGCCAGTTTGCGGTGGCCGAGGTGATCCTCAACCGGGTCGATCTGGAGAGCTACCCCGGCTCGATCTGCGGTGTCGTGCATCAGAACGCGCATCTGCACAACGCCTGCCAGTTCAGCTATGCCTGCAACGGGCGCTCGCGCGGTATGCGTGAGCCCGGGGCCCGCGCCATTGCCGGTCAGATCGCCCAGGTGATGCTGGAGGGGGCCCCGCGCGATCTGACCGATGGCGCGACGCATTTCCACACCACCGCGGTGCGCCCGCGCTGGTCGCGCAGCTTCGCGCAGACCGCGCAGATCGGCTCGCATCTGTTCTACCGCGAACCCGTGCGGCTTTCGAGCAACTGACCGGCGGGCGGGCAGGTCTCCGTCGCGCCCTGCCCGCCAAGCGCCGTCTTTGGGCTGGGCCTGCGGCGCCTGGCGCGTTAGACAGCGCCAGAGCGACACAGCAGCAGGCCCCGCCGCATGAGCACCGATATCCGTCTGGCCTTCGCCCATCCCGAGGAGCGCGCCGAGGCCACCGCGCCGACCGATCCGCGCGACCGGATCTCGCTGCGCGACTATATGGTCGAGGCCGAAATCGGCGCCTTTCAGGCCGAACGCGGCAATACCCAGCGGCTGTTGTTCAATGTCGTCGTCGAGGTGCGCCCGCATCCCGCGCCGCTGGCCGATGATGTCGATCGCATCCTGTCGTATGACCGCATCACCGAGGCGATTGCCGATGAGCTGGCGTCCGAGCGGTTGAACCTGCTGGAAACGCTGGCCGAAAAGATCGCCGAACGGGTGCTGGCCGCGCCGCAGGCGATGCGGGTTTTCGTGCGCATCGAAAAGCTGGATCGTGGCCCCGGCGCGCTCGGCGTCGAGATCGCGCGCAGCCGCGCCGCCGTGCCGCTGAGCCTGACCGGGGATGGCGAGCCGGATACCGCGCTGCATCCGCTGGTGGTCTATCTGGATAATGCCGCCATTGCGGCGCCGGGCCTGTCTGCGCGGCTTGATGCGCTGTTGGCGGGCGGGCAGCCGGTGGCGCTTTGTGTCGGCCTGCCGCCTGCCGGCGCCGATGTCGAGCTGCCGGCCGATCTGCCGCGCCCGGTGCGCCGGCGCATCGCGCTTCTGGCCATCGAACAGAATGCCTGGCGGCTGGCGGCGCGCGATCCGCGTTGTCTGGTGGTGGCCAGCCGCACCGAGATCGACTGGGCGCTGCGGCGCGGGCAGTTGATCGTCTGGGCGCCGTCGAAACTGGTGCTCGATACCCCCGACGGCCCGCTGGATCGCGCCGAGGATGCCCCGGCGCTGGCGCTCTGGCTGGCCGAGACGCTGGCGGCGCGGGCGCTGGCCGTGCCTGAGGGCACGCCGCTCTCGGCAGGAAGCCGCGTGCCGGTTGAAACATTCGCCCCGTGAGGCGCGCGCAGTCTTGCCAAGCGGCGGCGGCTTTGCTTAGCGGTGGTGCATGATCTACCATTTTCCCCGCCCGCGCAGTGACCTGCCGCGCCCCGCCGATGCCCTCTCTCTGGCTGGCTCGGCGCATGTCTGGTTCAGCGCCATCGACAGTCTTGCCCGTGACCGCCGGCCCTGTGCCGCTGCGCCCGGCATGGCGGAACGGCTGGCGCAGCCGCGCCCGGTGCTGTCCGGCCTGCCGGTGGATCGCCCGCTGGTCATGGGCATCGTCAATGCCACGCCGGACAGTTTCTCGGATGGTGGCGAGGCGCATGGGCTGGCGGCGGCCATTGCCCGGGCGCAGGCGCTGGTGACGGCGGGGGCGGATATTCTGGATATCGGCGGCGAATCCACCCGCCCCGGCGCCGAGGATGTGCCCGACGCCGAAGAGATCGCCCGCACCGCGCCGGTGATCGCGGCCCTGCGCGAGGCCGGCATTGCCACGCCTGTCTCCATAGACACCCGCAAGGCCGCAGTGGCCGAGGCCGCGCTGGCGGCCGGTGCCGATATCATCAATGATGTCTCGGCGCTGACCCATGATCCGGCGCTGGCCGGCGTGGTGGCCGAGGCCGGGGTGCCGGTCTGCCTGATGCATGCCCAGGGCACGCCGCAGACCATGCAGGCCGATCCGCGCTATGACGATGTGTTGCTTGACGTGCATGATGCGCTGGCCCGGCGCATGGATTTCGCCCTGTCGCGGGGTATCGCGGCCGAGCGGCTGATCGTCGATCCCGGCATCGGTTTCGGCAAGACGCTGGCGCATAATCTGGCGCTGCTCAAGGGGCTGGCGCTGCTGCATGGGCTTGGCGCGCCGATCCTGCTGGGGGCTTCGCGCAAGCGGTTCATCGGCACGATTTCGGGCGTCGAGGAGGCCGGCGCGCGCATGCCCGGCTCGCTGGCGGTGGCGCTGCATGCCGCTGCGCAAGGGGCGCAGATCATCCGGGTGCATGACGTGGCCGCGACGGTGCAGGCGCTGGCGCTCTGGCGCGCCCTTACCAACAAGGAGAGTGAGGCATGAGCCGCAAGCTGTTTGGTACCGACGGGGTGCGCGGGCAGGCCAACCGCTGGCCGATGACCGCCGAACTGGCGCTGCGTCTGGGCGCGGCGGCGGGGCGCTATTTCAACCAGGGTGCCGGCAACGGCCATCGGGTGGTGATCGGCAAGGATACCCGGCGCTCGTGCTACATGCTGGAAAACGCGCTGACCGCCGGGCTGACCTCGACGGGCATGAACGTGCTGCGGCTGGGCCCGGTGCCGACGCCGGCGGTGGGTTTCCTGACCCGTTCGATGCGCGCCGATCTGGGCATCATGATCTCGGCCAGCCACAACCCGGCGACCGACAACGGCATCAAGTTCTTCGGCCCGGACGGGTTCAAGCTGTCCGACGAGGCCGAGGCTGCCATCGAGGCGCTGCTGGAAGGCCAGATCGAACTGGCGCCGCCGCTGGGGATCGGGCGCGCGCGCCATATCGATGACGGGCTGGGGCGCTATGTCGAATATGCCAAGACCACCCTGCCGCGCGGCGCCAGTCTGGCCGGGCTGAAAGTGGTGGTGGATTGCGCGCATGGCGCCGCCTACAAGGCCGCGCCCGAGGTGTTGTGGGAACTGGGCGCCGAGGTGGTGCCGCTGGGCGTGGCGCCGGACGGGTTCAACATCAACCGCGAGGTCGGCTCGACCCATCCGCGCACGGCGGCCGAGACCGTGGTGGCGCATGGCGCGCATGTCGGCCTGTGCCTCGATGGTGATGCCGACCGCGTGGTGATGATCGACGAGACCGGGACCGTGGCCGATGGCGACCAGTTCATGGCGCTGCTGGCCCGGCGTTGGGCCGCCGAAGGGCGGTTGCGCCACAATACGCTGGTGGCCACCGTGATGTCCAATCTGGGGCTGGAGCAATGCCTTGCCCGCGAGGGGTTGCGGCTGGAGCGCACTGCGGTCGGTGATCGTTATGTCGTCGAGCGGATGCGGGCCGGTGGCTTCAATCTGGGCGGCGAGCAATCGGGGCATATCGTGATGACCGATCACGCCACCACCGGCGACGGGCTGATCGCCGGCTTGCAGTTCCTGTTGGCGATGGTCGAGGAGGGCCAGCCGGCCAGCGCGCTGGCGCGCCAGTTCGAGCCGGTGCCGCAGATGCTGCGCAATGTGCGCTTCCAGCCCGGCCAGACCCCGATGGAGGCCGCCTCGGTTCAGGCGGCGATGCGTTCTGCGGCCAGCCGGCTGGAGGGGCAGGGGCGGCTTCTGATCCGCAAATCGGGCACCGAGCCGCTGGTGCGGGTGATGGCCGAATGCGAAGACCCGGCACTTTTGCAGGAAATCGTGGAAGGGCTGGTGGCCGAGATCGAGGCGGTGCTCAAGGCTCCGGCCTGAGAACCGGCGCGGGGCTTACCCCTGCCCGCCCTCGCTACGCCGGCGGCGCCAGCGGGTGGTGAACAGCGCCGTCACCAGCATGCCGGTCAGTGCCCCGGCGATCACCGCCGAGATGGTGTGTTCATCGAGCATCACCCGCGCATACATCGTCGCCAGCAGCACCGGCAGCACGATCAGCCCGAACCACAGGCTGTAGCGGCGCATCAGGAAATAGGCCCCCGATCCCGCCAGCGTGGCATGGCCCGAGGGCATGTTGTGCTTGGTATCGGGCGAGGAGGGGCGCTGCCCCAGCCGCGTGCCCCAAAGCTCGACATCATTGAGCAGCCGCTTCGGCCCGTGCGAGGCCAGGATGCCACCAACCGTGATCACCGCCAGCTGTTTCAGCCCCGCCGCATCGCGCAGCAGCAGCGGCACCGCCAGTTGCAGCCCGGTATTGATGAAGCGGCCATAATCCTCGATCAGCACGACATGCAGCATGTCATGCCCGCCGCGCGACTGGGCATATCGCCCCTCCATGTCGGACGGGTAGATCGTCGCCGCGCCGATCGACAGCACCACCAGAACCACCAGCAACCGGTTGCGGGAAAAGATGCGGGCGGGCAGGCGCAGGATTTCGGCGAAAGTCATCGGGGGAGGGGCCTTTCGGTTGGTGCCGGCCTTGGATGCCAGAAGCCGGCGCATGGTTGCAACCCCCGCCGGTTGCACCATAGGTTGGGGCGAGTTTGCCAAGCACAGGTCCGCCCATGAATACCCATCAGCCCATCGCCGCCGATCCCGCCAACCCCATCGACCCCGCCGCCCTTGACCGGCTGGCGGAACTGGCGGTGCGGGTGGGGCTCAACCTGCAACCGGGGCAGGATCTGCTGCTGACCGCGCCGATCGAGGCCCTGCCGCTGGTGCGCCGCATTGCGGAACATGCCTATCGCGCCGGGGCCGGGCTGGTGACGCCGCACTTTTCCGATCATGAGGTGACGCTGGCGCGCTTCCGCCACGGGCAGGACGCCAGTTTCGACCGCGCCGCCGGCTGGCTTTATGACGGGATGGGGCAGGCGTTCGATGCCAATACCGCGCGGCTGGCGGTGGTCGGCGAGGACCCGATGCTGCTGGCGGGCGAAGATCCGCAGAAGGTGGGCCGCGTCAACCGCGCCAATTCGCATGCCTACAGCCCGGCGCGCGAGCGCATCACCCGGTTCGATATCAACTGGAACCTCGTCGCCTGGCCGGGCCTCGCCTGGGCGCGGCAGATGTTCCCCGATCTGCCCGAGGCCGAGGGCCAACGCCGGCTGGCCGAGGCGATTTTTGCCGCCTCGCGCGTTGATACCACTGATCCGGTGGCGGCCTGGGCAGAGCATAACGCCGCGCTGCATCGCCGCTGCGACTGGCTCAACGGGCAGGATTTCCACGCGCTGCATTTCACCGGGCCGGGCACCGATCTGACCGTCGGGCTGGCCGATGGGCATGAATGGATGGGCGGGGCCTCGGTGGCGCGCAACGGCATCACCTGCAACCCCAATATCCCCTCCGAGGAGGTTTTCACCACGCCGCATGCCGCCCGCGTCGAAGGCCATGTGCGTGCCACCAAACCGCTGTCGCATATGGGCAGCCTGATCGAGAATATCGAGGTGCGCTTCGAGGGCGGGCGCATCGTGCGGGCCCGCGCCAGCCGGGGCGAGGAAGTGCTGCTGAAGGTGCTCGATACCGATGAGGGCGCACGGCGGCTGGGCGAGGTGGCGCTGGTGCCGCATTCCTCGCCGATCTCGCAATCGGGGCTGCTGTTCTACAACACCCTGTTCGATGAAAACGCCGCCAGCCATATCGCGCTGGGCCAGTGCTATTCCAAATGTTTCCGCGATGGCGAGACACTCGACGCGGATGCGGTGGCGGCGCGCGGCGGCAATGCCAGCGCCATTCATATCGACTGGATGATCGGCTCGGCCGAGATCGATGTCGATGGGTTGCATGCCGATGGCACCCGCGTGCCGGTGATGCGCGGCGGTGAATGGGCCTGAGCGGCCGGGGCAGGAAAGGGATCTGACATGAGTGTAATTCTGGGGCTTTCGGGCAGTCTGCGCCGCGCGTCGTTCAATACCGGGCTGTTGCGCGCTGCCGCCGAACTGGCGCCCGAGGGGGTGCGGATTGATGCGCGCACCCTGCATGGCGTGCCGCTTTATGACGGCGATCTGGAAACCGCCGAGGGCCTGCCCGAAGCGGTGGTGGCGCTGCAAGAGGCGCTGGGGGCGGCTGACGGGCTGCTGCTGGTGACGCCGGAATACAACAATGGCGTGCCGGGCGTGTTCAAGAATGCCATCGACTGGATGTCGCGCGGCCCGGGGCTGAAGCTCTTTCGCGGCAAGCCGGTGGCGGTGATCGGCGCCTCGCCGGGCGGGTTCGGCACCACGCAGGCGCAAAGCCACTGGCTGCCGGTGCTGCGAACGCTGGGCACCCGGCCCTGGTTCGAGGGGCGGTTGATGGTGTCGCGCTCGCGCGATCTGTTCGACACCGAGGGCAATCTGAGCGATGTCGAAACCCGCGAGCGGCTTGGCGCCTTCATCGCCGGCTTTGCCGCTGCCGCCGGGCAGTGAATACCGGCTCAGGGCCGGGAAAGGTACGATGCTGGTCAGGTGCCGGGCGATGCGCTAAGTTGCCCCTGATTTGATCAACTTCCGGCGGCCCTGCATGACCGAGACCGAAGCTTTGAACGGCGCCGTGCGCCTGCCCGAACATGAAGCCACCTACCGCCGGCTGCGCGACATGGTGCTGTTCGGGCAGTTGGCCCCGGGCCAGAAAGTGACCATTCAGGGCATCACCGGCGAGCTGGGCGCCGGCATGACCCCGGTGCGCGAGGCGATTCGCCGCCTCACCGCCGAGGGGGCGCTGGAACTGCATGAGAACCGCCGGGTCTCGGTGCCGCGGCTGACGCGCTCGCAGCTGGATGAGCTGGCCTTCGCCCGGCTGGCGCTGGAGCCGAAACTGGCGCAGATGGCGCTGGAGCGTATGACGCCCGAGAAGATCGAGGCGCTGGCGCGGATCGATGCCGAGGTCGATGCCGCCATCGAGGCCGGCGATGTGCAGGCCTATCTGGCCGGCAACTACCGCTTTCATCTGGCGATCTATGAGCGCGCCGAAGCGCCGATCCTGCTGGCCATCACCCAGTCGCTCTGGCTGCGCTTCGGTCCCTCGCTCCGGGTGATGATCGAAAGCGGCGGCTCCATCGGCCCTGACCGCCACCGCGAGGCGGTCGCCGCCATGCGCGCCGGTGACGCCCGCACGCTCTCGCGCGCCATCGAAAGCGATATCGCGCAGGGGCTGGAAGGGGTGCGCGCGGCGCTCGAAAACGCTGGCTGAAAAATTTGATCAAATCTCTTGAAGCCGGCCTGATTTGATCATATCGTCAGGTCAGCAGATTCTGCCCGCATTCACGGGCCAGCGAAGGACGCCGCCATGCAGACCATCACCAACCACCTGCCCACCGCCGAGCTTCAGGCGCTCGATGCCGCCCATCACATGCATCCGTTCACCCAGAATGACGGGCTGGCGAAGAAGGGCGCGCGCATCATCACCCGCGCCAATGGCGTGATGCTGACCGACAGCGAGGGCAACGAGATCATCGACGGCATGGCGGGGCTGTGGTGCGTCAACATCGGCTATGGCCGGCGCGAACTGGCGCAGGTGGCGGCGCGGCAGATGGAAGAGCTGCCCTTCTACAATACCTTCTTTCAGACCAGCCACGTGCCGGCCATCGCGCTGGCGGCGCGTCTGGCCGAACTGGCGCCCGGCGATCTGAACCATGTGTTCTTCGCCGGCTCCGGCTCGGAGGCCAATGACACCAATATCCGCATGGTGCGCCATTACTGGGCGCTCAAGGGCAAGCCGGAAAAGAATGTCATCATCAGCCGCAAGAATGCCTATCACGGCTCGTCGGTGGGCAGCGGCAGTCTGGGTGGCATGGTCGGCATGCATGCCCAGGGCGGCATGCCGATCCCCAATATCGTGCATATCGACCAGCCGCATTGGTATCTGGAAGGCGGCGAGATGACGCCCGAGGAATTCGGCCTGGAACGCGCCCGCCAGCTTGAGGCCAAGATCCTGGAACTCGGCGAGGACCGGGTTGCCGCCTTCATCGGCGAGCCGATTCAGGGTGCCGGCGGGGTGATCGTGCCGCCCTCGACCTACTGGCCCGAGATCCAGCGCATCTGCGACAAATACGAGATCCTGCTCATTGCCGACGAGGTGATCACCGGCTTCGGGCGCACCGGCAACTGGTTCGGCAGCCAGACCATGGGCATCCGGCCGCATATCATGACCATCGCCAAGGGGCTTTCTTCGGGCTATGCGCCGATCGGTGGTTCGATCGTCTGCGACGAGGTGGCGCGGGTCATCGCGCAGGATGAGTTCAACCATGGCTATACCTATTCCGGCCATCCGGTCAGTGCCGCCGTGGCGCTGGAAAACCTGCGCATCATCGAGGAAGAGAAGATCGTCGAGCATGTGCGCGATGTCGCCCATCCCTATCTGGCCGAGCGCTGGCATGCGCTGGCCGATCACCCGCTGGTGGGTGAAACCAAGCTGGTGGGGCTGATGGGTTCGCTGGCGCTGACGCCGGAAAAGGGCAGCCGCGCGCGTTTCGCCGCCGAGGCCGGGACCGCAGGCTATATCACCCGCGAGCGCTGCTTCGCCAATAATGTGGTGATGCGTCATGTCTATGATCGCATGATCATCTCGCCGCCGCTGGTGATCACGCCGGCGCAGATCGACGTTCTGATCGAGCGCGCCACCAAGGCTTTTGATGAAGCCTATGCCCAGATCAAGGCCGAAGGTCTGTTGAAGGCCGCGTGATGGACCTGCTCACCGCCAATGACCGCAACGGCGAATACCCGCGCTCCTGGTATGCCGAAACCGCCGAGCCGCTGGCCGCGCTGCCGGCGGCCGAGGGGGCGCTGGAATGCGATGTCTGTGTCATTGGTGGCGGTTTCACCGGCCTGTCGGCGGCGCTGCATCTGGCCGAGCGCGGCTATGATGTGATCCTGCTGGAGGCCCAGCGGCTGGGCTTCGGTGCCTCGGGGCGCAATGGCGGGCAGGTCGGTACCGGCCAGCGCCTTGATCAGGATGCGCTGGAGGGCATGGTCGGCAAGGCGGCAGCGCGGGCGCTGTGGGATCTGTCGCTGGAATCGGTGGCGCTGGTGCGCGATCTGGCGGCGCGTCATGCCCCTGATGCCGGCTTCGCACCGGGCATCATCCATGCCGCGCACAAGCCGCGCTATGTGCGTGAATACCGCGCCTATGCCGAAAAACTGGCGCGCGACTACGGCTATGACCAGATCCGCCCGCTGAACCGCGAGGAACTGCGCGCCATGGTCGGCTCGCCGGCTTATCACGGCGGCGATATCGACATGGGCGGCGGCCATCTGCACCCGCTGCGTTATGCTTTGGGGCTGGCACGCGCCGCGCAGGCCGCCGGTGTGCGGCTATATGAGGGATCGCGCGTCACCGCCCTGAGCAAGGCCGAGCCGGCTTTGGTGCAGACCGCGCGCGCCACGATCAAGGCGCGCTATGTGGCGCTGGGCTGCAATGGCTATCTGGGCCGGCTGGAGCCCTCGGTTGCCGCGCGGGTCATGCCGATCAACAATTTCATCGCCGCCACCCGCCCGATGTCGGATGTCGAGCGTGACGCGGTGATCCGTGGCAATCACGCGGTGGCCGATTCGAAATTCGTCATCAACTATTTCCGCTTTAGCCAGGACAACCGGCTGCTCTTTGGCGGTGGCGAGAGCTATGGCTACCGCTTTCCGGCCGATATCGCGGCAACCGTCCGGCGCCCGATGGAGGCGATCTTTCCCCAGCTCAAGGGAATCGAGCTGACCCATGCCTGGGGCGGCACGCTGGGCATCACCTTCAACCGCATGCCGCATTTCGAGCGGCTGAGCGGCAATGTGCTCTCGGCCTCGGGCTATTCCGGCCATGGCGTGGCGATGGCGACGCTGGGCGGCAAGCTGCTGGCCGAGGCGATTGCCGGCCAGGCCGAGCGTTTCGATGTCATGGCCGGGGTGCCGAGCCCGGGTTTCCCCGGAGGGGTGGCGCTGCGCTGGCCGCTGCTGGTGGCGGCGATGCTGTGGTTCTCGCTGCGCGACCGGCTTTGAGCCACGCGATGCGCCGAGGCTGATTCGCCCCATCCGTGCACCAGATCCGCGCGGTATCGGGGCTGGCGCCCGGTTCGGCGGCGGCCCTTGTTCATATCCCCGATTCGTTCCGACTGCGCCGATTCGGTGCTTCGCTCCGCCCCGGCCCTTGGTGGCCGGTGCAAGTGAATGCGGCCGGATTGTCAAAAAAACTTTCGGAAACTGACATACAGACTTCACAAACGAATAATATCGCAGCAAAGTGCTCAAATTCGCGCGCGTCGCGACAATGTAAGCACAACGATTTTGCAACAGAAGAGGTCTGTGATGATGATCCGTAGTCTTCTCGCCGGTACGGCGCTGTCGCTGAGCCTGTCGGCCGCGGCCGCCCAGGCCCAGGTGACGATCAACTGGTGGCACGCCATGGGTGGCGAGCTGGGCGAACTGCTTGAGGGCGTTGCCGAAGCCTTCAACGAAACCCAGTCCGACTACCGGATCGTGCCGAGCTTCCGCGGCACCTATGCCGAGACCATGACCGGCGCCATCGCCGCCTTCCGTGCCAACCAGCAGCCGCATATCCTGCAGGTCTTCGAGGTCGGCACCGGCACCATGATGGCCGCCGAGGGCGCGATCTATCCGATCTACCAGCTGATGGCCGATCACAACGTGCCCTTCGACCCCTCGGCCTATCTGCCGACCGTGGTGAGCTACTACACGGACCCGAACGGCAACATGCTGTCGTATCCGTTCAACTCCTCGACCCCGATCATGTATTACAACCGCGAGATGTTCGAGGCTGCCGGGCTGGATGCCGACACCCCGCCGGCGACCTGGAACGAAGTGGTTGAATATTCGCGCGCCATCCTCGAATCGGGTGCGGCGCCCTGCGGTTTCACCACCTCCTGGCCGAGCTGGGTGATGCTGGAGAACTTCTCGGCCTGGCACAACATCCCGCTGGGCACCCGCGCCAACGGTTTTGAAGGCTTCGACACCGAATTCGTCTTCAACAACGAAACCGTTGCCCGCCATTGGGACAACCTGAAAGCCTGGCAGGACGAAGGCGTGTTCCGCTGGGGTGGCCCGAACACCGGCCCCGATGCCTTCCCGGCCTTCTATGCCGCCGAATGCGCCATGGTCTTCGGTTCCTCGGCCAGCCGCGCCGGTGTGCTGCGCAACACCGACTTCGAAGTCGGCTACGGCTTCCAGCCCTATTACGACGACGTGCCGGGCGCACCGCAGAACACCATCATCGGTGGCGCCACGCTCTGGGTGCTGACCGGCCACAGCGATGCGGAATACCACGGCGTCGCGCGCTTCTTCGAATATCTGTCGCTGCCCGAAGTGCAGGCCAGCTGGCACCAGGTCACCGGCTATCTGCCGATCACCCAGGCCTCGTTCGACCTGACCCGCGAGCAGGGCTATTATGACGAGAACCCCGGCGCCGACACCTCGATCCGTCAGATGACGCTGAACCCGCCGACCGAAAACTCGCGTGGTCTGCGCTTCGGCAGCTTCGTGCAGATCCGCGACGTCATCTCGGAAGAGATGGAAGCGGTGATGACCGGCGCCAAGACCGGCGAGCAGGCGACCAATGACGCGGTGCGTCGCGGTAACGCCCTGCTGCGCGAGTTCGAAGCCTCGATCAACTGATCCACGCCCATCAGGCCCGCCCCGGCAATCGCCGCGGGCGGGCCTTCCCTGTTGGCACGCGAGTCCGGACAGAACCCGATGCAGACCAAACGAACAACCTTTTCCAACTGGTGGCTGCCCTATGCGCTTCTGGCGCCGCAGGTGATCATCACGCTGATCTTCTTCGTCTGGCCGGCCAGCCAGGCGCTGATCCAGTCGGTCTATCGGCAGGGTGATGCCTTCGGCATCCGTCCGCCGACCTTCGTCGGGCTGCGCAATTTCGAGATCCTGCTCAGCGATCCGCTCTATCTGAACTCGCTCAAGGTGACCTTCGTCTTTTCGGTGGGCACCACGCTTCTGTCGATGTCGGTGGCGCTTTTGTTCGCGGTGATGGTCAACCGCATGATCCGCTCGCGCGACAGCTACACCACCTTCCTGGTCTGGCCCTATGCCATCGCCCCGGCCATCGCCGGCGTGCTGTGGTGGTTCATCTTCAACCCCAATATCGGCATCATGCCCTATATCCTGCAGGGCTTCGGCTATAACTGGAACCACCGTTCCTCCAGCACCGATGCCATGGTGCTGATCATCATCGCCGCCGCCTGGAAGCAGATCAGCTACAATTTCCTGTTCTTCCTGGCCGGGCTGCAATCCATTCCGCATTCGCTGATCGAGGCCGCGGCCATCGACGGGGCCAGCCGCTTCAAGCGCTTCTGGACCATCGTCTTCCCGCTGCTGTCGCCGATCACCTTCTTCCTGATGGTGGTGAATATCGTCTATGCGATGTTCGACACCTTCGGCGTGATCCATGCCACCACCGAGGGCGGGCCCGCACAGGCCACCAACATCCT
>ERZ869909.753-NODE-753-length-32735-cov-6.461908_pt1 | contig 32735 bp, 23 predicted proteins | sample MGYA00520892_ERZ869909 | MGnify/ENA primary metagenome ERZ869909 (study PRJEB32215, sample SAMEA104723947) | bioreactor metagenome | biome: bioreactor; feature: anaerobic bioreactor; material: water | place: China | collected 2015-03-12 ...
AACCGCGAGGTCCGCACCGTCTTCACCGATACCTTCCTCGGATGGCTTGAGGACGCCACGCCGGGAACCACCAGCGCGGGCCTCACCGCCCTCTCCGATGCCATGCTCGCGGGAGACACCGAGAGCTTCGAGCGCCAACTGGGCGCCATCCTCAAGGCGGCGCTCTCCTTCATGGACTTCGGCCACCGCCCCATTGAGGCCATCTACCAAGCCTTTGTCGTCGGCCTGCTCGTGCACCTGCAGGACACCCACCGCGTGGTCTCCAACCGCGAGGCGGGCTACGGCCGCGCCGACGTGCTCGTGATGCCCCGCTCCAAGGGCCCCGGCGCCGTGCTGGAACTGAAGGTCATCGACACAGACTACGACGAGACCGTCCAGGTCGCCCTCGAACGCGCCGTCACCCAGCTCCGCCAGCGCGACTACGCCGCCGAGGTGCGGGCGGCGGGCGCCACCGACGTCCACCAGTACGCCGTGGTCTTCGATGGCAAGCGGTGTTGGATGGAGCGGGTGGAGGTAGAGCCAGCCCCTTGAAGGGGCTTGGGTTGGGTGGACGCAGGCCCCCGCTGCGCAGGGCTCAACGAATGCCCCGCTGCCGGAGCGTGCGGATCATGTGACCAGCCAGGATTCGCGCTTCGTCTGCGTAGGTAGGGTCGAGCTCCACGTCCTCCAGCCAGGCCAAGAGCCCCGGCCCCGCAGCGTTGAATGCTGCCTTAAGAAACTTCGTCTGCAGCTCTTCGCCGTGGACAAGGACCAAGGGCGCCGACTGCCGGGTCGCGTCCCACGAGCGATCCCGCCACACCACGGAGGTGCAGTAGTGGTCGCGCGGCAGGCCTCGCGTTCCGGTCCGGACCCAGGCCGCGTCCGCCTCGCCTACCACAAACTTTATGGCCTCCGCGAGCGCGCAGCGCGCCGACGCCTCGGTGCTACTCGCCCAGCGCTCCAGCACCGCGTCCCGCGCATCCGACGACCAGCTGCGGGTCATCGCCCAGAGCACCAACACCTCCGTCTCCGCATCCACCACGCCAAGCAGCGCGCTGAGCGCTCCGATTCCCTCCCGGGTGCGCCCTAACCCGAGCCCAAGCACGAGGCCTCGCAGCCGGGGACCGTCGCCCAACGCCCTCGGTAGACGCTCGATCATGGCGCGCTCAGCCAAGGGGTCTTCAAGACGCCCCAGGGCGTGCGCGGCCTCGACGGCGACCTCGACCTCCGACGCATCGAGCAGCGGCAGAATCGCGTCGACCGCTGCGCCATACCCAAGTTTACCGGCCGACCAGATCGCCCACGCCTGCACCTCAGCGGCAGGGTCGCTGACGAGCTCTACCACGCGCGCCTGCACCCGTGGGTGGCGCGGAGCCTGGGCCTGCATCGGGTGGTGAATGCCTCTGAGCCCACGAATCCGCGCCTCCGCGCTCTCGGAACGCAGCTCGGTGAGGTAGTAGCCCGCCGCTTGGTACTCCGCGATGTACCTGCTGGTCAGCGCCTGAATGCCCAGGTAGACCAGCACCATGGAGACGCCAAACAGCGCATAGACCGCCGCGCTATGGTCGCGAATGGGCGCAAGCGCCTCCTCCGCGTCCTCATCCAGTGCCCCGCCCACGTCGTCGTGCGAGGCTGGTGCCGGCCTCCCTGCGCCAACAATCACCCGAATCCGCCAAGCCTCCCCAAAGAGGAGACTGGCTAGGCTCAGGGCGAGCAGGTACGCACCGAGGACGACCCAAACGAGCTGCCCAGCGATCAACGCGATGTTAAGCAGCGGCGATCGGCTCGCCTCCAGGACAAAGCTGCCGACTACACGACCGTAGGCGACGCCCAAGCCCAGCAGCACAAAGGTCGCTCCCCACAAGCGAGCGAGGCTGACGCCGAGCCCCGAGAACACACCTAGCTCACTGACCTGAGCGTACCATTTCATGGCGCAGCTCCCCTGGACCGCCCGCTGCGAACGCTTCGCCCGCCAGACCATCGGAGCGCTACGATCGCACGCAGCCCGCACAGGCGCAAGGACCCAGGGAGGCGGGGCACGGACGCTGCGGCGGGCGTCTTAGCGGTCACATCATCAGGCATCGATCTCCTCTAGGGAGACCTCCTCAGCCTGTTCGGGATCGATCTCTTCCAGGCTCCCTGTCGCGGGATCGAGCGCGTAGGCGCCTCCTAGCCAACGCGCGAGATCGATCGTCTTGCAACGCGCTCCGCAGAAAGGAAAGTCAGCGTTGCTGGCCGGTGGCTCAGCGCTGCGCTTGCAAATCGGGCACCTTGTCGCGCGTGTCATGCCTCAGCTCGCGGCATGGTCCCCTCCGGGGCGGGAATCACCGCCAAGGGCTGTGGTTCCTCAACCAGGGCCAGCTTCGGAATCTCGGCTACGGTCCGCACGAAGACGAACTCCAGCTCATCGAGCACCTCCTTGGCTACGTCCACCAAGTCCTTACGGTTCTTCTCCGGCAGTAGGACCCTCTTGATGCCCGCGCGGTGCGCGGCGAGCGCCTTCTCCTTGATTCCGCCTACCGGCAGGACGTTCCCGCGCAACGTGATCTCCCCGGTCATCGCCACGTCATCTCGCACCTTGATGCCTGTGAAGAGGCTCAAGAGCGTCGTAAAGATCGTGATGCCAGCGGAAGGGCCGTCCTTGGGGACAGCCCCCGCAGGGAAGTGCAGGTGGACATCCTGGTGGCGGAGGAAGTCGACAGGCAGCCCGAAGGTCGTGGCCCGCATCTTGAGATAGCTGAGGGCGGCCATCGCCGACTCCTTCATCACGTCGCCGAGCTGGCCCGTGAGCTTGAGCTCCCCCTTCCCCTCCGATCGCACAGCCTCGATGAAGAGGATATCCCCGCCAAAGGGGGTCCAGGCCAGCCCAGTGGCGATGCCAGGGTCGCTGACGCGCTCCGCCACCTCGTGCTCGTACTTCTCAGGGCCCAAGAACTCCGAGACGTTGGCTGCGGTGATGGTCCACGGCTCCTCAGGTGCCGCCGTGGCAACCCGGACTGCGATCTTGCGGCACACGTCAGCGACGCGCCGCTCCAGGTTACGGACCCCAGCTTCCCGCGTGTAGCGATCGATGATCGTACGGACAGCATCGTCCTCGAAGCGCACGTGCTCCTCGGTGATGCCGTGATTCTCAAGCTGTTTCGGCAACATAAACTGCTGCACAATCGCAAACTTGTCGCTCGGCGTGTACCCCGGGATGTCGATGACCTCCATCCGATCGCGCAGAGGCGGCGAGATGGTGTCCATCTGGTTCGCGTTGGCGATGAAAAGCACAGACGAGAGATCAACGGGGATCTCGACGTAGTGATCTGAGAAGGTGTGATTCTGCTCGGGATCCAAGACCTCGAGCAGCGCGGACTGGGGGTCTCCGCGGAAGTCACGGCCGACCTTGTCGATCTCATCCAGCATCAGCACGGGGTTGCGCGTCTTCGCCTTGCGCAAGGCCTGCACGACGCGCCCAGGCAACGCGCCGACGTAGGTCCGCCGGTGTCCCCGAATCTCGGCCTCGTCGTGCACGCCGCCCAGGGAGATGCGGACAAACTCTCGGCCCAGGGCCTTGGCCACCGACTTGCCCAACGATGTCTTGCCCACCCCGGGAGGTCCGATAAGGCAGAGGATGGGCCCCTTCATGTCCGCGCGGAGCTTGCGCACCGCGAGGAACTCCACGAGGCGCTCCTTGACCTTGTCGAGACCGAAGTGCTCCGCATCGAGGATGGTCTTCGCGTGCTCAATGTCGAGGTTGTCTTCGGTCGCCTCCGTCCAGGGGATGTCCAGCAGCGTCTCGATGTAGGTGCGCGTAACGCCATACTCCGAGCTGGCCGGCTGCATCTGCTGGAGGCGGTGGAACTGCTTCCTCACCACCTTCTCGACCTCGTCCGGCATCTCTTTGGCGTCAATCCGGCTCTCGAGGTCATCCAGCTCGCCGCCGTCACCGTCAATCTCGCCGAGCTGCTCCTTGATCGCCTTGTACTGCTGCCGGAGGTAGTACTCGCGCTGGTTGCGGTCGACCTCTTCCTTGATGCGCGACTGGATCTGGGCGGACACCTTGGCGACCTCGAGCTGTCGCGTCAGCACCACGATGATCTCGCGTAGGCGCTCGCGCAAGCTCAACTCCGCGAGCAGCCGTTGCTTCTCCTCCACCGGCAGGTCCATGTGGGCCGTCACGAAGTCACCTAGCCGAACGGGCTCATCGACCTGGTCGATCAGGTTCGCGAACTCACGCGGCATCTCCGGGATGTACTTGATGACCTGCTTGGCGACCTGCTTCAGATTCAGCAGAAGCGCGTCGGTCTCCACGTCTCGCTCGTCAGCCTCCTCAACGACCGAAAACTCCCCCATGAGGAAGGGCTCCGCCTGCAAGAGGGTCTCGAAGCGCAGCCGCCGCTCGCCTTGCACGATCACAGAGTAGTTGTCGTCACCGATCCGCACCGTCTTGACGATACGGGCCTCCGTCGCGACGTCGTAGAGGTCGCCTTCTCCTGGCTCCTCGACGTCGGACGAGCGCTGGGTCAACACCGCGACGTTGCCTGGATGATCGTGCAGATGCTTGACCAGCCGAAGCGAGCGGGGCCGACCCACGGCCAAGGGCATCACAACGGATGGAAACAAGACCGAGTTGCGAAGGGGCAAAATGGGGAGCTGAACGCGCGTCGATGCGCCGCTCGTGCTCGGCAAGGTCGTCATGGCTCAGCTCCTGGGATCGGCCACGTGAAGTTCACACGCCAAGGGTAGGCACCACCCTCAGCCCCGCAAAGGCTGGTTCGCCTAGCGTTCCCGCGCGCCCCTATCCAAGGTCGAGCGTGAACGCTTTGGCCTCCTCCACGAAGCTGCCCTCAGCGCGCACGTCTCGCAGGAACTCGCGCAGCATCGCTACGCTGTCCTGGTACGCGCGGACACGACGTTTGATGATGTGCGTGTAGTCCTGATACACGTGGTCCGTCTGACGTCGAATTTGCTTCGCCTCTTGGACGTGACGCTGGAGCGCTCCGTGTAGCTCGGCGATCCAAGGCCACTCGCCTTCGCGTGGCTTCAGCCAAGCCATCGCGTCCGCAAGGAGGCGGAGGAGATGCTCCTCCTCCGTGTATACGATCTTCCGACGAGGGAAGTCGTCGTAGCCATGCTCGTCGGCCAGGGCGACACCCCGGTCGTAGGAGAGGCGCGCCTGCTTGAATGCGGTCAACTGCTTGCCCAAGAGCACGCGCCACTCGGTGTAGTGGGCGTCCGTCTCCCGGGTGACCTGACGGAAGCGCTCCAGCACCGAGCGCACCGCCGGCCCGTACTCCGCGCTGCGGAGCTCTGGATGACGCTCGCAAAAAGCAAGCGCTGCTGCCAACTTGGTGTCAATCTCTAGGTAATTCGGTTGATACATGCATCGCCTCTCGCCGTGCCAGCCCGCGAGGCCACCGCCCGCGCGCGTGCAGGGCCTCTATTCCAGGCCTGCGCGCCGGTCAAGCTGAGGACTCGGCCCACGTCGGGGCGGTCGCAAGAACTCGATTGGTTCTGACAGTTGACCAGCGGATCGGTCCGTCATCGACGCTTCCTGTCAGCACATGTTGCTCCGGCAGGGAGGCAGAGCGCAGGGAGGCAGAGCAACGACGGATGAGACGCGGACGGATTCGAGTGACGCCGAGTGACGCCGAGTGACGCCGAGTGACGCCGAGTGACGCCGAGTGACGCCGAGTGACGCGTGCACAGCGCAGCGCGCCGCAACCGGCTCACGGCCTTCGCCCCTCGGACAGCCATGCAAAGCGCAGTTGGCCCATCCACTGGGCATAATGATGCGCACTCTCGTCCTCGTCCCACGCCAAGCGGAGGTAGGTGACAGGCAGCGAATCGCGACCCCACGTCGGATCCACCCCGCGCCAGACGCCGTCCTCGTATTCCACCCATGCATGGTGCCGCCAGCGCCCCTCCCGCAGCGCTAGGCCAAGCGCCGTGCGCGCCGGAATGCCGCTAGCGACCAGCGTCGCGCTGAGGCTGCGAGCAAGCGTCAGGCAATGCGGCCGCTCCCAAGCATCCGCCCATGGGGCCCCAACCCGGGCGCGCCGTATCGGTAGCCGCTGGGCGCGCATCGCTGCGTGCACAGCCTCACGCCGGGTGCCCGGCTCCACGCCCTCCCCGCCGGCTCTCGCTGGCACAGCACTCTCCGCGCCGCTGCCCCCAGAGCCCGTGAAGGGACGGCTCGGAAGGCGCACCTCCCGCAGGACCTGAAGCACCCCAAGCGGCTCCTCATGATCGGCGCACCCCAGTCGCACATCGTCGGCCGCGCCCTCGCTGATCTCAGACGGCGCGCCGGGCCCATCGTGCGGCGCCCATCTCTGGCGCCCGCCGTCGAGCGCGGCCGCACGAAGCCGCGCCCCCGGTGGGCCGCACAAGACCCACATCGCGCGCGGTGCGCCGGCCGCCGGCAACAAGCCCTGGTGCCGCTGAGCGATCCGCTCACGGAGCTCTGTGACCGGCACCACGGGTGCTGCAGCGAGGAAGCTGTCTGCGGGCGCCGCACCCTCCGCCTCTCGCGCGCCGAGCGGGACGCCGGACCAGGGAGGATCGGGCCGATCGCTGCGTCGTAGAGGGGGAGCGCTTCGCGAAAGGTGCGTCTGCAGTCTCGCGCAGACCTCCCCGTGGGGGTGCCCGGTGTCTGCACAGTAGAGGGTCGCAGCGCGCTGCGACACGAGGGCCCAGGCGACCATCCCACCGCCAGAAGGGTCGCCATCGCGCACCTCAAGCTCATACCATGGGTGTTCGCGGCGTCCGTCGTGGATACGGAAGGCGCTCACCTGCAGCCAGCAGCCTAGGTCTGTTCCCGAGCACCGGGCTGTAACACGGTGCCCAACCCTCAGGTCTCCCAACACCAGCGCGGCAGGCGTCTCCTCTGATGCCTGCAAGGCCACGGCTAGGGGAGGCCACAGTCCCAGAGCGTCTCCTGTGCCCCTCTCCCCAGCGGGACACCCAGCAAAGAACGCGACGAGCCATGCGCAGACGCCGCTGGCACGTCCGACCTTGCGGAGGGCCGCCACGGGGCTGGGTGACGCCGGCCCACCCTGGTCTCGGTCGACGACCGGGCGGTGCGCGGCGTCCCTCGCTGGGTGGTCCACCCCGCCCTCTGTCCACACACAACGCGAGGTCATGGTGCCCTGAGGAGACTCTCCGAGAGCCGCTCCACGGCTCCCTGACCATAGAGGCGCAGCGCGTTCGCCGTGGTGCAGGCAGCGACCTCCTCAATGTCCACCCGCCACAAGCGAGCGAGGTGAGCCGCGACGTGGACGACGTACGCGGGCTCGTTGCGCTTTCCCCGCAGCGGGACAGGGGCCAGGAAGGGGCTGTCCGTCTCGATCAGGACACGGTCGCGAGGGGTCAGGGCCAGCGCCTCCCGCACCTCCTCGGCGTTCTTGAAGGTCACGATCCCGGTGAACCCCAAGTACCAGCCAGCATCAATGACCTTTCGGGCGAGCGCGACGCCCGAGGAGAAGCAGTGGACCACGCCCTGCAGCTCGTGCGCCCGCTCCTCGTCCAGCACACGGGCACACGCGTCGTCCGAGCTTCGGTTGTGCACGACCAGCGCCTTGCCCGTCACCCGCGCCAACGCGATCTGGTCGCGGAAAGCGCGCTCCTGAGCGTCGTGTGGCGAGTAGTCGTAGTGATAGTCGAGTCCCGCTTCCCCGATCGCCACCACCTCGGGTTCCCGCGCCCGCTCCTCCAGGCCCGCCGCGAGCTCGTCATCCCAGTGACGGGCTTCATGGGGGTGCACGCCAATGGTCACGCTCACGCCCGGCCACGCCCTTGCAAAGGCGATGCCTTCATCGCAGTGGGCCAGCGAGCCGGCACTGGCGATGTGGGTCACCCGAGTGACCCCTGCCTCAAGCGCTCGCCGCAAGAGCGCCGGACGCTCAGCGCCGTATCGGGCCTCGTCTAGGTGACAATGTGTGTCAAAGAACTCCATGCTGCTCCAGGGATTCCAGGTTCGGGGGCGTCCTCCACGAGCGCCCTGATACGGGCCGCCAGATCAGTGGATAGCTCGGATCGCTCGGCCAGGCGACTGAGGGTCGCGATGACCTCCGGCCGCTCGAGATGTTCCGCCAGCACGTCGACGGCTGCCTCCTGGGACGCTGGCGAGCGGAGCTCCAGGGCGAGAGCGACGGCTGCCTCAGGCGCTGCTACGCTGACGCGAGCCAGCTCGACACATAGCGTGTGACGATCAGCGTCCTCCGCGCCGAGCGCATCACGGACCCACGCGACCTGCTCAAGGCGCGGCGCTGCGAGCAGGAGCTCTAGCTGTGCCAAGTGCCGCCTCCGCTGGCGCCCTGCGGCCGACCACTGGACAAGCCTCTCTCGCAGGGCGGCATCCCCCCATCTGGCGAGAATGCCCGCAGCGCGCTCAGCGACCGGCGAAGTGCCGAACCACCGGGGGCGGGCTTGGCGTTCCAGGAAGGGCTGCCAAGCGCCATCGCGATGCTTCTCGATGAGGGAGAGCCAAGGGTAGACCCAAGGGCCCTGCGCAAGCAGATCATCGACGGGGATGGGCCGGGACACGTCCACGGCATAGCGCATCCAGCGCGCTCGGAGGAGCCACCGGGTGTCGCTGACCTCTTCCAAGCGCTGCAGGTTGCCCCTGTCCATCGCCTCGGGGGGGACCCCGTGTACCATGGCCAACATAGCCACCCCGTCGTCTTCGTCGTGCGCATAGCAAGAGGCGAGCGTGCTGGCCCACCTGCGCTGCGCGCGCGCTGCCGTAGCCATCAGGAAGTAGCGCGCATCGACCGGCGCGCGCTGCATGCTTCCGCCGTGCGCCGCGATCGCATCGCGCAGCGCCGGGGTGTCCAGCACCGCTGGGCTGGCGAGGGAAGCGACCCGCCACCAGATGGGCTGGACCGCAGGCCCGAGCTGGGTCAGCAAGAGCGGTGTGAGCAGAGCTGCCGGCGCGCCAGCCAGGAACTCCGAGGCGCGGCCCCGGGTGTAGGCTTGGTCGCTGTCCAAGAGAGCGCTTGCTGCTTCGAGTGCATGGCGGTCACCCTGCGCGCAACCCCTCGCCAGATCTTCCTCTTGCCACCCGCCCATCGGCCTCAGGCCCCACCCTCGCCGCCGGACGACGATCCACTGCTCGGTCCGGGTCCCTTGCTTCCGCGCGACCGGCGCCTACGGCGCTGGCCACTCGGCTGACTGCCAGGCGCGCCTGACGGCTTCGGCTCCCCACCTCCACCTCCCATGGGCGGGCCGGCGGAAGATGCGCCCCCTTCCGGAGGGGGCGACGCGCCAGCAGCGGGTCCGCCCGTCCCCTTGGCCCGACGACGGCGGCGCTTCTTGGCACCCTCCCCCGAAGGTGCGGCGTCTGGGTGCTGCTTCGCGGCAGGCGAGGGTCCCTGCCTCGGCGAGGGCGCCGCGCCAGCGGCCGGGGCAGGCCGCAGCCCCGAGGCTCCACGCCGCCCTGGGCGACCGCGGCGTGCCGTGGCACCGGCCCCAGGAGCTCCCGGTGCTGCTGCGTCCGCACTCTCGACAATCTCAGCGCTGCCCTCGGTACCCGACCACAGGTATTCTTCCTGAAGCACCGCGTTGGCCTCCCGGGACTTGCCGGTACGCACCTCGGGGGCTCCTCCGCGCCGTTGCTTGCGCCGCTCGATGACCTCCTCCTCCCGCGTCCGCAGGGCGCGGCGCTCGGCGTCCGTGGGAGGACCTGCCAGCAACACGAGCGAGCGCAGGGGAACGGACTCATCAGAGCGCTCTTCATAGCGAACGCGCGCCTTACGCGTCAGAGGGTCTGCGCTCAAGATGACGCCGTAGCCTGCCTCCGTCAGAACATACTGCCCCTTTCGAGGGACCGTCTTCTTGAGATCCTTATACGTGTCTGCCTCAAAAACGAGACAGCACTTCAAGCGACCGCACATGCCCTGGGTCTTCTGCTCGTGAAGCGGGAGGCCTTGAGCGCGCGCGTGCCGGATACCGACGTTCTCAAAGGTGCGGAGGAAGAGGCTGGAGCACAGCTCCTGTCCGCATGAACCCACGCCCCCGATCAGCCCCGCCCCCTCCCGTACCCCGACCTGGCGGAAGTCCAGCCCCATGCGTGTCCGGCTGGCCAGATCACGCACCAGGACCCGGATGTCCGGCCGCGTCTCGGCAGAGAACAAGATCCTGCAGCGCTCACCCTTGAGGTCGACCTCGACACGGATGAGCTTCATGGGGACGCGGCGCGCGTGAATGCGCTCGACCAAGTAGCGAGCGAGCTCATCCGCCTTCTGCGCTTGGCTCTCGGCGTTGGCGGTGTCCGCAGCGGTCGCCTTGCGCAGGGCGCGCGCGCCGTCGTGTGCGACGACAGCCCGCCTGGACCAGGTCTCGGCCTTACCCACAAAGTGCCTGCCTCGCTCCTCCAGGACCAGCAGCTCACCCGGTCGAACACTCAGCGCACCCACGTCCACAGGGCGCCGGTAGGGAACGTCGCCATAGCGCACGTCAACGACGTTCGTCAGCTTGCGCTTGCCCCCAAAGGGGCGCCTCCGGGAGAGCGCGGAGTGCGGGGCCGCGTCCATGGAATCGGTCATAAGCCATCCTTTCTCAGCGAGCCGCGCTCGAGCGCGCTCGCGATATCGATCCAGAGAGATTCAAACACCAGGCGGGCGTGAACGTTCCCACGGAGGCGCGCGCGGGCTCCGTCGACGAGCGACGCGAGGCGCGCACAGGCTGGAGGAGGGAGGCGGTCGGACCAGGCTGCGACGCCCTCGACCGCGTGGGGCAACAAACACGCCTCCTGCGCACCACCCGCGCCGAGCCACGAGACGTCTCGCAGCCAGGCGACCAGCAGGCTCAGACGCTCCTCCTGGTGCTCGCGATCCGACGCCCACCGCTCTGCCAGAGCGAGACCAGCCACGCCTGGACGATCCAGGACCTCGTGCATGGCTCGCAAGTCGAGGTCACGGCGCGCCCACGCGTCGTCCTTGGCAAGCGCCAAAGCCACGCCCGGGGCCCCCCCGCTGAGGCGCGTCAGGAGCGTTGCACGCTCGCGCGCGACACCCTGCTGCTCCAGCACGCGCATCACCGCTGCTGGCGTGAGTGACTGCAGCCGAAGCTGCTGGGTCCGCGAGCGGATCGTGTTCAGCAGGCGCTGCGCCTGGCTGGTGACCAAGACGAAGACCGTCTCGCCGCCCGGCTCTTCCAGGGTCTTGAGCAAGGCGTTGGCCCCCTCGTCCCGAAGGTCATGCGCATCCAGGAGGAGCACGACGCGCCGTTTCGACATGGTCGGGCGGTAACGGGTGGACGCAACCACCTCCTTGATTTGGTCGAGCTTGATGGTACGTGCCTCGGCCTCGACGAGGACGAAGTCGGGGTGGCGACCCGCATGGAAGGTGCGACAACTGCCGCAGGCCCCACAGGCGTCAAGTCGCCCCTCGACGTCTACCACGGGTGCATCACAGAGCAGCAGCGCTGCCCAAGCGCGTGCCAGCGACCGCTTTCCGACGCCGTCAGGGCCGTGAAGCAAGAGCGCGTGATGGAGGCGGTCCCGCTGCAGCGAACCCTGCAGCAGGCGCTTGGCCTGGTCGTGCCCTATGATGTCGGAGAGGCGCATGTGCCCGTGGGAGGAGGAGCCACTCCGCAGGCGCAAGCCGACCGGAGGGCGCACCATGGGAGGCCAGCGATAACGCCAGCCATGTAACACTTCCATGGCAAGGTGAATAGAGATTGCTCCTTTTTCGTCGCCCCTTTACTCCTACTGGAGGCCACTAGCCTCCTCCTCCTCGCGGAGATCCTCCCCTCGGAGAACTGCCATGCCCAGCGTACCTGCCCCGTGTCATCGCTTCACGGCCCTCCTTTTCGCACTGGGCCTCCTCTTCTTCAGCGCGCTGGCCCACGCACAGAGCCTGATCGACATCAACAGCGCTGGGGTCTCGGAGCTGGTCCGGCTTCCAGGCGTAGGGGCTTCCCGCGCACAGGCCATCATTGACTACCGCACGCAGAACGGCCCCTTCCGCTCGATCGAGGACCTGGTGCGCGTGCCGGGCATCGGCCCAGCGACGATGAACAACCTGCGCTCGATGGTGACGATAGGCGAGAGCCAGGGTGGCGCTCAACCCGCGTCGCCTGCACCGCAGGCGGCCGCACCAGCCGCTCAGCCAGGCGCCGCTCCGGCACCCGCTGCGCCCGAGAACCGGGGCATGCGGGCAGTCACAGAGCTTGACCTCCACGATGGCAGCCCGCCCGCCAGCCCTCCCCCTGCCCCGCCCACACCTGCGCCACAGCCGGCTGCCCCTGCAGCAGCACCTGCTCCCGCGCCGGCCCCAGCCTCTGCCCCAGCGGCAGGCCGGAGCGACCTGATCAACATCAACACGGCGGGGGTGTCTGAGCTTGTGCGCCTGCCCGGTGTTGGGGCTTCCCGCGCGCAGGCCATCATTGACTACCGGACCCAGAACGGCCCCTTCCGATCCATTGAGGACCTGGTCCGGGTTTCTGGCATCGGCCCGGCAACCATGAACAACGTCCGCTCCATGATCACGGTTGGCGAGGAGTAGCCCACACGCTGCTTCCGAGACGCGCCTAGGCTCACACCGTGAACGCGATCACGACGAGGGCGTTCTCCCGACGGATCACGAGGCGCACCATGGCGCCGCGCGCGAGCTGCCCGGTCTTGTGCAGAAAGTCCGCAGCGTCTGCGATCGGCGCGCCGTTGACCTCCAGGATGATGTCGCCTCGAACGACACCCGCGCGCGCAGCGACCGACCGAGCGTCGACACCGACCACCATGACGCCGCGCGGCATCCCGGGCTGCACCGCGCCATCGTTCTCAGCGATGTCGAGCCCCAAGGCACCGGCGCTAGGCCTGCTCTGCGGTGACGAGGCCATGCGGGCCCTCAGCGTCAGCCGGCTCCGGCCGCGCCACACGGTCATGTCCACGGCACGCCCAGCACCCGCCACCGAAGCCAACCAGGGGAGCTGCAAGGCGTCCTCCACCCGGACACCGTCAAACTCCAGCACCACGTCGCCTGGCGCCAGACCCGCATGGAAGGCTGGACTGCCTGGCACCACCTCGGCGATGAGGGCGCCCTCTGGCCGTTCCAAACCAAGCTGCGCCGCCACCTCAGGTGTCACAGGCCGAATGTTGACGCCCAGCCAGCTCCGCTCGACGGCACCCCGAGCGAGCTGTGGCAAGAGCGTCTTGACCATATTGACCGGGATCGCAAATCCGATGTTGTTGGCGCTTCGGTTGATGGCCGTCGCTACGCCGACCACGTGGCCGTTGAGGTCCACCAGCGGACCACCGCTGTTCCCCGGATTGATCGACGCGTCCGTCTGAAAGAAGTCGGCGATAAGGTCCGCGCCACTGGGGCGGATATCACGACGGCCGAGCGCAGAGACGATGCCGGCGGTCACGGTGTGTTCGAGGCCGAAGGGGTTGCCCACGGCCATGACCCAGTCCCCCACGCGCAGGGACGACGAATCCCCCAAGCGCAGGAAGGGTGTTGGCCCTCCCGTCTCGACGCGGAGCAAGGCCAGGTCTGTGCGCTCGTCGGTGCCAATGACCTGGGCCTGGTACTCACGACGGTCCGCCGTGCGGACAGAGATGGAGGCGTGGCCAGCGATGACGTGATGGTTCGTCAGCAGGTAGCCCTGGTCGTTGATGAAGAAGCCAGTCCCTTGGCCCAGGGGGGCAGCCCCGCGAGGTAGGGCTCCGCTCCGAAGCATCACGTTGAGGTTGACCACTGCGGGGCTGGTCCGCTCCGCGAGCTCCGCGAACATGCCGTGCCTCAGCGGGTCTCCTCGGCGCACCTGCTGCTCGCCGCCCTCGGTCCAGAGCGGCGCACTGCTGCCGGGGATGGGTGGCGGGTTGGCGCTCGCCCTGAGCGGGCAGGCGAGAGCTAGTCCCATACAGACCAATGACAACCAAGAGCGAATACTCATGTCCAAGGTGTCCCTCTCGCGTTCGGGTCTTCGGTCCTGCTGCGCGTAGCCTAGGCGACGAGGCTTGCGCCCACGCCGAAAGCGTACCATCGAGGAGAGGTCAGCGCAGCCTCCACAGAGGACAACGCCATGGTTCATCGGATTCTTCGTGAAGAACGACATCGCACGCTGATCGAGAGCATCGGCAACCAGCTCGGGGCCAAACGCTTCCGCATGGTCTACTGCAACCGTGACCTGAAGCTCGGACCCATCCGCTGGATCGGCTTCGACATGGACTACACCCTCGCCATCTACAACCGCGACGTCCTCGACGCCCTCTGCCACCAGCTCGCGCTGGACCTGCTTGTGGCCGAGAGGGGCTATCCGCGGGAGATTCTGAGCCTCCCCTGCGACCCCCACTTCGCCATCCGTGGCCTGGTGATCGACAAGCGCCGTGGGCATCTCCTGAAGCTCGATGAGCACAACTTCGTTGGCCTTGGGACCCACGGCCAACGCCCTCTGACCCGCGACGAGCGGCACAGCTACCGGAGGTCACCCCTGCGGCTGAGCCCGCGTGACTTCCAACACGTCGACACCCTTTTTGAGCTGCCCGAGGCGTGGCTTCACGCCGCCTTGATCGAACACTTCCAGGTCGAAGCGAGCTCCGACGACGCGCTGCGGCTCGCCAATGACGTGCGCTGGGTCATCGACCAGATCCACGCGCGAGGGCCGATGAAGGCCACCATCGCTGCGGACCTCAACACCTACCTCGAGCGGGATCCCGACCTGCCAGAAGCCCTGCACCGGCTGAGAGCCGCCAACAAGAAGCTCTTCCTCATGACCAACAGCGCGTGGGAGTACACCAGCGCGGTCATGTCCTGGCTGCTGGACGGGGTGCACCCCGCCTATCCAAGCTGGAGAGACTACTTTGACCTCGTGATCACCGACGCCCGCAAGCCGCGGTTCTTTCAGCAGGGCTCGCCCTTCGAAGAGCTGAACGACGCTGGCGAGGTCGTGCGTGAGGTCGAAGACGACGCCCTCTGCTCCGGTGCCATCTACGCCAAGGGCAACATGCGCGCACTCCAGCGAACCTGCTCCGCAGGCGGGGACGAGATCCTCTACGTCGGGGATCACATCTACGGCGACGTGCTGCGCAGCAAACGCGACAGCCTGTGGCGCACCGTGATGGTCATCCCGGAGATGGAGGACGAGCTGCGCGCTGTCGAGGCCCACGCGCAGGATCTGCTCACCTGGAATCGGATCGAGACGGAGCTGCATGACGTCCAGGAGTCCATCAGCTACGAGGTCTTCCTCCTCCGCCGTCTCGAACACCTCGCCACGAGCGGAGCGTTGCCGGTGGACTTCGACGCGGGCAGCGCCATCGCGTCCCTCCGCGAGCTGATTGACCGCCTGAGGCTGCAGAAGGAAGAGCTGCTCGCTGCCTCGTTGCGTCACGAGAAGGCCATGCCCGGCTACTTTCACCCGCGCTGGGGCTCTCTCTTCAAGCTGGGGAACGAGCACTCCCGATTCGGCCAGCTCGTCCAGGCCCACGCTTGCTTGTATACCTCCCGCGTGTCGAACCTCTTGGCCTACGACGCGGACCACCACTTCCACGCTCCGAGGACCTTCCTCCCCCACGAGCGCTTTCTGTAGAGGAAAAGCCCATGGCCCACCGCATTGACACCCTCGCCATCCACGCCGGACAAGCGCCTGATCCCAGCACCGGCGCCATCATGACGCCCATCTACCAGACGTCGACCTACGTCCAGAGCAGCCCGGGCGTCCACCAGGGGTACGAGTACTCAAGGACCCAGAACCCCACCCGCACCGCCTTGGAGGCCTGCCTCGCGGCGCTCGAAGGGGGCCAACATGGGGTCTGCTTCGCGTCTGGTTGCGCCGCCTCCGCGACCCTCCTCCACCTGCTCAAGGCAGGCGACCATGTCGTCGCCTGCGACGACCTCTACGGCGGCACATGGAGGCTCTTTCAGCGCGTCCTGGCAGAGCACGGCATCAGCTTCTCCTTCGTTGACCTGCGCCAACCCGAGAGCCTCCGCCAGCACCTGCAGCCCACCACGAAGATGGTCTGGATCGAGACCCCGACCAACCCGATGCTGCGCCTCATCGACATCGAGGCCATCGCAGCCCAGGCGCGCCGTCACGGCGCGCTCACCGTCGTCGACAACACCTTCTGCTCTCCCGTCTTTCAGCAACCCCTCGCGCTCGGCGCAGACATCGTCGTCCACTCCACGACCAAGTACATCAACGGTCACTCGGATGTCGTCGGCGGCGTCGCCATCACCTCGGACGACCATGTCGCCGAGCGCCTGCGCTTCCTGCAGAACTCCATCGGCGCGGTGCCAGGCCCCATGGACTGCTTCCTGACCCTGCGAGGCGTGAAGACCCTCGGCGTCCGGATGCGGCAACATGAGGCCAACGCCACCCGCATCGTTGCCTGGCTGATCGACCACCCCAAAGTGGAGCGGGTGCTCTACCCGGGTCACCCCTCGCACCCACAGTACGCGCTGGCACAGCGTCAAATGCGGGGTGGAGGCGGCATGATCTCCGTGGTCCTCCGGGGCGGCCTCGCCGCCGCGAAGACCTTCCTCGAGAACACCCAGCTCTTCTCGCTCGCCGAATCGCTCGGCGGCGTCGAGAGCCTCATTGAACACCCAGCCATCATGACCCACGCGTCCCTTCCGGAAGCTCAACGCGCGGCCCTCGGCATCGACGACGGCCTCGTGCGGCTTAGTGTCGGTATCGAAGACATCGAGGACCTCCTCGAAGACCTCGATCGCGCACTCACGCTGGCCTGACCCGGGATGGCAGACCTCTGGACGTGGCTCGCCATCGCACTCTGTGTGTCCCAGTCGGCGACCTTCTCCGGCCTCAACATCGCCCTCTTCTCCCTCAGCCGGCTGAGGCTAGAGGTCGCCGCAGCCGCCGGAGACGCGGACGCCGCGGCTGTGCTCGCCCTCCGTCGTGATGGCAACACGACCCTCGCCACAATCCTCTGGGGCAACGTCGCCATCAACGTACTGCTGACCCTACTCGCTGAGTCCGTGCTGGCTGGCCTCGGTGCGTTCCTCTTCTCCACGCTCGTCATCACCTTGGTCGGGGAGATCGTACCCCAGGCGACCTTCACAAGGCATGCGCTGCGCGTTGGTGCGCGCCTGGCCCCGGTCGTCCGCTTCTACCGCGTCCTGCTGTGGCCCCTGGCGCGACCGGTCGGCTTGATCCTAGACCGCACGGTGGGCGCAGAAGCGATCCCGTGGTTTCGTGAACATGAGCTGCGCGACGTACTGCGTTACCAGGCCAAGTCCCGCACGACCGAGGTGGGAACGATCGAAGCCACCGGAGCCATCAATTTTCTCGCGCTGGATGACTTGACGATCTCCCAGGAAGGAGAGCCCTTGGACCCAGAGAGCATCATCGCCCTGCCCTACGACGGTGCGCGTCCCCGCTTTCCACGCTTCGAACGCACGCCCAGCGACCCCTTCCTCCGCGCACTCGCGAAGTCAGGATACAAGTGGGTGGTCATCACCGATCTGGAGGGCGAGCCCCGCCACGTGGTGCGCGCGCCGCAGATCCTTCGGCTCGCGCTCTTCAGCGACGCCCCCTTGCATCTCAACGCCTACTGCCACCACCCCCTCATCGTGCGGGACCCGCAGGAGAGGCTGGGCCTACTGCTGCCTCGCTTGTCCGTACGACCCGAGTCCCCCGAGGACGATGTCATCGACGAGGACTTAATCCTGCTATGGACGGCCGACACAAAGCGCATCGTCACGGGGTCAGACATCCTCGGCAGGCTGCTGCGTCGCATCGCCCGCAACACGGCGCATCCGAGGATCTGATGATCCTACGCCCTCCCCGCGTGGCGCAAAGGGATCGCTGCGCCAGCGAAGGGCCAGCACCACGCCCGCTACGACGAGACCTCCAGCGATCGCTTGGCTCGTCGAGAGGAGGGTCACCGTCTCGGGAACCAGCCCCAGCCACGCGTTCAGCGCGTCGCTCCGCCACACGAAGAGAAAGCCACGGGAGGGGTCATCCCGAAAAAGCTCCAGGGCAAAGCGAAAGAGGCCGTACCCAACCAACCAAGTGACCAGGGCCTGCCCCGCATAACGGCGGCGCGGCCAGAGCCAGAACAGGAGCACACCGAAAAGCAACAGCTCGGCGGCGACCTCGTAGAGCTGCACCGCGTGGATCGGATGGCTGAGGGCGCTCTCGATCAGCTCCCCGCGACCAGAGCCCTCGGTGGCCCTGGAGAGGTGCGCATGGAAGGGCGGCGTCCCCACGGGAAACTGGACCAACCAGCCGCGCTGGCCGCCAGTCCCAAAGCAGCACCCCGCAGCGTAGCAGCCGAGCCGGCCGATCGCGTGGCCGATGGCCGTCGCCACCACGAAGCGGTCGCAGGCCTCCCGGTACGACACCTCGTGCCGACGACACCACAGCCAGCCTGCCGCCAGCGCTCCAAGAAACCCGCCGTAGAAGACCAGACCCCCCTCCCAGAAGCGCAGGGGAGCGAGACACGCAGCAAGCCCTTCACCCGTGGCCAAATACGCACGACACGCCGCCGCGACATGGCCAGCGTGGGCCACCCAATGCATCACGCGCGCCCCGATGAGGCTGCCGATCAATACCCAGAAAGAGAGGTCCAAGGTCTGCGCGGGAGAGGGCGCACGCGAGGACCTCCGCGCGAGGTGAACGAGCACCAAAAGCCCCACGATGAAGCCGAGAAACATCAGCACCCCGTAGGTCGGCACCCGCAGCCCACGCATACCGAAATAAAGTGCGTCGAAGAGGGCGACGTGGATCCACCGCCATGCGCCCCATCCCAACAACGCTAGGCCCACCAGCCAACCTAGCCCGAGCTGCTTGAGCGGGCGACCGGCGAGCCGCTCTCGGTAGCAGAGGAGCGCGCCGAGCGAGAGGGTCAGCGCCCACACCACCAGCTCGAAGCCACGGCCTGCCGAGGCGACCCCGAGCCACTGGAGCAGATCAGGCGCCATGGCTGGGGTGGGTCGGTGAGGAGGGCTCAGGCGGTAGCGGGGCTTCCTCCGAAGTACCAGGGTGCGGGCCCTCTTCCACGGGCGGCGCCGAGGGCTTGAAGATCTCCGTCACCAGGAGGACGAAGCCGATGGAGATGAACGCGTCCGCGACGTTGAACGTCGGCCAGTGCCGCTCCGTGCCCCCGATGGTGACGTACCAGTCTACGAAGTCCACCACGTACCCGTATCGAATGCGGTCGATGAAGTTGCCGACCGCCCCCGCGACGATCAGGCTAAGCGCCCAGATCAGGCGACGCTGGACCGGGTGGGTGCCGTGAAAGAGCCAGAGCACGAGGCCGAGCGCGAGGATCGAGACGGTGAAGAAGAAGGGCCTGCGGAAGGACTCAGGCTGATTTCCGAAGATGCCCCAGGCCGCTCCAGGATTGCGCACGTAGACGAAGTTCCAGTGGCCGGGGATCACCTCGATCTGCCGCTGGCGAATCTCGAGCTCCATGCCGACCTCCAAGGGGCGATCATGGGGAAGGAAAGCGGTCTGCACGCTCTCACCGTCGCGCCCGACCACCAGCTCGGTGCTGTAGAGGACACGCATCCCGTTTGGGCTGTCGAGCGCGTGACCCAGTGCCGATTCGACCCACTCGGGGAAGGTCAAGCCCGCGTGCTCCTCGCCGATCGTCCGGTACATCGCGTGGGTATACGTGCGCCACTCGCTCGCTAGGTTGTTCTCCGCCCAGGTCTTGGTGAGGAGATCGGCCGGGACACCGACCAGAAAGACGATCGCGAGGAGAGCGTACTTGTTCATGCGTTGTCTTGGGTGGCGGAGGGCTGCGGCGCCGCGGAGACCACGTCCGTGCAGCGACCGCAGAGGGTGAGGTCTCCCGCAGCGTCACGGGTCACTTCGGGCCGGTGGTTCCAACAGCGAGGGCAGCGCTCGTGTTCCGAGAGCGCGAGCTCAAGCGTCAGCTCGCCATCCCCCGAGGCTTGCTCCACCACCTCGACGTCTGCGACGATCAGCAGCTCGCGCAGGTCCGAGGCACGCTGTCTCCAGAGGACCAGGTCGGCAGCAGGCACGCCGAGCCTCACGTGGGCTTCCATGGACGTCCCGATCTGCCCAGGGAGACGCTCGCCCTTCTTCGCGGGTCGGCGTTCCGCTGCCACGAGAGAGAAGCGCTCCCGCAGCGCGAGCATGTCGGACATGGCGTCCACGGGCGCAAGCCAAGCCTCCGGAGGAGACGGAAAGGACTCTAAGAAGACGGAGGACGGGTCACCCGCGCGTCGCGGAAGAAAAGACCACGCTTCATCCGCCGTGAACGAGAGCAGAGGAGCGACAGCGATCGTCAACGCTCGCGCGACCTCGTACAGCACAGCCTGCGAGCCTCGGCGCGTGGGGTCGTCTGGGGCGCTGCAGTAGAGGCGGTCCTTGAGCACGTCGAGGGTGACATTGCTGAGCTTGAGCGTACAGAGATCGATCAGCCCCAAGTAGACGCGACGGAACTCATAGCGCTCGTAGGCCTCCTGGGCCTCCTGGAGAAAGAGGGCGGTCTGCTGCAGCGTCCATCGGTCGATGGGGGTCAGCTGATCAAGGTCGAGCCGGTGCTCGTCCGGCCGGAAGTCATGGAGGTTGCCCAAAAGGAAGCGCAACGTGTTCCGCACCTTCCGGTAGGCCTCCCCCGCCTGCGCGAGCACCTTCGGGGCAAGCACGACATCTCCGCGGTAGTCGACGCTGGCCACCCAGAGGCGCAACACATCAGCACCGACCGTCTCTAGGAGCTTCTCCAAGGGCTCGTAGTTGGGGCTGGACTTGGCGTACTTGCGTCCCGATTCGTCCACAACGAAGCCATGCGTCAAGACCGCCCGATAGGGGGCACGATCCGCGCTCGCCTGGGCGGTCAACAACGAGGTGTGGAACCATCCCCTGTGCTGATCGCTGCCTTCGAGGTAGAGATCCGCTGGCTGGTCATACCCCTCCCGGTCGCGCAACACGGCTGCCCAGCTCACCCCGGAGTCGAACCAGACGTCCAGCACATCCTGCCCCTTCTCCCAGGCGTCGGGCGACGCGCCGCAGTTGGGACAGGTCACGTCGGCCGGGGCCAGCGCCGCCGGCTCGCGCTTGAACCACTGGTCCGCGTCGTTGGTCTCCGTCACGACCTGAGCGACGTGCTCGGCCACGCGGTGATCGAGGACGTGGTTCCCACAGCTCGAACAGCGGAAGACGGGGATCGGGACGCCCCACGCCCGCTGACGGGACAGACACCAGTCCGGGCGTACCTCGACCATGCCGCGGATGCGCTTCTCGCCCCAGGGAGGGATCCAGGCGGTCGCCCCGATGGTCGCCAAGGCACGCTCGCGCATCCCCTCGTGATCAATGCGCAGGAACCACTGCGGCGTGGCTCGAAAGATCAGGGGTTTGCCCGTCCGCCAGCAGTGGGGATAGCGCTCGACGCGGTAGACGTCGGTAGGACGGTTCAAGAGCGCACCGCGATCCGCGAGGAGCTGCGCGATCCAGGGGTTTGCCTTGAAGACGTGCTGCCCGACGAGCGCCTCCGGGGACGCCTCCGCCGTGAAACATCCCCTGTCATCGACAGGCGCGAGCATCGGGAGCCCGAAGCGAAGGCCTGTGAGGTAGTCGTCATGCCCATGGCCCGGGGCCGTGTGAACGCAGCCGGTGCCCTGCTCGGTGGTGACGTAGGTCGCCGGGAGGAGCCAGCTGACGCGGTCGATGAAGGGATGCCTGAGGCCGTGACGTGGCGCGTCGCTCTCATCGCGACCCACCAACTCGCGTCCCGAGAAGCGGTGAAGCACCTCGCCAGCGTCGAGACCGCAGCGGGTGTGGACTTCCCCGGCCAGATCCTCACCGATGATGATCGCCTCGTCCGGGCCAAGCGCCTCCAGACGATACTTCAGGTCAGGGTGCAGGACGACGGCCGCATTGGCGGGCAGCGTCCAGGGCGTCGTCGTCCAGATGACCACCGCGACACGCCGCCCTCCCGCCGCCTTCTCCAGCCAAGCGGGAGGCTCCGGGAAGGGAAACTTCACGTAGACGCTCGGCGCGTCGTAGACATCGTACTCGACCTCCGCCTCGGCCAGCGCCGTCCGCGCAGCCCACGACCAATGAATGGGCTTAGCGCCTCGGAACACAAAGCCCCGCTCCACCAGCGCTGCGAAGGTCCGCAAGATGGTCGCGACGTACCCCGGATCCATCGTCCGGTAGGGGTGTTCCCAGTCAGCGCACACCAGCAGGCGCTGAAACTGAGCGCGCTGCACGTCGATCCACTTTGCAGCCCACGCACGGCAGTGCTCGCGGAAAGCGGTGACGTCCAACGCCTCCTTCTTCGCGCCGAGCTCCCCGTCGACCTTGTGCTCGATGGGTAGACCGTGACAATCCCAGCCGGGGACGTGCGTGATCTGCCGGCCTGCGAGGGCCTGGTACTTGATGACCACGTCCTTCAGAATCTTGTTGAGCGCGTGACCGTGGTGAATAAAGCCGTTCGCGTAAGGCGGCCCGTCGTGAAAGATGAAGGGAGGTCGTCCCTCTCTGCCACGCCTCAGGGCCTCGTAGAGACCCTCCTCGAGCCAGCGCGCGACACTCTCTGGCTCGCGTCGCGGCAGGTCCGCTCGCATCGGAAAGTCCGTCTGCGGCAAGAGGATGCTGTCCTTCCATTGGGCGGCACTGTCAGAGGCCATCGCGCGTCACCTTCCGAGGGAAACGAAGGGTCCCGAGGGAAGCGCGGACACTAGCAAGCCAAGACAGGGGGTCAAGCGTCGTCTGCGACACGGGACGGGCTCCAGCTCACCCCTTGTGACCGGCACCCGCCAGCGCTGAGCGCGCGGCAAGGCCCCCGGGAGGCTAGGGCAAGCCGGGACCGAGCCAGACAGGTCACCAGAGATTGACCATAACAGGAGATCCATCTATGTTGACTTCCTTATGGACTGCGCAACGAGCTTGTACACACCTGAGGGGAGTCAGATATGAAGTGGGGAGACCAAATCGTGCTCTTGGGTCAACGACTCAACGACATCAATGACCACTTTCGCCGACACGTCGGAGAACAACCCATACCGCCGGTAGATTGGTCCAGCATGCCCATCCCACGCACACCCAGCCACCGCCGCACTCCGGAGACCTTGGCGACAGTGATGGGACGCGTCCTCGATGAGCAAGAGCGCAGGGAGCAAAACTTCTCCGATGCCGACCTGCAGCGCCTCATGGACCGCTTCGCTAGCCTCGACAACCGCTTGATCGGCATAAAGAACGACATGCGTCGCTTCTTGGACACCTACGAACTGCGCCATCCGGGAGCGCCTGTTCGGGTCGGCGAGTTCACCCAATCTACGCAGCAAGTCTATCTTGAAATCCATAAAATGACCCTCGGGCTCGCTGGAGACTACGGGACGTTCGTGCGTGACATCCTGGCGCTGTGGTCGACCCTCTTCGATGACTAGTGCGCCGTGCACGGGCGCCGCCTGCTGCCCGACGAGGCGCAGGACGTTGACCCCAGGAGTCGGCGCACGCTCTCACCCCAAGAAGGGCTGGCTGCGCTCGGGGGCGCTCTCGTCATAGAGTACCGCGACCGGATCTCCTGCCCTGAGCGTGCGGAGCTGCTTCGCGCTTGTCCTGAGGCTCCCTTCGCACAAGGTCTCACCTGCCAGGTAGCGATACTGCAGGCCCCCGGTGGCGTAGACACCTGTGACCTCGCCTACGACGTGGATCCCGCTGCGGTAGCGCTCCAGGAGGCGCTGCGTCTTGTACGCATGGGCCGCGAAGGCTGCCAGAACCGAGACCTGGACGAAGAGCGTGAGGACCAGCACGTCCCAGCGCTCGTAGACAACGCTGGCGACCACTGCGGGCAACGCGAGCAACGAGGCAACCGCCCCCCGGACCAGCGACAGGATGACGGACCCGCCCGTCATGGGGTGGCGGTAGTGCAGGCCGGGGGAACGCCGCGGGGCCGGACCGGGGTCAGGCGGGAGGAGGTGGGTGCGGCGCTCGACAGCGTGGAACAGAAACCCGCGTCGCAGCGCTCGCAGCGCTTCGCCGGCGTCGGAGAAACGGCGCTCCCGCTCCGGCGCCAAGAGACGATCCAGCCAGAGCCGGAAGCCCAGCGACACGCGCAGGGTGCGCGGCAACTCGATGTGAAAGAGCTTCGTGAAGAAGTGCTCCGGTGATCGCCCCGTCAGCAGGTGAACACAGGTCGCCCCCAGGGCGAAGAGGTCGCTCTGAGGCCAGGCGTCCCCCGCGTACTGTTCCGGCGGCATGTACCCGAAGGTCCCGACCATGGTCCCCCCCTCCGCGTCACGCTGGTCCAGCACCTCGCGCACGGCGCCGAAGTCGATCAACACCAGGCGACCATCGCGACGCCGCATGATGTTGCTCGGCTTGATGTCCCGGTGCACGACGGGGGGGCGCAGCGCGTGGAGGTAGCATAGGATGTCCAGCACGGCCTCGGCGACCGCGATGACCTGGGCCTCCTCCAAGGGGGCTCCTTGGACCTCCTGGCCTAGCTCGTGACCGTCCACAAACTCTTGCACCAACACGTAGCGGAGCTGCTCGCCCTGCGCTTCTTCAAAGTGGTCGATGTAGCGCGGAATTCCAGGGTGGTCGAGGGACTGCAAGGTGGAGGCTTCTCGCTCGAAGAGCTCAAGATCCTTGAGGGTCTTCCAGCGGGACGGGAGGAGCTCCTTGAACGCCACAGCTTCGCCGCGCACCAGATCTGTCGCCAGCCAGGTGCGGCCGAACGCACCCTCGCCGAGCAGGCGCTCAATGCGGTAGCGCGCGCTCCGCGCGGGGGGCATGACGCCGGGCGCTGGCTGCTGCGGGTCGGGGCTCAGGTCCGTCATGGCGTCTGCTCGCGACCAGGGAGCGGCTCCTCGACGGGCGACAGCTCATGCTCCATCAGATCTGGATGTTGCGGATGCACCAACATTCTGAACTCGCTCCCGACCGGGAGCTGCCACCGGTAGGCAAACTCCCGCTTCGCGACGCCACCTCCCCCCCGGACGAGGCGGCACAGTGACGACTGGTTGGGGTCGTAGTGCCCATCCCGATAAACCATCTGCTGTCCATGGGCGTTGAGGTTGGCTGGCACCCAGCGTTCGACCCGGTACACCGCCTCAATCCACGCCCCGCTCGGGGCCTCCCAGTGTTGGCTCAAGTACGCCCGGCCAATCAAGGTCAGCGAGAGCAAGACAGCGAAAAGGCTCAAGACGAGGAAGGCCACGACCGCCTCCTGCAGGGCCTGGGACAGCGCGAGATAGGACGCGCCCACAGCGCCCAGCGCGAGCAAGACCAGAGCGTAGAAGACGAGCCGGACGACGACGCCGGTCGTGCGCTGCAGCCGCGCGCGCCGCTCGCTCTCCTCCAGACGACGACGGCGCAGCGCCGCCGAGCGGAGCGCCAAGACATGGCGAGGTGCCTGGCCGCCTTGTACGAGGCGCAGGTCCTCCTGGACCTGGAGCGGGTCGTGGTAGCGCTCCTCCAGGCGTGTCGCCACAAGCGCCCGGAGCACGTCGCGAAGGCCTACGGACACGTTGAGCTGCATGGCGTCCACGTCGACGTTGAAGCCATCCGTGGAGAGGGACGCCCCACCCCGCCGCGTCAGCGCGCAGAGCAACGTGACACCCAGCGCGAAGAGGTCGGACGCCAGGGTCACCTGCCCCGCGAACTGCTCGGGTGGCATGAAGCCGTAGGTCCCGATCACCGTGGACCCTGCGCGGATGGTCTGGCGCACGGCTTCGCGCACCCCGCCGAAGTCGACGAGCGCTACCCTACCCTGAGCCTCAAGGATGAGGTTGTCCGGCTTGATGTCCCGGTGGACTACCGGGGGCGCCTGGTCCGCCAGGTAGACCAGGACATCGAGCACTTCCAGAGCGAGAGCGATGACCTCCGCCTCGGAGAAGCGTCTGCCCTCGTCGAGTGCGTTCTGGAGGGTCTGCCCGGAGCGGTAGGCTTGCACCAAGCAATACACCGGCGAGCTCTCCTCCTCGGCGGCGAAGTGGTCCACATAACGTGGGATGGCCGCATGCTGCAGCCGCGCGAGTGCGGAGGCCTCGGCCTCGAAGCGATCGAAGTCTCGGCTGCTAGCCATCCGCGCAGGATAGAGGACCTTGACGGCGACCTCCTCGCCGCGCTGGCGGTCCCACGCGAGCAGCGTGCGGGCAACGGAGCCTTCGCCCAACACCCGACGGACGTCGAAACGCTCACGTAAGGAGGGAAGTTTCCCTGCTTCGGGTGTCGCCATGGCCTCTCCTCGACTCGTGGTGACCTGGGCATCTCCGCAGGCGGCGCATCCAGCACAACGAGCCTCTCTGTCCTAGCGCTCGGGCGCCCTCGACGTCAACGCTCCACGCAAGGGGACGCTTGTGGACCCGCGGCGCGGGCGCTAGTGATGTGCGGCCCCTCACGCTCCCGCCCGAGGGCTGACGGTTGCCAGGTGCACGGATGGCGATGGAAGACGGGACCTTTCTGCACAACATCGGCCTGATGATCGTCGTGGCCACCGCGGTCGTGTTCCTGCTGCGGCCGCTGAAGATCCCCACGATCGTGGCGTATCTCATCGCAGGGCTCCTCTTGGGGCCCTTGTTGGGACTGATCCAGTTGGGCGCTCCGGGAGCAGAGACTTCCGCAGTGCACCTGGTCGCGGAGGTGGGCATTGCCCTGCTGCTTTTCTTGGTGGGCTTGGAGCTGAGCCTAGCGAAGATCATGGATGTCGGGAAGGTCGCTGTGCCCGCGGGTATCGGCCAAGTGGTCTTCACAGCGCTGGGCGGCTTTGGAATTGCCTGGTTGCTCGGATTCTCGACGATGGAATCCATCTTCCTGGCCACGGCGTTGACCTTTTCGTCAACCGTCGTGGTGGTCAAGCTGCTGGACCAGCGGAAAGACATGAACGAGCTCTATGCTCGTATCGCAGTAGGCATTTTCCTTGTGCAGAACCTCGTGGTCATCGTTGTTCTGACCCTCCTAGCAGGGCTAGGCGACGCAGACTCTGGCTTCCAGTGGATCGACCTAGGGCGGGCTTTCGGCGGCATGGCGCTCTTGCTGCTGCTCGCGGTCTTGGCTGCGCGCTTCGTGCTTCCGAGGCCCGTGTCCTGGGCAGCACGATCCCCCGAGATGCTCTTTGTCTGGAGCCTCTTCTGGTGTTTCCTCTTTGTCGAGTTCGCCGAGTGGATGGATCTGTCGCCCGAGATCGGGGCTTTTCTCGCAGGGCTCAGCTTGGCGCAGTTGGAAGAGGCGCACGACCTGCGGCGCCGCATCCATCCGCTGATGAATTTTTTCACGGCCATCTTCTTCATTGCGCTGGGCGTCGGCATGGACCTGAGCGCCGCCAGCGAGCACCTCGGCGCGGCGCTCGGCTTGTCTCTCTTCGTGCTGATCGGTAACCCGCTGATCTTCATGGTGATCATCACCCGGTTCGGGTACAGCGAGAAGACCAGCTTCAAGACCTCGGTCACGGTCGCGCAGATCAGCGAGTTCTCGTTCATCTTCGCTGCCGTAGGCCTCCAAAGTGGCTTGATTGACGAGTCGATTCTGTCGGTCATCGCTGTGGTCGGTCTGGTGACCATAGCGGCCTCGGCGTACATGATCCTGTACAGCGACCCCTTGTACGCCTGGTGCCGAGAACGCGGGCTGCTGAAGCTCTTTCGTGCCAACGCGCCCGAAGAGGAGGAGCCGGCCGTTGACCTCGCCGGGCACATCCTCGTCGTCGGGATGAACACGCTCGGCAGGCGTGTCGCGGAGGCACTGCACGAGCGCGGAGAGCAGGTCGTTTGCGTCGATGTCGATGCGCACAAGATGCGCGGGATGCCAGGCCTGCATGTGCTTGGCAACATCGAGTACACCTCCGTCATGGAGGAGACCGGACTGCACGCGGCCAAACTCGTGGTCAGCGCCCTGCAGATCGAAGACACCAACAACCTCATCGCCTTCCATTGCCAGCGGCACGGCGTACCCTGTGCTATCCACGCCTTCGATTACTTTGTGGTCGACGCCCTCCGGGAGCTTGGTGTGACCTACCTCATGGACTCCAAGCGCTGCGGCCGCGGGAGGATGGAGAAGGAGCTGCGCAGCGCGGGGGTGCTCGCCTAATGTTCACGCTCACCCTCCTGCTGCTCACGGCTTCGCTCGCGTACACCGTGAGCCGCGCCCTCCGGCTTCCCCCCGTGCCCATCCTGCTCGCTGCCGGGCTCGGGCTGAACGTGAGCGGTCTGACCGAGAACCTGCTCGATCAAGAGTTCTTGGAGAACACCCTCATGCTGGGGCTGGCGTTCCTGGTCTTCCATGCTGGCACCGAGCTCAACCCACGGCGTATCGGCACACGGGTCGGGCGGGTGCTGGGGGTGGCCGGGCTCCAGTTCTTTGCCGTGGGCGGGCTCGGGTTGAGCGTGGCGCTCGCGCTGGGCAAGACGCTCACGGCGGCCCTGCTGGTGGCGCTCGCCATCGCCGCCAGCTCCACGCTCGTCGTGGTACGCTTGCTGCAGGAGCGGCGCCACTTCTATGAGCCCCAGGGCCAGCTCGTCGTCGGCGTGCTCCTGGTCCAAGACCTGCTCGTCATCCTCGCGATCGGCATCATCGCTGGGGTGACCCAACCTTCCCTACCCCTCGTCGTCCCGCTCGGCGCGATCGCCGGCTTCGTGCTGGTCACATGGCTGCTCGTTCGCTTCGCGACTCCCTGGGTGCTGGGGCGCCTGAGCTTGGACGAGGAGACCCTCCTGCTCGCGCTGCTGACCATCCTCTTCCTCTTCGCTGGGGCGGCGGCGCTCGCAGACCTCCCGCTGGCCGTGGGCGCCTTCTTTGCGGGCATCGCGGTCTCGGGCTTCCCCGTGAACGCCCTGATTCGCGGCCAGCTCAACAGCCTCACAGACTTCTTTCTTGCCATCTTCTTCGTGGCGTTGGGAGCCTTCATCGTGCTCCCCAGCACGGAGGGGTGGATGCTCGCGGGCGTTCTCGCGCTCCTCGTGCTCGTGGTGACCCCGCCGCTGGTCGCCTGGCTCATCGAACGGATGGGCTGGAGCGCCCGAGCCGCCCTTGAGTCGGGGCTCCTGCTGGCGCAGACCAGCGAGCTGTCGATCGTCGTAGGGATGCTGGGCGTCAGCCGCGGCCTCCTGGAGCCGGAGGTATTCTCGGCGCTGGCGCTGACCACCTTGTTGACCATGCTGCTGACCCCCTTGCTCGTCCGCGCGGCGGTGATCGACACGCTGGTGCACTGGCACCCTAGTCAGCGGCGCCACCGAGCGCACTCGGCGCTGGGGCACGTGGTGGTGTTGGGCTGCGGCCGGCAGGGGTTTGACCTGGTCCACAGACTACGTGAACGTGGCCACCGGGTCCTCGTCGTGGACGACGACCCGGCCGTGGTGGCCAGCCTGCTGGAAGAGGAGATCGAAGCGGTTCGCGGTGACGCGGCCACACCCCGCCTCCTCGAAGCCATTCAGGCAAGACGCGCGGGCCTCATCGTGAGCTTCATGCGGCGGACCGAAGACAACCTCAAGCTGCTGCGTTCCATCCGCAACGTCCCGGTCTACGTGCGTGTGTTCGAGAGCCACGACGCGCGAGCGATCCGCCGCGCTGGCGGCCACCCCATCGCGTACGCCGACGCGACGGCCAAGACCTTCATCGCATGGTTTGAGCAGACCTTCCCTCGACCGCCCGGTGGGGAGGAGGGGGCGACGTGACGCTCCCCTCCCGCTGGCGTCGCCGCGCGATGTGCGCCTGCCTAGGTCTGGCGATCGGCCTCGCGGCGGCGTGTGGGGGTGGGGGTACGGACCATGACGCGTGGCAGGACGCGCGGCTAGCGGAAACCTGGACAGACCGAGAGACGGACGTGGAGAACGACGCCACCGACGGTGATCCTGCCTGCACCTTCCACCTGCGGCTGCCACGCGAGGTCCGCGATCACGTCACCGTGCCTGCCGGTGCCTGTGTCTGGATCGACGAGCCTACGAGGCTCACCCGAGGAGGCGTCTTGCATCTGCAAGCGGGCACTCGGGTCTTCTTGCGCGGCCCCGGCACACTGACGGTCGCCCAAGGCGCGCGCGTTCGCTGGATTGGGACGGAACGAGATCCTGTCGAGGTGCGCCGAGCGCCGGGCTCCCAGGAGGGCTGTGCCGGGGTGGTCCTCTTGTCGGACGACGAGCGCAATCGCTTGGACTGGGTGCACTTCCTCGGCTGCGCTGACCGCTTGGCTGATGGCGCAGCGCGACGCGCCCAGCTCACCGTGGCGACGGGAGCGCGGGTGCGACTCCTCGATGCAGCGTTTGTCGAGAGCGGGGGCCATGGGCTCGCGATGGAGCCGGGCGTCGCATCGCTCACCCTGCGACGTGTCGAAGCCCGTGGCAGCGCGCTCCCATGGCTATGGATCGACCCCGAGCAGCTCGGCGAGGTGGTCTCCGCGTCTGTCCAGCGCGGACCCGTCGCGGTCCAGCACGGGGCGCTGCGCAGCGCGGGCAATCGTTGGACGGCGCCAGGAGGACCCTATCTGATGGAGGGATCGCTGCGCGTTCTAGGTCGACTGCGGATCGACGCTGGCGCCACCCTCGTCTGGAGCCCTGACCAGGGACTCAGCGTGGAGGGCCGGGGCGACCTGGCCTGCGAGGGAAGCGTGGACGAGGAGGTGGTCCTGCGCGCTGCGTCGGACAGCCTTGGGTGGCGGGGCCTACGCATCCGTGGGGTGGGCGCACACGCCGACCTTCAGGGCCTTCGTGTGCTGGGGGCAGGGGCCACCGGGTGGATGTCGGCTCCTGAGGGGACGGCGCTGTGGGTCGAGCGCGGAGGCCACGTCACGGCGGCCGACACAGCGTTGGACGCCGGTGATGCGCCCGCCCTGTGGGTAGACGAGGACAGCAGCGTCAGCCTGAGGGGGCCGCTGCGCTTGCGGTCCACCCACCCCTACGTCCTCGCGCTGCCGGCTGGGGCCTTGGAGGAGGCTCAGCGCTGGGTAGAGGCCGAGACCACGAGCGAGGGCCAGCGCGCCCTCGTGTGGGGGAGCGTGCTCGACACCCCTGTGACGTGGGGATCTTGGTCTTGGACCCCAGAGATCGAGGGTCACCTGAGGATCCGGAGTGTCCTCACCCTGGCGCCAGGGGTGACCCTTCGCTTCTCACAGCGCGCAGATGTTATGGTCGAAGCCACGGGACACCTGGAGGTAAGCGGCCGCGAGGATGCGCCGATCTCCTTGCTGGGCGCGTTCCCACTGCGGGGCACATGGCGCGGCGTCGCGGTCGAAGGCACCATGGCAGCCCGGCACCTGTCGATCTCAGACGCTGGTGCGCCACGCGCAGGGGCTTTGGTCGGCGCGGCCATCGACCTCTTCCCGTCGGCGTCGATGTCCCTCCACGACAGCGCGCTGCGCAACAACGCCGGCTGGGCGCTTCGCCTCCGCGGGGACGCTAGCGTGGAGCCGCTCGACCCGGTCAGCGAGGGCGGGAACACCTTTGAGGACAACGAGCTGGGAGCACTGAGCCGGGAACCCTGAGCGCGGAAGTCGGTCGTGACAGGCGTGACACCGTGGGCTCACCCGTGGTACAAGGCTGCGTCACCGTCCAGCCCCACAGGGCGCGTGATGAAGACCGAGCGCCCTGTTCCCTGAGGGACTGTGAGAGGAAGGTATATCGCCGGCGCCGTGACGGCGCTGACTCTGGCTCTTCTGGTCGCGTGCGCGTCGAATACCACAACCCAGGTCGTCTCCTGCACGGTGGACACGGACTGCGCGTCGGACCAGCGCTGTCAAGACGCCGTCTGCGTACCTGGGGTGGGTGCAGACGCCGCAGGTGACATCCCCCGTCCTGACGACGCGCGCAGAGACGACACGGGGGATAGCACCCCATGGGACACCGACGGAGACGCCCTCGAGCCAGGGGACATTCTTCTTGAACCCTGCCGCGAGCAGGCGGACTGCCCCGGTGGCTATTGCATCGGCAGTCCACTTGGCGATCGCTGCACGCGCGGCTGCACGACCGATGCAGACTGTGCTGCCGCCCCGGGGTGGCGCTGTACGCCCGTACGAACGCCGGGCTTTGATCTCGAACGTATCTGCTACCCGGCGACCACGGACCTGTGCGAGCCTTGTCTCGTGGACACGGACTGCGGCGGGCTGACCGACCGTTGCATCGCGCTCAGTGAGGGCAACCGCCACTGCGGCCTCGACTGTGGGCTGTCGGAGCTTTGCCCCCCTGGATTCTACTGCGCGCTTCAGAACAACGGCAGCCGCCAGTGTGCGCCGGTCAACGATGACTGCGGCCCTTGCCTGACGGCCAACCTCCTGGAAGACGTCGAGCACTGCGGCGCGTGCTACCGCGCCTGCACCTTGGAGAACGCTACGAGCCGCTGCGAGCAGGGAACGTGCCTGATCGACACCTGCGACGAGGGCATGTTCTCTTGTGACGAGACCGACGCGACCGGCTGCGAGACCGACCTGCGCAGCGATGAGGAGAACTGTGGCTCCTGCGGCACGCGCTGCCGAGGAGGCGAGGTGTGCGACGGTGGTCGATGCATCTGCCCAGCGGGTTGGCTTTCCTGTGCTTCGGACTGCCGGCCTCCGAACGCCTGCGGGACATGCGAGGAGGTGGGAGACCGCGCGCCCGGCGACGCGTGCGGCCTCTGCGACACGGGGCGTTGGGCGTGCGGCGCTCAGGGGCTCTTGAGCTGCGTCGACGAGACCGACCTCAACAGCGACGTCAGTCACTGTGGCGCGTGCTTCGAAGCGTGCGGCCCCTTGGAGATCTGCGTGTCCGGCCTCTGCGCCTGCGACGCGGGAGCGATCCCCTGCGGTGGCGGCTGCGCGCTGCCCAACGCATGCGGGGGATGTGCTTCCCTGGACGGTGACCCCGCGAGCGCTTGCGGGCTCTGCGGTAGCGGTGCGTGGGTGTGCAGCGGCGAGGACGCCGTGCGCTGCGAGGGTGAGACCG
>ERZ869909.754-NODE-754-length-32699-cov-3.662743_pt1 | contig 32699 bp, 32 predicted proteins | sample MGYA00520892_ERZ869909 | MGnify/ENA primary metagenome ERZ869909 (study PRJEB32215, sample SAMEA104723947) | bioreactor metagenome | biome: bioreactor; feature: anaerobic bioreactor; material: water | place: China | collected 2015-03-12 ...
CACCGCGGCGCCAGGATTACGTTGCGCTGACGGCACGCGCTGCGGCTGAGTGGCCCATCGGCGACGCCGGCATGCGCGGCCTGCTCGGCGTCGAGTTCGGCTATGCGCCAAATACCCCGCAGAACACGGTGATGAACTCCGGTGATGATGGCTCCGCGGGGGGTACCGCCAAGCAGTTCGCCATGACCTTGTTCGACATTGCGCCGGGACACGATCTCGGTTTCGTCTACGGCGTACTCAACCCGGGCTGGCTGATCTCGCCGAACTACCGGCCCAACGACCTGGCGCTGGAGATCCGCTACCACTGGCGCATCAGCAAGACCCTCGGGCTCGAGTCGCGCCTGCGACGGCGCGAGGAGCGACAGTTGCCCAGCTCGGCCGAGCGGCCGCGGATCGACGACGACTTCTATCTCCGCTTCAGCCTGAGGTTCTGAGCGGGACCTCCCGCGAGCTTCCCGTTCGTTTGAAATGCACGGCATAATTCCGGCCCATGCCCGGGATCGATCCCATCGTCCTGTTTTTCCTGCTCGGCCTCGCCGCCGGGCTGGCCCGCTCGGACCTGCGCCTGCCGGGTGCCATTTACGAGTTCCTGAGCGTCATCCTGCTGCTCGCCATCGGGCTCAAGGGCGGTGTGGAGCTGGCGCAACAGTCGCTGCCCGCCCTGCTGCCCCAGATCATCGCCGTGCTCCTGATGGGCTTGATCCTGCCACTGCTCGCCTACCCGGTCCTCCGCCTGCTTGGTCGCCTCGGCCGCGCCGATGCGGGGTCCATCGCGGCTCACTACGGCTCGGTGAGCGTCGGCACCTACGCCGTCGCCGTCGCCTGGCTGGTGGCGCGCGACATCAGCTTCGAGGCTCACATGCCGCTGCTGCTGGTGCTGCTGGAAATGCCGGCGATCGTGGTCGGCATCCTGCTCGCCCGGGGCGTCGCTGCGGACACGGACTGGCGGAAGCTTGCGCACGAAGTGTTCCTCGGCAAGAGCATCGTGCTGCTGGTGGGCGGACTGCTGATCGGCTGGGCTGCGGGGCCGCAGGCGCTGCAACCGGTCTCGGGCCTGTTCTTCGGACTGTTCCACGGCGTGCTGGCGCTGTTCCTGCTGGAGATGGGCCTGGTCGCGGCCGGACAGGTCGGCAGCCTGCGCCGGCACGGACTGTTCCTCGCCGGATTCGGCATCCTGTTCCCGCTGTTCGGCGCGCTCGTCGGTGGCGGACTCGGCTGGCTGCTCGGGCTGTCGGTCGGCGGCACCATGCTGCTGGCGACGCTTGCGGCCAGCGCCTCCTACATCGCCGTGCCGGCCGCCATGCGCCTGGCGCTGCCCGAGGCCAACCCCACGCTGTCGCTGACGGCATCGCTGGGCGTTACCTTCCCCTTCAACATCCTCATCGGCATCCCGCTGTACCAGCGGCTGGCCGAACTGCTGCATGCGACCGGAGGCTGAGGCCATGCGCACCGAAGCCCGCAAGCTCGTCACCATCGTCACCGAGGCCGCGCTGGAGCGCCGCCTGGCGGATGACCTCAAGCGCCTCGGTGCCCACGGCTACACCGTCAGCGACGCACGCGGCGAAGGCAGCCGCGGAGTGCGCAGCGCGGGCTGGGAAGCCAGCAGCAACATCCGCGTCGAGGTCGTATGCGACGAACCGACGGCCGATGCGATCGCGGCACACCTGCGCCGGCATTACTACGACCACTACGCCATGATCCTGTACCTGGGCGACGTGGGCGTGCTGCGCCCTGAGAAGTTCTGACCGCCCGGGCCATGCAAATGCACACCAGGGACAAGCCGTCGTGAACAACCAGGCCCTAGTGCTCGGCTGCGGCCATTCCGAGTCACTGGAGCACTACAACAGCAACTGCCTCGTCGTGAACGATGCGGGCAAGCTGCTCATCGACTGCGGCCACACCATCAAGCATGCATTGCATGCGCAGGGGCTCGGCATCGCAGACCTCGATGCAATCTTCGTCACGCATGTGCACGGTGACCACGTGTTTGGACTGGAGCGGGTCGCTTACGAGTCGCTCTTCCAGCATGGCCGAAAGATCGAACTGATCTTTCACGCCAGCCTGTACGACGAACTCTGGCACCAGACGCTCAAGGGCTCGCTGGGCAGCCACAGCGAGGGCAGCGCCCGGCTCGAGGACTATTTCTCGGTCACCCTGCTGCACGAACCGTCGTTCGAACGCTTCGGCAACAATTTCACCCTGCTTCCCGCCCGACACACGCCGCGGAAGCCGGCCTTCGCGCTCAACATCAACCAGAAGTTCTTCCACTCCGGCGACTCGCTGGCGATCCCCGAGATCGTCCTGGCCCAGCAGTTCGAGGTCGGATTCCACGATGTCAGCCTCAGCGAGGACAGCCCGGTCCATGCGACGCTCGCCAGCCTGTTGGAACACTACCCTCGACCGGTCAGGAAGAAACTGTACCTGACCAGTTTCGAGGACCATTGGCGGGAGCACCAGGCCGTGGTTGAGGAAGAGTTTGCCGGATTTTGCCGCCAGGGCATGGTGGTGGAGTTCTGATGGTGCGCGAGTTCGAGTGCGTCTACCAGGACTCGCGTCACCAGCGCTTCTTCATCCTCGCATCACTCGATGACTTGGCACTCCATTTCTGTCACTGGCGCGAGCTCCAGCGCTTCGGCCTGAGCAGTATCTCGGCCGGGCAGCGACTGAGGATGGATGCGGCGGAGCCGGACGGGTTGTTCGAATCCCGCGGCCTGCGCGTGACATCCGCACCCGAAATGCTTGGATCGGGCCCGGATACCACCCTGAGCATCGTATCCGGCGAGGATTTCACGGGATCGGGCCTCGCGAACCTCGTGTCATTGCTGGAAGACTCAGTTGCGCCTCCCCTGGTGATGATCGGATGCCGGATCGGCTCACTCGAGTGGCGCGACCAGCACGTCCGGCGAGGCCTTGCCTTCCTCGATTGCACGTTCGAGGGCAACGCCCGGTTCATCGGTTGCCGTTTCGACAGGACCCTGTGGCTCTGCAACAGTGTCTTCCGCAAGCACTTCAGCCTCAAGTCCAGCATCGTCGAAGGTGACCTCCACCTGGAGTCCTGTGATTTCTCTGGCGAGGGCGGCTTGTCTTGTCGCGGCCTGCAGGCACGCAACTGCTATCTCGATCTCGGCGTCAAGGGCAGCTCCGACATCACCTGGCTGAACGAAATGCAGATCGAGGGGATGTTGTCACTGGGCGGCAGCTTTTCGGCTCCCGTGCAATTGATGAACGACCAGGACCCGTTGGCACCGGCGGAGCACAGGCGCCAGGTGGGAGCCATCGAGTTCGGCCGGGAGATCTACATCAACGAACACGCCAACGCGACGCGTTTCGAGGCTGCGGTGGTCATCGAGGGCTACGCGCTTGGACGACTCAATGCTCACCGGGTCGAATTCGAGTCACTCGCCATCAGGGACCTCCATTGCGACGCTGCAGAACTGCACCGGGTGAAGGTCTCGGGCGACCTCGAGATCGAAAACACGCGCTTTGCTGCGGGCGGGCTGAAGCTTGAGCAGTCGAGCGTGCTCGGCCACTTGCGCCTCGAACGGGTGGAGCTGGAGGGTACGCTCTCCTTGCGTGACAGCTCGGTGTCCGAAAACGCCTACCTCGATGCACCACGGTTTCACGATCGTTCCCGCCTCGACCTGCACAGGTTCTCGTGCGCCCGGTTCCTGCTCTCCCCGCCGCGCCTGCTGTTGAACGGTTCCCGATTCCGGCTGTTTTCCGCCCGGCGATTCGACTTGCTCAGGGCGCAGGACGACGTGGAGCAACTGGGCGACCAGTATTGCTCATTGAAACACTGGCTGGCCGACGCCGGCCAGCTCGACCTCGAGGACACCGCGTTCTTCTGCATGCGCGATTGCTACAGCCGGCACCCCCTGAGCCGCTTCGTGTTCGGGCGCGTGTTCGGCTGGGGCGTGCGGCTCACCAACATCGCTGCCTCGGCGCTCGTACTCATCCTGGCCTACGCCCTGCTGTATTTCCTGCTGAGTCCCGACCTCGGCTGGCTGGGTGCCCTGGTCCTGAGCAAGCAGGCTTTCATCGGCGCCTTCTTCGGCACCGTGGAGGGCCTCGAACCTGGGCACCTGCTGGCCGTCGTGGTGACGACCGAGGCGCTGCTCGGTGTACTGTTCGTCACCGTGTTCGTCGGTGCCTACATCAGGAAGCTGCTGCGTTGAAGGCCGGCCACCGGCCGATGATCGAGGCGGCCAACCGCCCCCACTCCGCGTAGGCCAGGGGCCCGGGATGGAAGCCGTCCTCGGCGATGAAATGCGGCTCCAGCGGCAATGCCAGGTCGAGCAACTCGCAACCGGGCTGCGCCGCGGCCACGCTCGCCAGCAGGCGGGTGAAGGCCCGGGCGCGAGCGCCGAGTACCCAGCGCAAGGGCTGCGGCAGCGCCGGGAAGGCATGCATCGGCGGGAGACCGGTCAGCAACACGAGCTGCACCCCGAAACGCTGGCGCAGGAGCCGGACCAGCTGGCCCTGCTGGTCAAGGAAGGCGGCCGAACGGGTGCCGCCGGTGACGTCGTTGACGCCGAGCGAAAGGAGTGCCACGTCGAAAGGCTCCGGCGCCAGCCTTTCGAGCCGGGCCAGCACCTGTGCGGTCCTGAGCCCGGTCCGCGCCTGGACTTTCCAGCTCACACTGAAGTGCGGCGACAAGGCGGAAACCACCGCACCCGACAAGGCGCGGTCCTGCGTCGGCGCGCCGACGCCGGCGGCGGCCGAATCCCCGGCGATCAACAGCCGGAGCGGAGGCCCCTCGCCGGTTTCGCCACTGCGATCGCCGGGTGGCTCCGGCAGGCGCAACGCATTGCGCCGCACCCTCAGGCCCTGGGCCAAGAGGAGCGGTGCGAGTGCAGCGGCGACGATCCGGTAATCCAGCTGGAGTTCTCCGATCAGAACCGCACCGTCCGTTGCAGCCGGGTCATGTCGCCCTGCGCCGGCATCAGTGTCACCGGTCGCACCGGCATGGTGCCGTCCTCGAGTGGCGGGAGACCGGGCAGGTTGGCGCGCAGGCGCAGTTCCAGCGGCGCGGCGGCGCCGGTGATCAACTCGATCTCGGTACCCGCCGCGGGCACGGCGAAGTACACGAGCTGCGCAAGGCCGCCACCCTCCTCGATCGGCACGGCACGGCCATCGATGCGCAAGGCGACGACCTCCGGTTGTGCCGGAAAATCGATCACCGTCGAGAAGGTCCCTTGCGGCGCCTGCAGGCGGATTTTCAGGGCGCGCATACCGGCCTCCTCCGAGGCGGCCAGCAACCGGACGCGCGGCCCGTCGCCGCGCGGCAGGGGGGCGGGCTGCTGCCAGGCCATGCCCGCAGGTCCTGCGAACTGTGGCGGCGCCCAGTCCGGCAGTGCCCCGCGGCCTGGCGCCGGGCCGAGGTACAGCCGGGTCCAGTCGTCCGGCGCCGGGTCCGACGAGTACCAGCGGGCCTGGCCCTGGTCCAGGTCAGCGATGTAGTGCACCTCGTTCGGCTTCGGCCGGTTGGCGTCGGTGACCGCCGCCATGATTGCGCCAACGAGCACCACCAGCCCGAGCACGGCGATCCCCGCCGGGAGACGCGGGCCCAGTGCGCGCAACAGTGTGTCGAGCTGGGCGCTGAGGAGGCCCAGCAGCAGCACGAGCAAGCCGACCGGCAAGGCCACCCGCTCTAGGGTCAGGGCTGCCGCCACGCCCTCCAGCAAGGGCAACACCAGCACGATGGGCGGCACTGCCAGCACACCGAGGACCAGCGCGGTAGCCCACCGGCCGGCGCGCGCGCCGACGGGCAGCCAGGCGAGCGCGAGGAGCCCCGCCAGCGGAGGCCACAGGAACAGGTAGCTCGCCCCGGGCAGCCACAGCGCGCTCGCCAGACAGAGCAGCGCCCATGGCACCAGCGCGCCAAGCAGCAGCTCCGCGGGCTTGAGCCGGTGCCGCAACCAGGCGAACCATGCCGCGTAGGCCGCCAGGACCAGCAGCCCAAGTCCGAGCAGGTAACGGCCGGAATCGTAGGGTGCGCCGTGACGGAACCAGCCCGTTTCCGGCAGCCACCGTGACAACAGTTGCCAGGCCAGCGTAGCCAGCACCGCCAGCACCACCGCCGCCACCACCAGGTGCGCGGCACCGAAGGCCGTCGCACGACCCGACAGCCAACGACGCCGGCGACCCCAGGCAACGAGCCCGAGCACGACCACCGCGGCGCCCAGCGCCAGCCAGGGTGCCCAGGCCTCCGGGTAATGAACCAGCCCGACACCGGGCAGGCTGAAATACACGCGGTCCGGGGCGTCCAGGGCGCCGAGGTCCGCCTCGCCGAAACCGCGCGCCAGCGCCAGCAGGGTACCGCCGTGATGCTGCAGCGTGCGCGCGTCGGCATTGGCGAGATTGTCGAGCGGCGTGTGGTAGTGCGTAAGGCCGTGCACGTTCGCGAAATCCATGCCGGCGAGGCCGGCGCGCTCGAACACCGTCATGTCGGTGTCGTTCGGCAGGCGCCGGAACACTTCGTTGGCCAGCGATTCCGCGGCCGGGAAGGGTACTGCCTTGGCCAGCATGCGAATCATGCCGCCATTGCCAGGCGTGGTGCGGAACATCTGCACCGGGCCGGTGTGGCCGCGTGCCTCCAGGTTCAGTACGACACCGATCCCGTCGGCCCAGGGATGCTCGTCGACGAAGGCCTGCGCGCCGAGCAGCCCAACCTCCTCCGCGTCGGTGAACAGCACCACGAGATCATTGCGCAGCGGCGGCCCGGAGAGTACCGCGCGCACCGCCTCCAGGATGGCCGTGATGCCGTAGCCCGCGTCCGCTGCGCCAGGCGAATTCGGTACCGAATCGTAATGCGACACCAGCATCACCGCGCCGGTGGACTCACGGCCGGGCACCCGCGCGATGACGTTGACCAGGCTGGCGGCGCGCACCGTCCGGCCGCGCACGCGGATCCCGGTCGCGGCCTGCTCCTGAGGCTCCAGCCCCAGGTCGCGCAGCTCGGCCAGCAGGTAGGCGCGGGCCTGGCGATGGGCCTCGGAGCCGACCGGCCGTGGCGCGCGCGCCAGTTCATCCAGGTGAGCCATGGCCCGGGCGGCCGAGAACTCTTGCGCTGGCGCATCAGCCGATACCGCGGGTGGCGGCACCGCCGGAGGAAGCGCGAGCGCTGCCATCGTGCCCGTGACCAGCACGGCGAGCAGGAGCAACGCGGGACGAATGGCGGCGGGGCGCATGGCAGGCCGCAGCCTACCACCCTCTTCGCCGCTCGGGGCACCCTTCAGGGCATGGGATCGACCCCTTCGTGATGCAGCAGCCAGCGCTTGCGCCACAGCCCGCCGCCGTAGCCGGTCAGCTTGCCGTCAGCCCCGATCACGCGGTGGCAGGGCACCACGATGGCAATCGGGTTGTCCCCGTTGGCCTGTGCGACGGCCCGCACCGCGCTCGGCCGGCCGAGCTGCCGCGCCTGTTCGCCATAGCTGCGGGTCTGGCCGTAGGGGATGGTGCGCAGCACCTGCCAGACGGCTTGCTGGAAATCGGTCCCGGCCGGCTGCAGCGGGACGGTGAACTCACGCAGCGTGCCGGCGAAATACGCGCCAAGCTCGCTCTCGAGCGTCTGGCCGACCGCCGTCGAGCCGGGCAGGAACACGCAACGCAGGCGCTTCTCCAGCCGCCTCAGCTGGGTCTCCAGCATGCGTCGGTCGGTGAACTCGAGCAGCAGCACCGCCTTGTCCGTGGCACCGAGCACCATCGGCCCGAGCGGGGTGAGCACCCGCGTCAGGTGCACCACGCGCGCATCCCGACTGGCCCCCGCCGGACGCCCCGTGATCCGGCGCAACGCCTCCTGGAAGCCGCTCAGCGAGTCGAAGCCGCTGTCGAAGGCCGCGTGCGTGACCGGCGCACCCTGCGCCAGCGTGCCCATGGCATTGCCGAGCCGGCGGGCGCGCTGGTAGGCCTGGAAAGTCATGTCGTGGTGACGCTTGAACCAACGGCGCACCATGGCCGGCTGCAGCCCGCGCTGGCGCAGGTCGTCGTCCCGCAGGCGCAGGGCGGGATCCGCATCGATCTCGGCCAGCAACGCCTTGAGCTCCAAGGGCGTCTCGCCAGGCGGCTGCATCGGCTGGCAACGCTTGCAAGGCCGGAAGCCACGCGCCAGCGCGGCACCGACATCCGGAAAGAATTCGACGTTCTCGCGCAGCGGCTTGCGTGCCGGGCAGGCCGGGCGGCAGAAGATTCCGGTGGAACGCACGCCGACGACGAATATGCCGTCATAGCTGGCGTCGCGCTGCACGAGCGCCTGGTACATCTCGTCACCACTGGGCAAGGTTCGGCTGTCCATGGCGCATACCATAGCCCCGACCGGCATCCCCCGCGACCGGAAATTGAACGTCGATGTCGGCCCGCTGCCGCCCGGGAGCACGCCGGCACGAGCGGCAGGCCACGGACCTATACTAGGGTCCATGACCAACCGCCGCTTCGAAGACCTGCGAGCGCGCCTGGCCGATTTCGCCGCCGCGCGAGACTGGGAGCGTTTCCATTCGCCCAAGAACCTGGCGATGGCATTGGCTGCGGAATCTGGCGAGCTACTCGAGCATTTCCAATGGCTTACGGAGAAGCAAAGCGCCTCGCTGCCGCCTGGCGAGCTGGAAGCCGTGGCACTCGAGCTGGCCGACATCCAGGTCTACCTGGTGCGGCTGGCGGACCGGCTCGGCATCGACCTCGTGGCGGCCGCGCACCGCAAGATCGATCTCAACGCCGAGAAATACCCGGTGGAGAAGTCCCGTGGCCACGCCCGGAAATACGACAAGCTGTGAAGTCCGAGGAGAACCGGAATGAAATACGCATTGAAGTCCCTGCTGCTCGGCGTCGCCGCCGCATTCATGCTCACCGGTCCAGCCCTGGCCAACGACATTGAGGGCCGAATCGAGTCCATCGACCCGGTGACCCAGTCTTTCGTTGTGCAGGGAATCACTTTCTACACCACGCCCGCCACTGACTTCGATGATGGCCTCAAGCGCTTCGAGGACCTCCAGGTCGGCCTGAAGGTCGAGGTCGATTTCGTCTACCGCGACGGCAAGCACTACGCCACGGAGATCGAGAAGGACGACTGAAGACGACCGCTCGCCCCGGCTCGCCCTCACGCAACGATTCCGGCAGGGCAGCTCGGGCGCGGCTCTGGCACAATGTTGTCCCCGCGGAAAAACGGTGGCGCACACCCGGTGAGAAGCCAGGACACCAACCTGATGAGTCGTGCCGAATCCGGCGATCCGGATGCGCAGATGAATCTTGCGGTCGCCTGTGACAACAGCGGCATGCACGAGCAGGCCCTCGGCTGGCTGCGCAAGGCGGCTGACAACGGCCATGGACCGGCGCAGTTTGTGCTCGGTGCGCGCCTGCTCGTCGGCCGGGCTGCGCCCTTCGACCCCAACGAGGGCGCCCGCTGGATCAGGGCGGCCGCAGACCAGGGCATGCCGCAGGCGCTGGCCCTGATGTCGACGCTGGCCACGCTGGGCGGCGACTGGCCCGCTGCCGTGAATTTCGTGAAGGAGGCCGCGCGACTGGGCGACGAGCGCGCCCGGGAGCAGGTTGAACTGATCGGCGACCCGAAACGCTTCGTTGCCAGTGACTGGGACCGGCCGCACGAGCCCCAATGGCGGTTCCAGTCGCCCGCGGTGGGCGTGATCGAGGGCTTCATTCCGCCCGCTTTCTGCCAATGGATCATCCAGCGCGCCCGGCCCCGGCTGCAGTCGGCGCGGGTCAAGGACGCCGTGGCCGGCGGCGCGCGCGAAGTGGACTATCGCAGCAATTCCGGGGCCGGCTTTGGCCTGCTCGACACCGATCTCGTGTTGCAGATGGTCAATGCGCGGGTGGCGGATGCCATCCGCATCCCCTTGCTGCACCAGGAACCGACCAACGTCCTGCACTACAAGGTGGGCGAGGAGTATCGGCACCACTGCGATTTCATCACGCCCTCCGAGCGGCACGCCGAGGAGTTACGGATTGCAGGCCAGCGCGTCGCCACCGTGCTGATCTACCTGAACGACGATTTCGATGGCGGAGAGACGGAGTTCCCCGAACTGGACTGGCGCTTCAAGGGTAAGCCCGGTGATGCGCTCGTGTTCTGGAACCTGTCCCCCGACGGCCAGCCCGATCGGCGTACCCTGCACGCCGGCTTGCCGCCGACGCGCGGCGAGAAGTGGTTGTACTCCAAGTGGGTGCGGGCCAACCCCTACCCGTTCATCTGAGGCGGCGATCCCCGGGATGAAGGCGTCGTCCGGCCGTCGCGGGCAGCGCGACTATGGCGACGTCGCCGGCAACGCACCAATGTCCCGAAGCACTGCGCGGGCGATTGCCTCGCGCTTGGGCAAGTCCGCCATATTGCCGGGCATGAAAATGTTGAGCGCGAAAAACACCGCTCCCTCCGGTCGGTCCACCCAGCCAACCCACCAGCCGACCTGCGGATCGAGCCGCGCCTGCCAGCCCGTCTTGGCGCGCAGGATCCAGTCTGGCCCGGCTTGGACCACGATCAGGTCCTTCACCAGTCGCTGGTGCTCGAGCCGGAACGGCAACTGGTTGCGATACAGCCGTTGCAGGAACCGCAGTTGCTCGAGTGCCGAAATCCGCAGCGCGCCATCCAGCCAGAAGCGCTCTATTCCGCCACCGGGATCGGCGTTCCCGTACTCGACCTGCTGAAGGAACTGCCGTTCGCGCTCTTCGCCCAAGGTGCGGGCGATCTCCTCGTAGACCCATACCACGGAGTGGCGCATGGAAGAGCGCAGGTCCTGGTCGCGGTTCCAGGCAGGAATGGGCCGTTCCCGCCCATCCCAGGCGAACACCTGGAACTCGTCGCGCACGATCCCGGCCTCCAGCGCGAACAGGGCATGCGGGATCTTGAAGGTCGAAGCGGGCAGGAAGCGCTCCCGCGCACGGTCGGCATCGTAAACCCAGCGCGAGCCGTCGCGTTCGTCGATCACTGCGATGGTCCCGGTCACGCCGGCGTCGAGGAAGAATTGCGCCCAGTCAGGCCTTTCCTGCCAGGCCTGGGCAACCGAGGCGGAGGCGATCCAGATCAGCAACAAGGCGGCCAGGCGACGGCAGGCCCTCGACATCTTGCTCAACTCCGCGATGGTGTGCCCGCAATTGTACCGCCTGTCGCCGCGAGGTCTCGCGGCGCTGATGGCAGGGCGAGGACTGTGCGACAATGGCCCGCCCACCGCGTCATTCTGCTCGAACCATGCGACTGATCACCTTGCTTGCCTTGCTGGGCCTGGCCAGCGCCAGCCCCGCCTCCGAGCTGTTGATCCGGGATTTCAGCGGCGTCGGCGGCACGAGCACCGCGACCTTCTTCGCACGCTCCCCCTGGCTGGTGGAATGGCACAGCCGGCCACCGACCGCCATCGATCGCGACCCCTCGCATCTCGAGGTGCACCTCTACGCCGTGGACGGCAATCGTCACCTCGGGCGCATCACCCGACACAACGGCCCCGGCCGCGGCGAAATGCTGATCGAGCAATCAGGCCAATTCCGTTTCGTGGTCCAGGGCCAGGCGACCGAGTGGCGGCTTCGCGTTTACCAGCTCGATGAAGCCTACGCGCAGCGGCTCAAGGACGCGCGACGCAACGAGGAACCGCGCCGGCCGCGGCGATGAGCCTCACTCCGCGGACCGGATGCTCCTGCTCGTGATGGTCTCGAGGCCGTGTCCGCCCGGGCCGGTCTCCGAGCGCCACAGCATCCAGGCGAAGAACAGCCCGAGCGACGACAGCGCGGTGTAAAACCACATCCCCGGCGCGTAACCGCCCGGGTTCTCCGGCCCGGCGCCACTCAGGTCGTTGAGCGCCCCCACCACGATCGGCACCAGCGCCCAGCCCGCCTGCTGGCAGAAAGTCATCAACGCATAGGCCGAGCCGAGCCGGCGCGCATCGACGATGTAGGCGACCGAGGGCCACATCACCGCCGGGATCAGCGAGAACACGCCACCCAGCAGCAGGATGACGACCAGCAGCGTCAAGGGCACCTGCGGCCCGCCGACGAAGGGCAGCAGCGAAACCGCCGGCCCGGGTGGCAGGTAGGTCACCATGAGGAACAGGGGCAGCATGACCAGCGAGCCCGCCGCCATGAACAGCGAGCGGCGCCCGACCCGGTCCACCCACAGGCCGAACAGCGGCGTGGCGATGATCGCCGCCATCGGCAGCATGCTGCTCAACAGGCCCGCGGTTTCGCGATCCAGTCCGTGCGCCTGCTGGAAATAGTCGATGGCGAAGGTACGGAAGGGGAACACGGTGGCGTAGAACACCACGCACAGCGCCACGATGAACCAGTAGGAGCGGCTGAAGGAATACAGGCCCTTGAACTCGAGCTTGTCCGTTTCCGGCGGGGCCCCGAGATCGATGCGTCCTTCCGCGCGCCGTTCCATGACCCAGTAGAGCACCGCGGCCGTCACCGAGATGCTCGCCACGCCGGTGGCCAGCCACAGGGGCTCCTGCCAGCTCGAGTACAGCGGGCTGGCGAACGAGGTCGACCAGTCGGCCGAGGCCGAGCCGAGCCGCGAGACCGACAGGTTGATGCCGAAGGCGAAGCTGAGCTCCTTGCCCTTGAACCACTTCGCCAGCACCGTGGTGGCCGCGACGATCAGGGGCTCTGCGCCGAGCCCGAGCAGGAAGCGACCTGCAAGGATCAGTTCATAGTGCGGCGTGGCGGCGGTGAGCGCCGCCGCGAACAGGCAGATCACTGCGAAGACGAAGATCGCCTTTTTCGTGCCGAAGCGGTCGATGATGTAGCCGCCGGCGAGCAGGACCAGCAGGGCCGCCACGTTGTAGGCGGTCGACAGCATCCCGATCTGGCGATAGCTGAACTCCAGCTGCTCGCGCATCAGGTCGATGACCGGCCCGAGCGCGTCGTAGACGTAATAGTTGCCGAACATCGCCAGGCTGACGAACAGCAACACCAGCCAGCGTTGCAGGGGCGTGGGCCGGGGCAGGACGCCCGCGATGGGGGTGCTCATGCGGCAAAGCCTTTGGAGAGTTGATGCTGGGGCGGGACTTTAGCCGATTCCGGCCAACCCGGCCCAGCACGACCCGTCCTCAGCCCGGCGCGCGTGACCGGGCGGGCACCCCGTACCGGCGCTCGAGCCACACTCCGGCGACGGCGGCAACGGCCAGCGGCAGCATCCAGCCCAGCAGACGGTAGCTTGCGCCGAAATACTCCGTGGCCGCGCGCTGCGCGCGCACCGCCCGCCACGCCAGCCAGCAGGCGGTCGCTGTGATCACCACCAGGTAGCCGAGGAATGCGCCCGTTACCGGCCGGCCTCGCAAAAGGCGTCACCACCGGGGGGTGCCGAAAGTCATGACTTCAGCGCACGCGGGGCGCAAATGCGGTCCCCTTGCCTATACTGCGGGCATGCTGCAACGCGACCCCGTCAGCGCCGGGAACCGCTCGATCTGGCGCGAAGGACTGCTGGAGCCGCTCAACATCGCGGCCTACGTCACCTGGCTGGCGATCCTGCTGCAGATGACGGGCTGGGAGCGGCTTTCCCTCGGGGCCCCACGGGAATGGCTCGGGCTCCTGGCCATGCTGGGCTTTCTTGCATTGTTGCTGTGGCGCGGCCTCCTTGCCCGCACGGGGCGCTGTGGCTCGGAGTTCGCGGCACGCCTGGTCCTGCTGCAGGGGCTGGCGGCCCTGGTAGTCACCTGGGCGTTTCGCAGCGGCACTGCCGCGATTCTCCTCATCATCGTCGCCGCACAGCTGTTCTCGATCTACCCGCTGTGGCGTGCCATCGCCTGGCAAGCCGGTTTCAACGTCGGACTGGCGGCCATCTGGTCGCTCGCGTTGCCCTGGCCCCGGATTCTGTTCGCGCTCGTGCCGGCGATGGGTTTCCAGGCGTTCGCGGCCCTGACGGCCCGCTACGCCACCTCGGCCCAGTTGGCGCGGGACGAACTGGCCCAGGTCAACGCGGAGCTGCTGGCCACCCGCGCGTTGCTGGACGAATCCGCGCGCAGCGAAGAGCGCCTCAAGCTGTCGCGTGAGCTGCACGACGTTGCCGGCCACAAGTTGACCGCACTCAAGCTGAACCTTGCCCGTCTCGACCGCGACCCTGCACTGCAGGGACGCGAAGAGGTCGCGGTCGCAACCCAGCTCGCGCACGAGCTGCTGGACGACCTCCGGGGCGTGGTGGGCGCCCTGCGCAAGCACGACGGCATTGACCTGCGCGTTGCGCTGGAGGCCCTTACGCAGCAGATTCCCGGGCCGCGGTTTAGCATCGAGGTGGAACCCGAAGCGCGGGTGGATGCGCTGCAGCTCGCCGAGACGCTGTTGCGCTGTGCGCAGGAAGGCATCACCAATGCCTTGCGCCACGGCCGGCCGCGGCAGATCTCGATCTGGTGCGGCCGCCGCGACGGCGCGATCGAGCTGCACCTGCGTGACGATGGCGCATCCCGGCCCCAGATTCGATTCGGCCACGGACTGACCGGCATGCGCGAGCGGCTCGAGTCGCTCGGGGGCAGCCTGCAGGTGTCGCCGGCCGCGGATCGTGGCGTGCAACTGGTGGCGAGCGTGCCGATCGGTGGCCGCGCGTGACTCGCGACGCGACGCCATCCGGGCGGGTGCGGATCGCGCTGGTGGATGACCAGGCGCTGGTGCTGAGAGGACTGTCGGCGCTGCTCGGGGAATTCCCCGACCTGGAGATCGCGCTGGAGTCGCTGGATGCGACACTCCTGCCAGATGCCCTCGAAAAGCGCCCGGTGGAAGTCATCGTCAGCGACATCCGGATGCCCGGCCTCGACGGTATCGGACTCATTCATGCGCTGCGCGAGCGGGGTGACGCGACACCGGTGATCCTGCTCACGACTTTCGACGACAGCGAGCTCCTGCTGCGCGCCGTCGAGGCCGGCGCCCAGGGCTTCCTGCTCAAGGATGCCTCGCCGGAGGACCTGCACGCTGCCATCCGCCGGGTCGCGGACGGTGAGACCCTGCTTCAACCGGTCAGCCTCGGAGCCGTCCGCGCGCGCTGGCAGGACCAGGCCCGCCTGGACGACACGCTGAGCCTGACGGCGCGCGAGGCCGACATCCTGCGGCTGGTGGCTGGCGGATACTCGAACAAGGAAATCGGGCGCAGCCTGCACCTTTCGGAAGGCACGGTGAAGAATTACGTATCGGGCCTGCTCGTGAAGCTGGACTGTCGCGACCGCACGCACGCGGTGCTCAAGGCCATTACGCAGCGCTTGTTGTGATCCATGGCGCGCTCCGGCAAGGCGCGCCGCACCAGGCGGAGTTGTCGGGGCGAGGCGGCAGTCCATGTCGGTGCCCGGCATGGCGAGTCCTGCCGCTGCTATCCTTGGGGCCTGCCCGCCGGGAGACGATTCCATGCCCCCGAAATCGAATCGCGCGATGCTGCGCCGCGCCGTTCTTGTCCCGTTGACCGCGTTGACCCTGCTGCTTTCCATCCCGAGTCACGCCATGGACACCACCCGCCCGGTTCTGCTCGGCAAGCATTGGGTCGCCGTCACCGGCAAGCCCCAGGGCGCCACCGCGGGCGCCATGATTTTCCAGCAGGGCGGCAACGCCATCGACGCGGCGGCAGCGATGCTGGCCGTGACCTCGACCATGTGGGACGTGCTCGGCTGGGGCGGCGAAACCCAGGCGCTGATCTACAACCCGCACACCCGGGAAGTGATCGGCATCAATGCCCTTGGCGTGGCGCCGAGCGGCGCCACGCCGGAGTTCTTCCGTGAACGGGGCATGCTCTACCCACCCGAGTTCGGCCCGCTGGCCGCGGTGACACCCGGTACGCCGGGGGGCCTGATGGTGATGGTCGCGGAGTTCGGCAAGCTCAGCCTGGCCGAGGTGCTGGCGCCGGCCATCCGCATGGCCGAGGGTTATCCCATCGAGGCATCGCAGTCGGCCAACATCGAGCGCCGCCGTGCGATCCTCGAGCAGTGGCCGGACTCGAAGCGGGTCTTCCTGCCGCACCACGATCCCGACAAGCCGGACCAACGCGCCGCGCCGGCGCCCGGCGAGATCTTCCGCCAGCCCGAGCTGAAAGCCACGCTGGAGAAGCTGGTCGAGGCGGAAGCCGCGGCGCTGGCGGCCGGGAAGTCGCGCAAGGAAGCGATCCATGCTGCCTACGAGCGGTTCTATCGCGGCGACATCGCCGCGGAAATCGTGCGCGCCACCCGCGAGCACGGCGGCTTGTTCACCGCCGAGGACCTGGCCGGCTGGCAGGTCAAGATCGAGCCCCCGGTGACCACCAATTACCGCGGCATCGACGTCTACAAGCTGACCACCTGGACCCAGGGCCCGGTGATGCTGCAGGCCCTGAACATCCTCGAGGGCTTCGACCTCAAGGCGATGGGCTACAACTCCACGCGCTACGCACACACGCTGTACCAGGCGATGGCGCTGGCCTTCGCCGACCGCGACTTCTATTACGGTGACCCGGCATTCCCGCCAGCCGAGCCGATCCGCGGCCTGTTGTCGAAGGACTATGCGCGCCAGCGCGCTGCGCTGATCCGCATGGATGGCATGATCGAGGACCTGCGTCCCGGCGATCCCTATCCCTTCCAGGGCGAGAAGAATCCCTTCGAGGAACTGCGCCGGCAATGGACGCCCAACCCGCCCGCGGCCGAGGCGAAGGGAGTCGAGGGATTCCAGCAGGCCGGCCTCATGAGCCCGGACGAAGCCTTCCTTGCCGGCACGACCTCCATCCAGGCAGCCGATGCCGAGGGCTGGGTGATTTCCGTGACGCCGTCCGGCGGCTGGATCCCCGCTTTCATCGCGGGCAACACCGGCGTGGGACTGAGCCAGCGCATGCAGAGCTTCGTCCTCGACCCCAAGCTGAACCCTTTCAACGTCGTGGCGCCCGGGAAGCGCCCGCGCGTGACGCTCACCCCCAGCCTCGCACTGAAGGACGGCCGCCCGTTGATGGCCTTCTCGGTTCAGGGCGGGGACTCACAGGACCAGAACCTGCTGCAGTTCTTCCTCAACATGGTCGAGTGGGACATGAACGTGCAGCAGGCCGCAGAGGGCAGGGGCAACGTCCTCAGCTACGGCATGCAGAGTTCCTTCGGCGCCCACCAGGCCGAGCCGGGACGGCTCGAGGTCACGCCGTGGGTCACGGCATACTCTCGCGAGCAGCTCAAGGCCATGGGCTACCGGGTCGAGTTGGTCGAGCGCACCTACAACCCGACGACCGCGATCTGGTTCGACCACGAGCACGGCGTCATGCACGGCGCCGCCAGCGACTACGGCGACGACTACGGCATTGCGTGGTGAGCCGCCCGGCGACCCGGCAAGGTCAACGGAGCCGGTGACGGCCCGGCCGGCCTCAGGATGCCCCGAGCCGCGCGTTGAGCAGGTTGGCCAGTCGCTGCCAGTTCGGCTCTGACAGCAGGTGCGCGTAGACGAAGGTCAGCCAGCCATTGCGACGCCACTCGAGGAAGGTCGCATCGTCGAGTGCTGCCAGCTTTTCCTGGTCAATGACCTGGTAGCCGGAAAACTGGAAGCGGCGGTCACCGGCCGGCAGCGCGATCTCCACCTGGTGGCGTCTCAGCACGCCCGCCTGCTTCAGCGCCTGGATGAACGCGGTGGTCTGGTCCCCGGCTGCCTTGCACGCCTGGCAGAAGTCCATCACGCTGCGCGCCAACGGGGTCGGCTCACCGCCATCGTCAAAGAAGCGTTGCTCGCCATCTTGCACGAGCGTGTTCTCCGGGTCATCGACGCAAAGCAGCAGCTGGTCCGTATCCGGCGCCGTGGACAGGAGGAAGGGATACCTGCGAACGTAGGCCGGCACGTACATGCCATCGATCCAGCCGCCGTTGGCATCGACGAACAGGTTCTCCTGGTCGCGCAGGCCGAGGACCACGATCGGGAACGCGGCCTCGTCAGCACTGAAGACGACCGGGTAGCACTGGCTGGCCTTGGCCATCTCCGCAGCACTGACGGGAATGGCGTTGGCCTCGCGCGTGAAGCCGTAACCGATGTTCCGCTTCAGTGCCGACCTGGCGTGGTCCGTGCGATTGATCGGCTGGAGATCCTTGTAGAAAAGCGGCAAGCCAGTCAGCGGCGCTGCCTGGTCGGAGGAGCTGGAGTTCGCGTCGGAGGTCATGTCACGTCCTGATGGGTGCAGCGATTGAAGTGGCGCAGCCACCGGGCGGGCGGCAGCCATTGGCCGGAAACGGACATTATACCCATCCCTGCGCCCTGCTCGTTGCGGAACTCCTTTGCGCTAAAGTGATCCATCTGAAAGACACGCTCCGGGGGAGATTTTTGCAATGCATCATCGAAATTCGCTCGTTCGACCATTTCTTGCGCTTGTGGCGGCACTACTCGTCAGCTCTGCATGGGCCCACCACGGCTGGCAATGGGCAGAGGACGAGCAGACCGAGATGACGGGCACCATTCTCGACATCTACATCGGCTATCCCCACCCGCGGCTCACCATCGAGACGGCCGATGATGGCCCGTGGACGGTGGACCTCGGCAATCCGCGCCAGACCGAGGATGCCGGCTTCGTCGAGGGCTCGGCAAAGGTCGGAGACGAAGTGCTGGTGCGGGGCCATCGCTCGAAGAACGCCGGCGACAAGCTGATCAAGGCGGTTCGCATCACCATCGACGAGCGGCAGTTCCTGTTCTACCCGCAGTTGCTCCGGGAAGACTGACACCCGGACATGCCAGAGGTCCTGGCGGGGCTCGTCGCTACCTGGCTTTCGGTGGCGCCCCGGGTGATCGGCCCGGTGTACCCGTGGCTGAGTGCCACCCACATCCTGTCGCTGGGCCTCCTGGTTGGCGCCGTAGTGGTGCTGGACCTGCGCCTGCTCGGCGTTTTTCGCACCAGTGCGGTCGAGCAGCTCGCCGGGCCGCTGGGCCGCGTCGCGGGAATCGGCCTGGCCGTCGCGCTAGCCACTGGCGCGATGTTGTTCAGCGTCCAGCCTGGCCATTACCTCGACAATCCGGCGTTCCTCACCAAGCTGGGCCTGGTGGCCGTCGGCCTCGCCAATGCCTGCGTGGTGCGCTCTCGCAGCGGGTGGCGCCAGGTCCTGCGCGGCGGGCCGATCACTCCGGCCCTGCGTCTATCGGCCGGCCTGTCGCTGGTCGCGTGGATCGGCGCGGTGTTTGCCGGCCGCTGGATTGCCTACCTCTGACCGACTGCGAGGAATCCCGAAATGCCTGCAAGTCCGCCGTACCATGTTCACCGGCTGAAACCTTCGGACCTGGAGCGGATGCACGCGCTGCTCGACGTATTCGGTGACGCCTTCGACGAACGGGACACCTACGGCGCGGCGCGACCGAGGCCCGAGTACCTCGAGGCCCTGCTCGGCAGCGACACTTTCGTGGCGTTGGCCGCGACGAGTGGCGACGAAGTGGTGGGCGGCCTCGCGGCCTATGAACTCAAGAAGTTCGAGCGAGAGCGGAGCGAGTTCTACATTTATGACCTCGCGGTAGCCACCACGCATCGGCGTCGCGGCATCGCAACCGCGCTGATTCGGGAACTCCAGCGGATCGCCGCTGCGCGCGGCGGGTGGGTCGTCTTCGTACAGGCGGACCGCGATGACGGTCCTGCCGTGGCCCTGTACAGCAAGCTCGGCGTCCGCGAAGAGGTGCTGCATTTCGACATCCACCCACCACGGCCTTGAGGGCCACCAAGTTCCGTTCGTGAGCCCCCGCGGCCGGGTCGCGCTCAGCCGCCCGAGGACGGGTGCGGCACGGTGGCGCCGAAGCCGCCGCCGGCCGCCAGCAGGTAGCCGATTTTCCTGAAGCGCGTCGCCGCCAGGTCGAGCGGGACCGGCTCGCTGAACTCGCCCTCCGGCGACAGGGTCGCGCCCGCAACCTCAAAGCCCTTCTGGCGATACTCGAACAGGTGCTCGCCGAGGTCGGCCAGCGGCGCCTGCCCCGGGGCGCCGAGATAGACGATCCGGCCGATGCCGCGTTCACGCAGGTAATTCGGCCCCGGCAGCACCGATTCCTCGATGTAGTAACGGTTGTCGAACTGTCCGGGGCGGCCCGGGACCGTGCCAAGCCGTTCGTTGTCGCACAGCCATGCGACGGGCGCCGCCGTTTCCGGCCAGCGGCGCGACTCCCTGAGCCACGAGGCGTAGCGCAGCAAGGCAGCCAGCGTGTGCTGGCTGGCGATCACGCCCTCCGGGTGCGGCCAGTTGTTGAAAGTGCACACCAGGTCGCAACCCTGCGTCGCCAGCGCTGCGCCCGCCGCCACGCTCTCCGGCCCCTTGAGGTCGACGAACAAGAGCGTGCGCGCATCCAGCCACTCGGGCCGCTGCAGCCCCGCCACCGGCAGCGGGTCGCGTGGCAGGGGGCCGGTGTTCTCGCGCCGCAGGTAGTCGAGGGCCGCAAACAGCGTCAGGCAGTGGAACGGCCACCATGGGCCATCCCGGCGCGGGCCGAAGATCGTCGCCAGCTCTTTCGGGACGAGGTACACCAGCCAGCGGTTGCCACCCAGGTAGTCGGGCTCGCGCCGGTCGCCGACCTGCAGCGCCTTGCGGACGCGCAGCCATGGCAGGCGCCAGCGGGAGACGGCTTCAAGGAGCTGCGACAGCTGTGACCACATAGTGTGCCTCGTGGGTGGTGAAGCCGGCCTCGTCGGCACGGGAATAGTGACCGGCGAACTCGCCGTTCACCAGGTAGATGCCGAGCACCGGGAACTGCGGCACGCCCTTCGCGGTGGCCAGCGACAAGGGCACGAAGGCGCGCTGCGCGATCCACTCGCCGGGCTGTCGCAGGGCATCCCCCAGCGCCTGGTCCCAGTCTTTCGGCGTGGTGCGCCGACCGATGACCACCGCATCGCCCATGCGTCCGAATGCCTGCTTCAGCACCCAGTGCTCGCGCTCCTCGCTGAGCCGAGGCACCAGCTCGCGACGGAAACGCTCGGTGTGCGGGGTATGCCGATCGAGCAGCGCGCGATCCTCTGCGTCGATCCCGTCGTCCTCGCGCCACCAGGCATAGAGGGCCTTGCTCTGGCGCAGCACGCGACTTAGCGGGTTGACCACGGGTACGCGCGCCACCGCGCGACGCCACGCGCGCAGGGTCGCCAGGTGCCGGTACCACTCGGCGGGAAAGAATCGCAGGATCCAGTCCACCGGCATGCCGCGCAGGCGCGGCCGGCCAAGGGGCCTGCAGTCAAGCTGCTCGGGTGAGCCGAGCACCGTCTCGACGCCGCGGCTCTGCAGCAGGTCGGCCAGCACCAGCATGTGCTGCAGGTCCTCGGCGTACCCGGTGGCATAGACCAGCCCGCAACGCCGCCCCGGCGGCATGGCATCGAGGAAGCTGCTGCCGAAGTCCCCGGCCACCCGGCCGCGGGCCAGCGCGGGGCCGAACAGCGCCGTGCCGGCGACCGATTCGTTGAACCCGCCCGGCGCGTCCTCGTTGAACTCGGGAATCATCCAGCCCTCGGCGGTGGGCACCAGGTCGTAGCGCGCCAGCTGGAACGGCCGCTCGGGCTCCGCGTCGATCAGCGGCTGCAGCGCGGCCGGGATGCCGAGCCTTGCGAGGACGTCGGGCTCGCCACGCGCCCGTGCAGCCACCCGCGCCAATGCGGCGCTGAGCCGGCGGCAGGCATCGACCGCCGCGGCATGCTCGGCGGCATCGAGCACCAGCGCCTCGGGCAGCAGTCGCAGCGTGCCCGAGAGGTAAACATCCCACTTGTGGTAGCGGAAGCGGAGCTCGTCGACGAGCCGGTGCAGGCCGGCCTCGTCCAGTGCCAGCGCCTCGAATCGCACCCTCAGGCCCCGCCCGCGGCAATGGCATGCCCGTGGGCGATGACCCGGTTGAGCCACCAGCAGCTCACCGCCAGCGCGACGTACAGCGTGTGCTCCAGCAATTCGCGCAGCGACATAACCATCTCCTGGCCCACCGGCTGCGCGCCGCCGTCGCCGCGCGGCACAAGCAGCTCGTGGCCGATCAGCATCAGGGCGATGGTGCCCATGGACAGCAGCCCCTCCTGCCAGCCCCAGAAGTCCCCGGCCACGCCGGGGAGGATGACCGCGGTGGTGGAGAACACGAACATCGCCGCGGTCCGCGCCGCCGCCATGTCGTGCTCGCGCCTGAGCTGCATCGGCAACCGGCCGCCGCGGCGCGCATAGATCTTCGTGGACACGACCAGGATCGCCCAGCCCATGGCGAAGAAGGCTGCCGGAATCCACCAGCCGCCCTCGTCGTCGCTGAGCGGGTCAGCTTCACCCCACAGGCTGCCGCCCGCAATCAGGCCGGTGGCGAGCGCGAAGGACGCCGTGAACAGCCCGATCGGCCGGTTGCCCCGCACCAGCACCTCGCGCCGGACGTCGAAACCCAGCCACCTCGGGCCGAGCAACTGGCCACAGCCCTTGACCGCGGCGTAGGCCAGCACCAGGTAGAACAGCACGTAGATGCCGCGGATGCTGGCATCACCATGGAAAGCGATGACGTAGCCGGTCCAGGCCAAGGTGAACAGCACCGCGATCCGGTGCAGGCCGACCCCCGGGTTGTCGCGGGTGAACATCTCGTGCAGCCGCGAGGTGGACAACATGAATGCGGAAAACAGTCCGGCGGCCAGCCCGAACAAAAGGATGACGTTCTCGTCCTCGCCCACGGCGTCCCCCCCTCACCGCTCGGCCCGCGTCCTCCGCTACTATGCCAAAAGTCGGCCCGGAATCACGCATCCGGCCCGGCCCACGACGCCCGACCCGGGCAAGGAGACAGACCATGGCCCACATCCTCGGCATATCCGGCAGCCTGCGCAGCGGGTCCTACAACACCGCCCTGCTGCGCGCGGCGCAGGCCCGGCTCGGCTCCGGCCTCGAGCTCGATGTCGCCACGCTGCACGGCATCCCGCTGTATGACGGCGACCTGGAGAGCCGCGCGGGCGTCCCCGACGCGGTCACCGCGCTCAAGGCCCGGATCATCGCCAGCGACGGCGTGGTCCTCGCCACGCCGGAGTACAACAACGGGATTCCCGGCGTGTTCAAGAACGCCATCGACTGGCTTTCGCGACCCGGCAGCGACATTCCGCGGGTGTTCGGCGACCGGCCGTTCGCCGTCATCGGCGCCTCGCCCGGAGGCTTCGGCACCATCCTCGCGCAGAACGCCTGGCTACCCGTGCTGCGCGCGCTGAAGGTGCAGCTGTGGACGGGCGGGCGCCTGATGCTGTCGCGCGCCGCCGAGGCCTTCGACGAGCACGGCGCCGCGCGTGACGATGCCGCGGGCGAGCGTGCCGCCGAATTCATCCGGGCCTTCGCCGCCTTTGCCAGTGCGGCGCATTCCCTATAATCGCCCGCTGGCCCTGCTGTACCGGAGTCCTCGGATGCGCGTTTTCGCCCTTGCCCTGGTCGTGCTTTCGCTGGCGCTGCCGGCCGGAGCCGAGCTGCCGACCTTCCAGCCGGCCGACCTGTTCCACCTGCAGTGGGCTTCGCAGCCCGAGATCTCGCCGGACGGCCGCCGCGTGGTCTACGTGCGCAACCACGTCGACGTCATGGCCGACCGCTATCGCCAGAACCTCTGGCTGGTGGATTTCGACGGCAGCAACCACCAGCCGCTCACCACCGGCAGCGAGAATCATGCGCAGCCGCGCTGGTCGCCCGACGGCACGCGCATCGCCTACGTCGGCAACCAGGACGGCAGCAGCCAGCTCTACGTGCGCTGGGTGGACAGCGGGCGGGAGGCGCGCCTGGCGCAGCTCACGCAATCGCCCTCGGCGCTGGCCTGGTCACCGGATGGCACGCGCATCGCCTTCAGCCAGTTCGTGCCGGACCGGCCGAAGCCCTTCGTGCAGATGCCGCAGGCGCCGCGCGGCGCGCAGTGGGCGGATCGCGCCCAGTACATCGACCGGCTGGTGTACCGTCGTGACGGCCGCGGCTACCTGCAGCCCGGCCGCAGCCAGGTGTTCATCGTCCCGGCCGAGGGTGGTGCGCCCCTGCAGGTGACCCATGGCGATTTCGACCACGGCGGACCGGTGTCCTGGACGCCCGACGGCCGCGCGCTGGTGTTTTCCGCCAACCGGCGCGAGGACGCCGACTTCCATCCGCGCCGCGCGAATCTTTTCGTGCTCGACCTGGCCAGCGGCGAGCTAAGGACCCTGTTCGAGAACGAGGGACCGGCCACCCAGCCGCAGGTTTCGCCGGACGGCCGCCGCGTCGCCTTCCGCGGCTACGAGGATCGCGAGCTCGCTTACCAGCAGGACGAGCTCTACGTCATCAATCTCGACGGCACGGGCCTGCAGCGGCTGGCGCCCGAGCTCGACCGTGCCATCGGCGACCTGCGCTGGGCGGCAGATGGCCGCGCGGTGTACTTCCAGTACGACGACCAGGGCGTCACCCGGGTGGGACTGGCAGACCTGCAAGGCGGCATGCGCGAGGTGGCCGGCGGGATCGGCGGCACCGCGCTCGGGCGGCCCTACCCCGGCGGCAGCTTCAGCGTCGCGCGCAACGGCCGGCTCGCGTTCACGCTGGCCAGTACGCAGCGCCCGGCCGAGCTGGCGGTGGCCGATGCGCGCGGCCAGGTGCGCCGCCTGACCTCGCTGAACGAAAACCTGCTGGGCCAGCGCCGGCTCGGCGAGGTGGAGGAATTCTGGTACGAGTCTTCCGTCGACGGCCGACGCATCCACGGCTGGATCATCAAGCCGCCGGATTTCGACCCGGCGCGGAAGTACCCGCTGCTGCTCGAGATCCACGGCGGGCCCCACGCCAACTACGGCCCGCGCTTCGCGGTGGAGCTGCAGTCCTACGCCGCCTCCGGCTACGTCGTGCTCTACACCAACCCGCGCGGCTCGACCAGTTACGGCCAGGAATTCGCCACGCTGATCCACCACGACTATCCCGGCCACGACCACGACGACCTGATGGATGGCATCGACGCGGTGATCGCGCGTGGCTTCGTCGACCCGGAGCGGCTCTACATCACCGGCGGTTCGGGCGGCGGCGTGCTGACCAGCTGGGCCATCGGCCAGACCGAGCGCTTCCGTGCCGCGGTGGTGCAGAAGCCGGTCATCAACTGGACCAGCTTCGCGTTCGTCACCGACATCCCCATCGTCGCGACGCGCTACTGGTTCGGCGCCATGCCGTGGGATGACCCGGAGGAGTACCACGGACGCTCGCCGCTGTCGCTGGTCGGCCGGGTCACCACGCCGACGATGGTGCTGACCGGCGAGGCCGACTGGCGCACGCCGATGTCGGAATCCGAGCAGTATTTCCAGGCCCTGATGTTGCGCGGCGTCGAGGCGGCGCTGGTGCGCATCCCGGAGGCGCCACACAACATCGGCCATCGTCCAAGCAACCTGGTCGACCAGGTTCTGCACGTCATTGGCTGGTTCGACCGCTACGACGAGCCGCTGCGCTGAGCGGTTGACGCCGTCAGCGCCTCGCCCTCGACCGCTACCGAGCGCGCGGCAGCCCGAGGCGCTCCATGTAGCGATCGCGCAGCAGCGTCTGGCGGCTCTCCATCGGCACGGCGCGACCCTTGATGAACACCGCGTCGGGATAGCTGGTCACCTCCAGCGGATCACCGTCCCAGATCACCACGTCGGCCTCGAATCCCGGCTGCAGCTGGCCGACGCCTTCCAGGCCGAAGATCCGTGCCGGGCTGGCGGTGATCGCCGCGAGCCCTGCCTGCCAGGGTAATCCATGGGCCACTGCCACGCCCGCTCCCTGGGTGACGTTGCGCGGGTTGTGGCCTCGGCCCATCGGCGTCATCAGGGCGATCGGCACGCCGGCGGCATGCAGCCGCGCCGCGTTCTCCAGCGTTGCGCCGAGCGTCTCGAAGCGCATGGGCAGGTTGGCGACCGGGTCGAGCACCACCGCGGCCCCGGCGGCCGCGAGCTCGTCCGCCACCATCCAGGCCTCGGCGCCGCCGATCACCACCAGCCGGATGCCATGCTCGACGGCAAGCTGCACTACCACCTCGATGTCGCGTGCGCGGTGCACTTCGACCGCCAGCGGCATTTCGCCGCGCAGCACCGGCTGCAGCGCCTCGAGGTCGAAGTGGTGCAGGCCGTAGTCTCGCCTCGCCGCCTGCTCCCAGGCGCCGTGGTGCCGCTGGTAGTCGCGTGCGTCGGCCAGCGCCTCGCGCAACCTGGCCAGCGCTGCCGTGCGCGAACCACCGGCTTGCGCCGCGCCGGCTTCGCCGAGCTGTACGCGGACCGCAACGTGGCGTCGATCGACAGGGTTGCCCAGGTCGCCGAGATTGACGGCCGCGCTGCGCCCGACCACCACCGCGCCGGCCACCCCGGTTGGGGAGACGATCGCCCGCGTGACGCCCTCGATGCGATTCACCGGGATGGCGATGGACCGCGGGTTGAAGGCATCGGCCGCCTCCAGCACCGCGCCGAAGTGGTCGTTGGCGACGGTGTGGTCGACCGTGCCGGGCTCCGCATTCACCTCGACGATACCGAGGATCGATTCGGGGTCGACCAGGCCGGGAGTGACGATCTTGCCGCGCGCGTCGATGCGGCTGGCCCCGGCCGGGATTTCCACCTCGGCGCCCACGGCGACGATGCGCCCGTCGCGGATCAGCACGGTACCCCCGGGGATGCTGCCGGCCGCGGACGCCGTCTCCACGGTGCCGCCCACGATGGCGATGACCTCGGCCGCGGCCGGAGACTGCAACGACAGCATCGCGCCCAGGCACAGGCTTGCATGCAGGGCGACTCGCCGGGCCGCGCCGCGGCCTCCCTCGTGCGTGCTCATCGGCCACCTCCCGCGCCCAGCAGGCCTAGCTCGAAATCGGTCTGGTGTTGCGTGGCCGGGTCGTCGCGGTCGTGGAGCAAGACGCCGTCGATGTACACCTGCTCCACCTTCGCGTAGACGCTGAAGGGGTTGCCGCTCCAGACCACCACGTCCGCCATCATGCCCGGCGCCAGCGTGCCGACGCGATCGGCGATGCCCAGCGAGCGCGCCGGGTTCTCGGTCAGCCAGCGAATGGCGTGCTCAGGCGAGACGGCCATGCCGGCGCGACGCGCCGCTCCCATGACCTTGCCCGCCTCCTGGTTGAGGCGCTGGCCCTCCACCGAGGAATCGGAGTGCACGATGGCGCAGCCGCCGACGGCGTCGACGATGGCCACGTTCTCGCGAATCGCGTCCCAGGCTTCCAGCTTGAAGCCCCACCAGTCCGCCCACATCGCCGCGCAGGAGCCCGTCTCCGCCAGCAGGTCGGCAATCTTGTAGGCCTCGGTGGCATGGTGGAAGGTGCCGGGGTGGTAGCCGAACTCGCGTGCGAGATCGATCATCAGCGCCATCTCGTCAGCGCGGTAGCAGTGGTTGTGCACCAGGACCTCGCCCTTCAGCACGCCGGCGAGCGTCTCCAGGCCGAGATCGCGCGGCGGTGGATCGCCGTTGCCGGCCGCGGCTTTTTCCTGCTTGTCCAGGTATTGCTGCGCGGCGATCCAGCCGGCCCGGTGGCCCGCCAGGTTGCCCATGCGCGACACGGGCGCCTGGTTGCGGCCGCCGTAGAAACGCTTCGGGTTCTCGCCGCAGGCCATCTTCAATCCGTGCGGCGCGCCGGGAAACTTCATCTCCTGCACGGTACGCGCCGGCACGTTCTTCAGCGTCACGCCACGGCCACCGAACAGGTTGGCCGAGCCGGGCAGCACGTGGAAGCTGGTGATGCCCCCGGCCCGCGCGGTGTTGAAAGCCGGGTCCTGCGGCCAGACGCCGTGCTCGGCCCAGACGCCCGCGGTATTCGGCGAGCTGAACTCGTTGACGTCCTGGTGGGCGGCCACGAAAGGCACCGGGAAATTGCCCATGTGCGAGTGCGCATCGATCAGTCCCGGCGTGATCCACTTGCCCTGGGCCTGGACCACGCGGGTGCCGGGCGCAGTCTCGACCGGCGTGCCGACGGCCCGGATGACGCCCTCGGCGAAATACACCGAGGCGTCGTCGATCCGGCGGCCGTCACCGGTCAGCACCGTGGCGCCGACGAACAGGACCGGCGGAGCCGACGCCGGCACGTAGACCGAGCGAAAGGGCTCGCCGTGGCCGGGAGTCGCATCGGCACTCCCAGGGACACCGGGCCCTGGCGCAGCGCAGGCGGCCAGCAACGTGGCCGCGAATGCAATGGCCACGGCCGCCACCCGCTTACGGGGCATCGTGAGGGAAATCTGGTTCATCGGGGCAGGCCTTTTCTCGGCTTCAGGACACGGTGCAGACGAAATTCAGGTACTGGTCATCGCCCTGCCGGTACCATGCCTCCCTGACCAGGAAGCCGGAGTCGGCCAGTGCGGCGCGCCAGGCGTCGATCGAGAACAGGCCAAGTTCGCAGCCGTCGGTCTCGATCCGCAGGATACCCCGTTCCCGGATGAGATAGACCAGCGTGAACTCGAAACTCTCGTCCGCCGGATCGGGATCGAACACGTTCTCGACGAACACCACCTCGACCCCGGCGGGCGAGGCGCTGGCCTCCGCCTGAGCGACGGTCGTGCGATTCTGCACGAAGCTCTCGCGCGTCACGTCAGGGGTCACGAGCAACGCGCCGCCGGGCTCCAGGTGCAGGTGCGCGGTGCGGAACACTGCCTCCAGGTCGGCCCGACGGGTCATGTGCGAGATCCCGTCGTCGATGAACACCGCGTCGAATCGGCGACCGAGGTCGAAGTCGCGCATGTCGCCGGCGAAGAACTCGCATTCCGGGTTCAGCCGCCGCGCCAGCGCCAGCATGTCCTCGCTCAGGTCGAGCCCACTGACCCGGAACTCGCGCTTCAGGTTGAACACGTTCTTGCCGCCGCCGCAGCTCAACACAAGCATCGACTCGAGGGGGCGTCGGGCGTGCTGGCGCAACAGTGCCGTGGCATGCACGCAGTAGTCCGCGTACTCGGCTTCGTGGCTGCCCCACATCGGCCAAAGCCAGGCGAGGTCGGAGTAGAGCCGCAAGTGGCGGGTGGTCATCTTGATGGCATTGCCTCTCGACGGACTCGTCCGGAAATCGGACCTCAGTCCAGGGGCTTCGTCGCCGCCAGTGCCTTGATGTGCTCGCTGAGCCCGTGGGCGCGGGTCACGTCCAGCTCCAGCGCCAGGCCGGTTTCCAGCCGCTCATCTAGCTGGCCGGCGGCCACCACGGCGTCGAGGACGGCCTCCGAACGCCGCGCCTCGACCAACACCAGGATGACGTCGCGCGGGGCCAGGTACTCGAGCCCGAAAAAACTGCTGCGCCTCTCCAGGCCCTGGCCCTGGGCATTCCGGATGATGGTTGCGCCCGTCGCGCCCGCGGCCCGCGCGGCATCCAGCACCCGGTCCGTCCGCTCGTCGTCCACGAACACCATGATCAGCTTGAATTTCGTCATCGCCCTGCCATCCATCGGGCCAGCCCGCAGTATAGGAGATGCCCTGCGGCAGCGTCCAAGGCGGTCCCTGGCGCCCCCGGACTCAGCCCAGCAGGGCGGACTGCACGCGCGCGAGATCGTCCGTGGTGCCGAACAACACGATGACGTCGCCGGCCGCAAGTTCGGTATCGGGCGGCGGGTTGATCTCGCGTCGACCGTCCCGTGCCAGCGCGGTGACGATGACGCCATCGAGCGGCAGTTCATCCAGCGTCCTGCCGACGGCAAAGGACCCGCTGGGCAGCCTCAGTGGCCGCAACCGCTCCGCCTCGCTCTCGTGCCGGCCATCTTCCATCACGCTGTCGCCTGGAATGAGCTGCCGCAGGAGGCGATACCGCCCCGACCACTGCCGCTGGATCCGGCGAGCCACGTGGGAGAGCGGCACGTCGAGCAGCAGCAGCACGTGGGAGGCGATCATCAGGCTGGCCTCGTGCGTCTCCGGAACCACCTCCGTGGCCCCCGCGGCCCGCATGCGCTCCAGCGGGCCCTCGTCGCGCGTGCGCACCATGATGGGCAGGTCGCGATGCGCCTCGCGCACGAGGTGCAGGATCCGCTCGGAAGCGGCGATGTCCCCGTGACTGATCACCAGCAGGCGGGCCCGATCGATACCGAGTGAATCGAGCACGTCGCGGTTGGTGGCGTCACCGTAGAACACGGGCTCGCCGGCCAGGCGCGCCTCGCCGACCCGCAGCGCGTCCATGTCGACCGCGATGAAGGGAATTTTCTCCTGCTCCAGGCAGTGGCCCAGCGACTGGCCGATGCGGCCATAGCCGCAGATGATCACGTGCTCGCTGAGCGCGGTGGTCGGCGGCACGCGCAAGTCGTCGTGCCCGCTGGCCACGCCGGTGGGCGGCGCAACTGCAGGCGCCAGCGCCGCGGCGATGGCGCGGTTGAAGCGGATCAGGAAGGCGCCCACGATCATCGCGAACATCACCGCGACCAGGGCCACCTGCGACAACTCGGGCGAAATCACGGCGGCGTCCAGTCCCAGTGCCAGCAGGGCGAAGCCGAACTCACCGCCCACGGCAACGATCAATCCCGTCTGCCAGGCCGTCAGCCAGTCGATGCCGGCAATACGCGCCATCAGGGCGACCAGCAGCGTCTTGGTCACCAGCATGCCAGCCGCTCCCGCAAGCGCGGGTAGCCAGATATCCGGCAGCACCCGCGGGTCGAACAGCATCCCGATGCTGACGAAGAACAGCCCGAGCAGCACGTCGCGAAACGGCCGGATGGTGCCCTCGACCTGGTGCCGGAACTCGGTCTCACCCAGCATCATGCCGGCGAGGAAGGCGCCGAATGCCATCGACAGGCCAAGGCTCCTGGTGGTCCAGGCCGCGGCCAGCGAGACCAGCAGCACCGTCATGGTGAACAACTCGGCCGAACGCCGCGCGGCCACCAGGATGAACAGCGGCCGCAACAGCCAGCGTCCCACCAGGAATACCAGCACGAAGGCCAATAGGCCCTTGGCCGCCGCCATGCCGAGAGACACGGCGATGGCGCCTCCCGCCACCGTGCCCAGCACCGGGATGAGCACGATGAACGGCACGGCCGTGACGTCCTGGAATACCGACAAGGCGGTTCCGAGCCGGCCATGGCGGCTCTGGTCCTCACGCGTTTCACTCAGCTGGCGGGAGATGATGGTGGTCGAGGACTGGGCAAACACCGCGCCGATGATGAAGGCCGCGGCCGGCGGCAGGCCCAGGCCCCAGGCCACCAGTCCCACGACCAGCGTGGTGAGCGCCACCTGTCCGGTTCCCAGCGTCAGCAGCAACCCGCGCAGCGCGGCGATCTGCGGCAGCGAGTAGTTCAGCCCGATGGTGAACAGCAGGAAGACGATGCCGAGCTCGGCCAGCAGCTGGATCTGGCGGGCATCGATGATCGGCCCGACGGTGTTGGGGCCGAGCAGGACCCCGACCAGCAGGTAGCCAAGCACCGGCGGGATACGCAGGCGCTGGAAGATCAGCACGACCACCACGGCCAGGCTCAGGGCCAGCAGGATCTGCAGCAATGGTTCCTGCACCCGGATCCTCCTCTCAGCCGGACAGCGGCGCGAATCGCGCGGTGAAATGCCGCAGGGAGGCCGGTTCCTCGACGATTCGCCAGCCCGGCAGCGCGCCGGCGCGGGCCGCCACCTCCGCACAGATCTCGATCACGTAATCGACGTGGCTCTGGGTATAGGTGCGGCGGGGAATCGCCAGCCGCACGAGGTCGAGTGCGGCCGGACGCTCGGAGCCGTCGGGGCGGCGACCGAACATCACGGTGCCGATCTCGCAGCTGCGGATGCCGCCCGCGAGGTACAGCTCGATGGCCAGCGCCTGGCCGGGGTACTGCAGCGGGTGCAGCTGTGGCAGGAGTGCGCGGGCGTCGATGTAAACCGCGTGGCCGCCGGGGGGCCGCACCGTCGGAATGCCGGCCCGGGCCAGTCCCTCGGCCAGGTAGGCGGTGGAGCGCACGCGATAACGCAGGTAGTCGTGCTCGACGACTTCCTTCAGTCCCTGCGCGATGGCGTCCAGGTCGCGGCCCGCCAGCCCGCCGTAGGTCGGGAAGCCCTCGGTCAGGATCAGCACGTTGCGGCAGCGTGCGGCCAGTTCGCCGTCACGCAGCGCCAGCCAGCCGCCGATGTTGGCCAGGCCGTCCTTCTTTGCACTCATGGTCATGCCGTCGGCCAGCGCCGCCATGTCGTGCACGATGTCGACCACTGGCCGGCCCTGCTGGCCGGGTTCACGCTCGCGGATGAACCAGGCGTTCTCCGCAAAGCGGCAGGCATCCAGGTACAGCGGCACGCCGTGCCGGTCGCACACCGCCCGCACCTCGCGCAGGTTGGCCAGCGACACGGGCTGGCCGCCGCCGGAATTGTTGGTGATGGTGACGAACACGCAGGGCACCCGGCCGGCGTGCTCCGCCAGCAGGGCTTCCAGCCGCGCGGTGTCCATGTTGCCCTTGAAGGGGTGCTCCAGCGCCGGGTCGAGCCCCTCGGGGATCACCAGGTCCACCGCCTCGGCGCCGGTCGCCTCGACGTTGGCGCGGGTGGTGTCGAAATGAGTGTTGTTCGGCACGACCCTGCCTGGCCCGCCCAGCGCAGACATGAGGATCTTCTCCGCCGCGCGGCCCTGGTGCGTCGGGATGACGTGTTCGAAGGGAAACAGCGCCTGCACCGCAGCCTCGAATCGATACCAGGAAGGCGATCCCGCGTAGGCCTCGTCGCCACGCTGGATGCCCGCCCACTGCTCGCTGGACATCGCGCCGGTGCCGGAGTCGGTCAGAAGGTCGATCAGCACGTCCTCGCTGCGCAGCCCGAAGAGGTTGTGACCGGCCGCCGCCAGCGCCGCGCGGCGCTCGGCCTCGGTGGTCAGCCGCAGAGGCTCGACCGAGTGGATGCGGAAAGGCTCGATGATGGTCTGTATCATCTGCAGCTTGCTCCAGGCAGCTTGGGCGCAACAGTTTCCGCCGGTTCCCGCCTTATTTT
>ERZ869909.755-NODE-755-length-32693-cov-23.528422_pt1 | contig 32693 bp, 30 predicted proteins | sample MGYA00520892_ERZ869909 | MGnify/ENA primary metagenome ERZ869909 (study PRJEB32215, sample SAMEA104723947) | bioreactor metagenome | biome: bioreactor; feature: anaerobic bioreactor; material: water | place: China | collected 2015-03-12 ...
ATCGGTGTCCAAGGATTAATCAAATATGTAACAAAAGCGTATGGAACAGACGCGATAGCTTGGTAGATTAATAGACAGGAGTCTGTTTTACCCAAGAAGCCCTCACTTCTAATGATGTTCATTAAGTGGTGGGAGTAGTTCACAGTTCTAAGGCTCTATTGTTAATTCGAATCTTTTGGCAATAAACGCTGATATATGTTATTTGTTGGTATAATATACAAAAGAAAAGGATGTGAGTATATGAAATATCTAACAATGAATAATGGATTAAAAATACCTCAATTAGGAACTGGTACGAATACCTTTGGAAAAGAAGATCATCAATTTAATGGAAAGATTACTTTTGATACCAAAGAATTACGTTCTGCTATTGAATTAGGATATAGACTGATAGATACTGCAATCTATTACAGAAATGAAGCTGTCATTGGAAAAGCTGTTAAAGAATCTAAGATTGAAAGAAGCTCATTCTTTATCACGTCAAAAATACCCCAAGATAATGCATTTATTGAATCGGATGCTCTTGTCCATCATCATGTCAAAGAATCACTTAAAGCACTTGATTTAGGCTACATAGACTTATATTTAATTCATTTTCCACTTGAATCAAATGAAGAGAACTTAAGAGTGTGGCGTATTTTAGAAACGTATGTGGATCAAGGTCTTATCAAATCCATTGGTGTATCCAATTTCAATGAAGATCAGCTAGCTTATATCATTAAACATGCTAGAATTAAACCTGTGCTTAATCAGTTTCAATCATATCCAGGTAAGCACCAGCAGTCTTTAATAGATTTTTGTAAAACAAATCATGTGATACCTGAAGCATATCAATCATTAGCTAAAGTCGATCCTAAAATAAAAGAAGCACTGATAGAACTAGCAAAACCATATGGTAAGACTTGGAGTCAAGTGATTTTAAATTATCAGGTGAATGAAGGTTTAGTTGTGATTCCAAAGTCACATAATAAAAAACACCAATATGAAAATATGGATGTTTTTGATTTTAATCTTTCAAATAAGGATGTAGAGACTATCAAAAAGATGTAGTGCTTTAATGTTATACTTATAAAACTAACCATTGAAGGATATAATATAAGATAATGATTGAAATAAGGGTTAATAGAGGGACACCCCATGTAAATTTTCTTTTTTGAGTTTTGTGTCTAAAGATTTTCATGGCAAGTAAAGAACCTATGCCACCACCTAATAGTGAGAAGGATAAAAGTGTACTTTCTTTGACTCGCCATAGCTTTTTTTCAGATTTTTTCTTATCAGCTCGAAAAATTAAAAAAGCTATCAAATTAATGATGATTAGGTATAAGACTAAGTACTCCACCTTCAAATTACCTCTCTTTTTTCAAGTATTTGTATATCTTAATGCCATTATAGCAAATAATTGACCCATCTTTTGATGAGATGTTCTTGTAGAAAGAAATAATGAATATATATCATAATAAAAACGATCTTCTCAAATGAAGAGAAAATCGTTTTTTATAATCTTTTAAGATAAGTGTTTAATGATTGCTTTTAATAATGCGGGTAAATCGTTTGGTGTACGAGATGTGAATAAATGACCATCAATAACAACCTCTTGATTGTGATAGATAGCACCTGCATTTTCTAAATCAATGCGAATCGAATGAAAACCTGTTACGTTTTTTCCTTTTAAATGACATCCAGATATCATGAGCCAAGGTCCATGACAGATGGAAACAATAGGTTTCTTTAAGTGGTCGAATGCTTTGACAAATGCAATGGTAGCATTTGATCGACGCATATAATCAGGTGAAAATCCACCAGGTATAAATAATGCTTCATATGCTTCGGCAGTGACATCACTACTAGCATAATCACTTTTCATGGGTAAACCAAATTTACTCTTATAGATTGTATCTTTATCAGTTCCGATTAAATCGACTTGGTAACCTTCTTCTTGAAAACGATAGTAAGGATAAAGAAGTTCCTTATCATCAAATAAATTTTCTATCAGTAATGCAATTTTTTTCATATTGATACATCCTTTCTTAGGTTTATATTAAATAAGCATATAGGTTTATTATAAAGCTGCATAGAAACTAGTTCAACCTATACGCACATGACTCAAGGCTTATGTTTGTTAAAGATCCTTGAATTATAATAGGATAAAAAGAATAAAGCACTAATCACTATTGCAGGAAATCCCAAGGTGAAGATAGCTTCAATCATGATAGGATCAAATGTAAGCATCCATATAGCATAGAAGATGCCTGCACCAATATAAGAGATTGCACCAACTAATGGATACTTGAAAGCTATGACTAAAAGGATTGTTAGAATTATAAAAGGTATATTATGCATGATGAAACCTAGTAGTAACATATACCAAACATCATCCATCAGAAATACATCAAATGAGAACATGAATAAAAATAGATTGAATATTATAGCAAGTATTCTTGGTGTCCATAAGATTAATTTTTGGATAGACATTGTTTTTTACTTCCTTTCGACCTCATTTTACATCGTTGCGCATAAAAAAATATCAAAGACCAGCATTTCAATAGTTTCACTATAAAAAAATTGGTACTAAAAGCATGATTTTTAGTTAAAACTATTGACAAGCATTTTAAAAATATCTATAATCTAATTGTAAGATATATACGACAGATATATCGAACATATATAACCAACAGTTAGGTAAGGTGACATTATGTCTCAAAAATATGCAGTCTTAGGACTTTTAAATGCAGCACCTATGACAGGATATGTCATTAAAAAGAATTACGATTATACCATTAAGAAGTTTTGGCCAGTCAGCTATGGCGGATTATATCCGGCACTTCATAAACTCACTGATGAAGGTCTTATTATCGTTCATAAACAAAAAAAAGACGGTCGTGGAAAAATCACATATATGATTACTGAAGAAGGTAAAAAAGCTCTAAACGATTGGCTTTTATCTAAAACATCTGATATGCAATGTAAAGATGAATATATGCTTAAAATCTTTTTAAGCAAAGATTTAGAAGATGAAGAACGTATAAGAATTATGAAAGAGTACTTATTTAATAAGGAAGAAGAATTAAGATCGATATTAAGTTTGATTGAAATGCGAAGTAGTAAAGATGCCATTATTACAAAGGGATCATCATTTATCGTTGATTACACAAAAGAAGTATTAACTAAAGAAATTGAGTTACTAAAAAAAGCATTAGAATCTGAAAATCAATAAAATTGACATATCCCCTCATGATTAGCTTGATAATCATTATATAAGGAGGAAAAACCATGTGCCCATTCGGTAATATTTGTGATGTCTACATCAAAATTAAGAATGAACAAATCATCCGTGAATCCAAAGTGATTAAATCGCTTTAATTTAAAAATGATTTTGTTAAGCGTGTGCTATCAGTATGATTTAATCATATATAGCAGTTGGTTTTGTGTGTCTTAATTATAAGATACACCTAGGTTAAAGGAGTTTCATATGAGTAAAAAAGCCCCTATTATCATTAGCATTGTAATCCCGATTGGTGAGATTAACAATCAAGAACAATATATGACCATTGAAATTATTAAAGGCGATAAAAAATGAAAAGTGTCTGATTCATTCAGACACTTTTTCTTATAGGTTCATATCTATAACATATTTACCTTTATAGACATGTGCATCAAAATCCATATAGGCTTGTGACGCTTCATGAAGGGGATATACTTTAGCAATTTCTACATCTATTTTAGTTTGATTGCAAAGATCAGTTATCGATTTTAAAACTTCTTGACCAGGTTTAGCAAGTACACTAAAGATGTTTCTCTTTTTAAATAGTTTATAAAACCACGCCTTGATCATAGCAGCAAAGAGCTGCTTACCATGACCACCAATGATGATACAATAACCATGCTTAACAAGTGCTTTACTATAGACCTTTAGAGGTTGATAGCCGTTTACTGCAAAGATGACATCATAATAGTTATTTGGTAGATGAAAGGAAGATGATTTGTAATCATGAATATTTAAAACACCTAGTTTCTTTAAATCATCTTCGTGTTTTTTGCTTGCTACAACATCAACTTTTGCTTGTTTATAAAGTGATAATTGGACTAAGAATCTACCAACACCACCTGAACCACCATAAATGAGTACCTTCTTATCCTTGATATCTTTAGCTTGTTTGAGTGCTTCTATAGAAGTACCCATAGGCATTGGAAGTGTCGATGATTCAATATAGGTATAACCTTTTGGGATATGCCAAATATTTTGTTCTTTAACATGAGCCATTTTAGCATATGCTCCAAATCCGGCATTCGATAAATCACCAAACACAGAATCTCCAATCTTAAATTGTGTGACTTTATGACCTATTTTAGTAACTTCACCAGCAAAATCAGTTCCAGGATAAATGATTTTAGGTTTTCTTAATCCAAACATCAGCTTAATCATAGCTGGCTTTCCTTTAGCGATTAACAAATCTGCTTTGTTTAAAGCTGCTGCATGAATTTTTATTTCAACCTCATCATCTTTGAGTGGTGGTAAGATTCTTTCCTCAATATGGATTTGATCTAGTCTATTATAAAATCTATTTACGAGTGTTTTCATCATTTACCTCTTTATATTGAAATACCTCATCAATGGGCACTTGAAAGACATGTGCAATCTTATAGGCTAAATCTAATGAGGGTGTATATTTGCCTAATTCAATCGCGTTAATGGTTTGTCTTGAGACACCTGTTAATTCTGCAAGTGTAAGCTGAGACATTTCATTTGAGAAAAATCTTAATGTCCTTATTTGATTTGTTATCTCATATTTCTTATGCATGACGAATACCTTTTTTATAGTAATATAGTGAAGCTAATCCCTCTAAGACAGATCCAATACTAAAGGATAAGAAGATAATATGGATCATGACAATAGGTGAATAGTTTAATAAAAGTGATATTAAAGATAAGACAAATCCAACACCTGCGAATGCGAATCCGATACGCATAGATTTCAATTCTATGAGCTTACCCATTTCATCTTCAACCATATCTGTTTTAATCATTGATTCAACTTGTTTTTTAAGTTCATCATCTGTCATGTCTTTATGTTCAAGTTTAAGCTTAATAGAAATAGTAATTGGATAAATGATACTAAAGAGTATTGTTCCTATGATCATAGCTACCACACCAATACCGATAAATATTAAAATCCACTCTGCCCAAAATCTTAATGTAAGTGATTGAGCACTACCACTTTGATAGGTCGTGATAGCAAAGATAATATAGCTTATTGAGACAGCAATGCCTATGAAAGATGTTACAATCATTCTTTTTTCGTGATACGTCATTTTTAAATCCTCCTTGTTAACGATTACAGACATATTGTAAAACAAATAAAACAACATGTCAAGTATATTTTACATAAAAACACATAAAAATGAAGAAAAGGTTAAAAAAAAGAGGAAATTGAATTATGTCTTATTATGTGAGATTGTGATAAATATAAGATTTTAAGCACGCTTTGTAAACACTATATTTAAAGAGTGCTAAAATGAATTGAACAGAAAAGGAAGTGCGAATGATGTTACAGTTAATAAACATTAAAAAAGATTACATGCTCGCTGGAAAACCATTTCCAGCATTAAAGGGTGTAGATTTAGAATTCAAGGAAAATGAGTTTGTCTCTATTCTTGGTCCTTCTGGATGTGGTAAGACAACCATGCTTAATATTATTGGGGGACTAGATAGATACACCAGTGGTGATTTATTGATTGAAGGAAAATCTACTAAGAATTTCAAAGATCAAGATTGGGATGCATATCGTAATGCGACGATTGGTTTTGTGTTTCAGACGTATAATTTGATTTCACATTTATCAGTTTTAGATAACGTTGAGATGTCACTAAGACTTGCCGGTGTTTCCGCTAAAGAAAGAAAAGAGAGAGCTAAAAATGTTTTAATTGAGGTAGGATTAGAAGAGCATTTATATAAAAGACCTAACCAATTATCCGGTGGGCAGATGCAACGTGTCGCGATTGCTAGAGCACTAGTGAATAACCCTAAAATCTTACTTGCTGATGAGCCAACTGGCGCATTAGATAGTGAAACAAGCAAGCAAATCATGAGACTTATCCAAAAGATCTCAAAAGATCGTTTAGTAATTATGGTGACACATAACTCTGAAATTGCAAATCTATATAGCGACAGAATTATTCATTTGCTCGATGGCTTGGTGACAGATGATTCAAGACCAACAGATTTAAAAAAAGAAGGAAAAGCTGAAAAGCTTCAAAATCAAAGAACATCCATGTCTTATGCAACTGCCATTAAAACAAGCTTTAAAAACCTTTTAACAAAAAAAGGAAGAACCATCATTACAGCAATTGCAGGTAGCATTGGCATTATAGGAATAGCATTAGTGCTTGCCATTTCTAATGGTATGACAAAGTACACAAGTAATCTTCAATCAGATACCCTAGCAGGGTTTCCCATAACAATTGATCAATCTGTTATACGATTTGGACCTCCAGAAGAAGTAACAAATCCAAGACCAGATTTAGAGTTTATTGATTTAGATGCGTTTTATCCTTATAATCAAGAATCAAGCTTAACACAGCATACGAATTTAATTACATCTACTTTTATTGAGTATCTTGAAAACATGGACACACAATTATATAATTCGATATCTTATTCAAGAGGCATTGTCCTTAACTTAGTAAATTTATCAGATAATGGTGGATATATTAAGGTTCAAACCTCTAGCTCTGGTAATTCATTTTTTGGAGGCAGTTCATATTTTAATGAAATGCCAAACAATCAGACATTCATTGAGTCTCAATATGATGTATTATTTGGTTCATATGCAACAAATTATGATGAGGTTGTCTTAATCGTAGACGAAAGAAACCGAGTGAGTTTATCACTTCTTGAGAATCTAGGTATATCGATTGAAGATGACTATGAGTCTTCTGATTTAATAGGACGTACATTCAAGGTTGTTTTAAATGATGTTTATTACGAAGAAAATCAAGGCGTGTTTATCCCAAGTACAGATTATGAGCGTATGTATGAAGATGATTCCTCTGTTACTTTAACAATTTCAGGTATTCTAAGAGTAAAGGAAGATGCGTCTTCTGAAATTCTAGATACAGGTATTGGATATACAACAGCTTTAACTGATTTCTTATTAGACATAGAAAAGGATTCATTAGTTGTTACTGCTCAAAAAGCTAGTCCGAGTATGAATGTCCTTACAGGCTTACCATTTAATTTTCAAATCACTTATGATCAAGTGATGAGATTAATCGGTGGTGATGACACACCTGTAGGTATTCAAATTTATCCAGTATCCTTTGATGATAAAGATGAGATTAAAGCATATATCGATCAATATAATGTAGGTAAAGATGAGGTGAATCAAATCATTTATACAGATTTGGCAGAATCGATATCTTCAACCATTCAAGGCTTAATCAATACCATAACGATTATTTTGACATCGTTTGCAGCAATATCACTGATCGTCTCTTCAGTCATGATTGGTATCATTACTTATGTTTCTGTCGTTGAAAGAACGAAAGAAATAGGTATTATGAGAAGCTTAGGTGCGAGAAAGAAAGACATATCAAGAATCTTTAACGCTGAAACATTGCTTATTGGATTTACTGCAGGTATCTTTGGTATCGTGATTGCATACATCCTTATTATTCCAATTAATATAGTTGTTGAAAGGTTTATTGATGAAGCAGGGTTCTCATCATTACTTGTGACTCATGCATTTTTCTTAGTTATTTTATCGACTGCATTAACTTTATTAGCAGGACTTTTTCCAAGTAGAATTGCAGCGAAAAGAGATCCAGTTGTAGCGCTTAGAACAGAATAGAAAAAGATGGTTGTTCACTTTTGAACGACCATCTTTTTTTCATTTATTTAGCTTTAATTTTTAATTTATCAATTTTGTTTGATGCAATCTTAGCTGTGACAATGGATGTTGGAAAACCAGAAGGTGAGAACGACCATTGACTTGATTGATAGATATAAGGAAACGGTGTATAGATAGATTTTGCTATTTTAAAAAGCTTACTTTCAACAGGAATATCTCCTTTGAAAGACCAGCCTGTGATGGCACCACCGGTATTATTTAGTCTTGATTTAATCGTTAGAGGTGTGGCCTCTATGACGTTCATGATTTTATCTTTCCAGCCTTTTAATAGTGTTTGATCTAATGTGTGGATGATGGCTTCGCTTAGCTTTTTCTTAAATACGTTGTAAAGCTTTTGCTCAGATAGCCACATGGTCAAATCGTAATCAAAGAGTGTACTAATAATGACTGATGACTTACCTTTAGGAGCTAATGAATCATCTCTTAAAATTGGAATAGAGATTTCATAGGTTGTTACTTTTGCAAAATCTTCTAACCAAGATTCTAAAGCATCTTTTTGCTTTTCAAAAGGTAAAGCTTCTATGTGTTTCATTAATGCTTCTGGTGTATATGATAAGCTAGATAAACCTTTCTTTTCTGGCATATAAAAGATATGCCCCGAGCATTTTTCTTTATAGAATGCTTTATCTAAGTCAACAGAAATATACATTTGATATAAGGAATCATTACCTTTTGCTTTTAATAATTTGTCTTTCGTTTCTTGATAGGATACATCGGTGTTTTTAATACCTTTATACATATGATTTAAATCACCACACCATAAAAGTGCATCATATGGATAGGCTTCTTCATTATGATATGCTATTTTTTGATTGACATCAATCGACGTGACTTCAGTGTTTGTTTTAACGATACCATGATGAGATGTGATAAAATCCCTTAAAGCATGCACAATAGCTCTTGTGCCACCTTTTGGATAGTAGTAATCACTATGCATTTTTAAATAGCTTAATGCGAAAAAGGCAGGTGTGTCTGTGAAAAAATGCTGACTGATTGCATCAATGAGTTCTAGATTAGATGTGTATTTTTTTAAGTATGATATAATTGGTTCTTTTAGTTTTTCAATCTTTCCAATCGTAAAGGTATATTTAAACATCCAGGGCACGATTGTTTTTAATAGATATTTATAATCTTCTTTAGGATCTAGGAAGAGTGGGTTATCGATATCATATAAAACTTCCATATATTTTGAAATCTTCTTAATATCTTTGAAGATAAGTTCAATCGCTTTCTTTTCTTCTGGATAGATATTTAATAAAAGTTCCTTATAGGATAAGTAGTTTTGATCAGGACTAATTGAGATGATATCACTTTCTATCCCCATATCAACGATATTGGGTAAGAAGGTTAAATCAATACCTAGTTGTTTAAGCATTGGAAAAAGCGTACCTGAGTTTTCAACACCTCTAATACCCTGATCAAAAACAAAGCCGTTTGATTCAAAGCTTCCTACTAATCCACCAACATCATCTGATTTTTCTAGTAGCGTCACTTCATGTCCTGCTTTTGATAAATATGAGGCTGCAGTGAGACCTGATATGCCTGCACCTACAATAACGATTTTCTTTTTCATGGGTGTGTACTCCTTTTTGCTTTAAGCTTTTTTCTAACTTTATCCGCAGCTAACTTACCTGTAATTATGGATATAGGTACACCTGCTGGACTAAATGACCACTGACCCGCTTGATAGATATCTGGCATCGGTGTATGGATGGATTTCATAATCTTTGACATTTTATGATGCACTGGGATTGGATTGCTATCATAAGCCCATCCTATGATGGCTCCATCTGTGTTATGTGTTCTATGTTTAAAAGTAATTGGTGTTGAAGAAAATGATGATAGTACATGATGCTTTAAGTCAGGATATATCGATTTTGATAAGACATCGATAAAATGATTTTCTGTCATTTTCTTAAAATCCTCATAATAACCTAAATCACTCACGTGCTTGATTAAATCATAAGGACACAAGATAGAAATAATGAGTCCTGTTTTTCCTTCTGGTGATAATGAGGGATCTCTTAATGAAGGGATGGATATTTCATATGTTTCAAGATCATATAAAGCTTTTAAAGTCAGAAATAATTCGTCTTGATTTTTTGATAAATCATATGTTCTAGAATGTTTACCGATTAAACTTGGTGTGTAGAAGAAGTGCCCACTATGTTTATCTTTAAAATAGTTTGTACTTAAGTCTGTTTCAAGATATACTGTTAAAACGGACTCTGCACCACGTTTATCTAGGAGTCTAGATTTTTGTTTTACTATATTTTTAGCTTTATGATTAGAGAATTGATCGATACCCTCTAAATTTTGATAAAGCGTTTTTAAATCTGCAGCCCATATCAATTTTTGATAATGATATATGTTACCTTTTTCATCTTTAATCACTTTTTCTTTGGGATGGATGACATTTACAGCGGTTTCTTTTAGCATAGTGACATGTTGATCTAATGCTCTTTTTTCTAGAGCTTTAATGAGAGAACCTGTACCACCTAATGGATAGTGGTAATCAAAATAAATGCTAAAATATCCTAGTGCGAAAAAGGTTGGAGTCGCTTTAAAAAAATGCTGAGCAATGATATCGATCAAGGCTTGATTTTTTGTATAACGATTTAAAAAATCTTCAACAGGGAGAGTTAGACGATCTATGCTTAAAATTGTTGGTAGAAATTTAAAGAACCATGGTATTAAGGATAACGCATAAAGAGGTCTTTTTTTGATATCGACAATCATTGGATTGTCGATGCCATATAAGACATCCATTTTCTTTAAAATCTCTCTTATTTTCTTTACGATATGTTCAATATCTTTTTGATTGCTTGGAAAATGTTTAATGAGTAAGGCTTCATAAGATGTAAGATCAGATGCACTATTTAGCTCAATCACGTCATCTTTGATACCTAGTGTGACGGGACTTTTGACTAATTTCACATCAAGATTTAGATCTTCGATCATCGGTTTTAAGACACCCGAGGATTCAATAGAACGAATGCCACCATCTAAGGTATGACCTTTATAGTTAAAAGAAAGGATATTACCACCAAGTGTTTTCTCCTTTTCAATCAAACAAACCTTTAAAGATGTATTTGATAAGTAGTTTGCTGCTGTTAAGCCAGCTATACCCCCACCAACGATGATGACATCAAATTTTTGATTAGACATCCATTAATCCCACCATTTTTTTACTTAACTCATAGACAGGAACTACCATGTCTTGATTGGTTGCGTGTTTTGCTGGTGTTTCTTCAATGGTTAGATTAAAGAATTTTCCAGAAATACCTTCCATCTCTTTAGATGCTGCTAAATAATAAAGAGCACTTGAAGAAATAGAAACATCCTTTAAAAATAAAGAAGTAACATATTTAAAAAACATGCGATATAAAAAGCCATTGTTGCTACCGATACTTGTTTTTACTGCACCAGGATGACATGCATTAATCGTAACGCCAGTACCTTTTAACATTTCATGATGTTTATGCATCGTTAATAATTGAGCAGTTTTGGACTGACCATAACCTTTTAGACCAGTATATATACGTCTTTTGAAATTGACGTCCTTTAATTTAACACCACTAAACCTATGACCTTCTGAATTCACATGAATGATTCTAGATGGTGCACTTTCTTTCATTTTATTTAGTAGAAGTTCTGTAAATAAAAAGACACTTAAGTGATTGACACAAAATGATTGTTCGATACCATCTTTGTTATATCTTTTTCTTGTGGAATGAATACCTACACTATTAATTAAGACATTAATTTTTGTATAGTTTTTGTTGATGTGCTCTGCAGCTTTTCGCACAGAATCAAAATCCATGAAATCAGCTATCACGATATCTACATTCACTTTATATAAAGATTCAATTTCTTCTTTGATTGGCTTTGCTTTATCTTCATTTCTACAAACCATGACAATGTTAGAACCCGCTTTTGCAAGCACCTTAATTGTAGATAGTCCGATACCAGAGGTTGCACCACTGACGACACTTAAAAAACCTGTCATAGGTTCATTTGTTTCTTTTTGTTTTTCTTTTCTTGAGTTTAGGAAATTTAACTCTTCAGGCCATTTCATAAGGACACCTCTTCAACTGTTATCCAAAAAAGACACGCATAAACCAGCGATAAAAACGTCTATAGATAGGGACACCATTAGCGATATCACCCCATAGATCATAATAATCACGTTGCTCGATAATTTGACCATTTTCATGGAGGGTTAAACGTGAGCCACCATACATCGGTGTACTTGGGAATATTCGAAATTTCATCGTCATAATCCATTCAAACATAATGATGTTTTCGTTTTTCGTAACATTAAGAATTTGCATATGAAGACTTCTGCAGCGTTTAGTTAAACGCGCACACATTTTTTTAAAAGGGACAATCCCAACAATTTTTTGAATGGAGTCTTGGAAAATAATTTCATCATGATAATAAGGGAAGATATGAGACCAATCTGGTTTACCTTCTTTATTATAAGTTTTTGACCACTGACTATAAATCGTATCAATATCTAAGGGTTTGAGTGATATATCTTTTTGTTCGTTCATTGGTATACATCCTTTATTAAATATTATATTTATTATATCATTTTGAATGATAGTATAGATGAATAAATGCAAGTTATCACACAGGTTTACGACAATTTCAAATGTCATTCGAGTATAATGAGTATAAAGATAAAAATCTTTATGATTGGAGGATTTATCAGCTATGGCGAGTAAACCTAGTCAAATGATTCACGCATTTTTGAAGTTCTTCAATTTTAATCAAAGGCTTTCAAAGTTTATAGCATCTTCTAACTTTGGAAAAGAAGAAAAAGTGAAGCCTTCTAAAAAGATGATTAAAAGATATGATATCGAAATTAAGGATATAAATCATGAAAAGATGTATATCTGGCATAGTAAAGCAAAAAAGAAGAATACGCTCATTTTTTATGTGCATGGCGGTGCTTTTGTTAAAAGACAAAACAACTTGCATTTTAATCTTTTTGCTACAATCGTAAAAAGAACAGGATTCATGTTGATTGCGCCTAATTATCCACTTGTTCCACATGGGCATGTTGATGATATCTATGAGCATTTAGAATTATGTTATGAAGAGGTCAAACTTTTATATCCAAAGCATAAGATTATCTTCATGGGGGATTCTGCAGGTGGAGGATTAGCCTTAGGACTTACTCAAAGACTTCATCAAAAAGAAGGTACTAAAGATCAAAGTGTGATACTTATATCACCCTGGTTGGATATCAGTATGAGTCATTCTATGATTAAGGATATTCAAAAAAATGATCCTATATTAAATCATCAAACACTAAAAGATATAGGTCAGATGTATAAAGGATCTCGTGATTATCATGATCAAATAGTTAATCCTTTAATAATGCCATTTAAAGGTATTAAACAAGTTTATGTCTGGACTGGAACTTATGATATTTTATATGCTGATGCTATAATGTTAGAAGAAAAATGCATCAAAGAAGATATCGACATCAAGATGCATGTCTATGAAGAAATGCTACACACATGGGTTTATTTTGGTATACCTGAATCAAAAATGGCAATGGATGAAATCATAGAAGCAGTTCTTCATCTAAGTGAGGAAAAAACATGAACTATCAAGTCGTTTATTTTTCACGAACAGGAAACTCTAAAAGAGTAGCACTTAAAATAGCTAAAGGTCTTTTCGCAACTACCATAGAGATTAACGATCATAAAAACTGGAAAGGTCCTATTGGATATATCCGTGCAGGATTTTATTCGACGGTTGATAAAAAAGTAAAAATCACCTTAAGTCAACCACTAGATATAAATCTTAAGACCATTCTTGTTACACCTCTATGGGCAGGTGGTATCGCACCAGCAGCAAGAGCTTTTATCAGATTATATGAGAAGAAGGACATACATCTTGTTGTAACATCGATTGGTAGCACAGTAAAGGATAGAAAAGATTACATATCTGTTACTGATATCATAAAAAGAGAAGCACATGAAGATGAAGTTATAGAAAAGCTGATCAAAACATTAGAAACATAAAAAAATGTCTGAGTTTTCAGACATCTTTTTTATTTATAAATATATCTTAGGAGTTTAAAAAGAATGAGAAATCATATTCTAGAATTTGTGTGTCCGAAGCAGATTGACTGCTCACTCTTAAATAATATGTCCCTGCATCAAGTTGATATGACCAACCTTTTCTCATTAACGTTTGTTTACCTGCTTGATCGACTAAATATACAGTGATATTACTTAAGGATGAATATTGATAAACGCCACTCGTACTTATCGTAAGAAGATAAATATCCTTGTCTTGACTATAGGATAAGGTACCGAAAACTTTGTTTAATAATGTATTATCACCTGTTAAAGTTCTGTAATAAGCGTGATCAAAACCAATGACATTAGGATCGGGATCTAGCGTGTCTAAGATAGAGACGGTTGCTACATATCTTTGAACTCTTGTCATATTGCTAATATTTTCACTGATGGTAATGACATAATCACCAGGAATTAAATAAGCATAGAGCGTCCCATAGTTTTGAAGATAAAGCTGATGACTATCTTTATCATAAATGGTTATAGTAGAACTATGACCATCTGTGAGTAAAAACTTATAAACACCAGTTTCTAAAACACTTAATGTATAGTAATCAATATCGCCATCTTTTTCTATAATAACTTCAAAAGGTTCATCTAAAACAATAGGAATCATATTGTTTTCGTCACTCTCATCTTTTAGAACTACGATTTCAATAGTGTTTGATTTAGGATATGTTTGAGAAACCGACATCAATGAAAAGTAGTGTGTACCTGGTTCTAAATGAATTAATTTATCATATGTGTCACAGTTTTGACTGTTTTCTAAGATGTGACAGATCGTGATGCCATCTCTATTTAAGAACATGAGATCAACAACAAAATCTGTTTCATAAACATAAATATCTTTATCCCAATTATGTTCAAATAATACATCCATCACACCAGGCTCTAATATACCAAAGCGTTGATCTTCTAACGTGTCATCTCCACTTAAGTCATTTGGTATCAATTGGCCTTTTATCTTAAATGTGAAACTTCCGATCATTTGCTCATGGAACTTAAATAAGAAGGTCCCCTTTGGTAAAACAAACTCATTTTGTAAAGAAAAATGAAGGTAATCACTATGTGAGTGATACATCGTACCATCGCTTCTTGCGATGTAGAAAGTAGAAGGTATATATTGATTTGATGATATTGTAACAAGCAATTCATTTTCTAATGTCATAGATATCCATTCAGTATCATACTCAAAATCAAAAGATAGTGTAACTGATGTTTCATTTTCTGTGACGATGATATCTGTTGCACCAACGTTATCATCAAACATTTGGACTACCTCAACTGTGTAACTATATGCTACATTAGATAAGTTTACCCATAGATAATAAATACCTGGTTCTAATACATAATGCCAAGTACCACTTACTTTAGTACCATCTTCTCTGTACATCATACAAGCGTTAGGACCTTGGTAAATATCATTTAATTTTATGCGATAAACATCTGTTTCGGTAATGACTAATTTAATATAGTCAACATCGTCATCTGTATGTTTTGTTGTTTGGTATTTTACACCTAAATCTAATGTGTAAGTATCAGGACTCATCTCTTCACTAAGCTCATCAATGAATGATTGGTAAATCACTTCATTAAAGGATTTATCATGATATGTATAAAATGCAGTAATCCTTATTTCTATCAGTTTACTTTGATGTGTGATGTGCTCTTCAATAGTAAAATCAAGGGTATCTTTTTCATAAGATTTTATCACCTGGTTACTATCTTTATTTATGTATTCAACTTTATAAGTTTCTATCAACATGTGATCTGGCAGAGTTATCGTGTCAAATGTTATATCAATACCTTGATTTGTTGATGTATCAATAACATCATAAGATACTCTATCTTTATATAACATGGTCGATGCATCAATGATTTGACTTGCTTTCATGTATGAGTCCATAAGAATATCTGGAGATATGCTATCTTCAATCATATAGCCGTTTTTATTTAAGAAAACCATGGCGGATGAATAACTCATGATTAGGTTATGTGGTAATACAGCAACACTCAATGCTGCTGCACCACCTGCAGTAGGCTGTCCAATGATTAATCCTAAATCCATATCCTTTACAATCGATGTAAAGATATGAGCTGCACTATAAGTGACTGGCGTTGTTACAACATAAAATTGATTGGATAAAGCTCTTGGTGTTTTTGAGATATATGTTTCGTGATAGACTTGCTTAGTTGATGTATTCATATAACTGATTTCAATAGGATCATTTGTCATGTATGTTAATAACTCAACAGTAGCAATAATAGATCCACCTGAATTACATGATAAATTAATATAAATATCTTTTTCAGGTTTAACATTCTTAAATAAAGATGATAGGCTATCTTTCGTTTGATCATCAAATGTTGGAATGTTTAAAACATAATAAGATGCATATTCTATCATAGAAATGTTTTGACTTGATGAAAACGCACAATGATAAAGATAGCTATTTAGGTATGTCATGGTTTTAGAATATAAAGGTGGCTCAATATGTGAGGACACATAATCACGATCATAGCCATAATCATAAATAGCTGTATGTAAATCATCTAAATCATAGACAAAGTTTTGAAACTTACCAGAGAATGTAGCAAGTGTAGTAGATACTTCAAAATTGAGATCATCAAAAGTTTTAAGATATGAGTCTACTTCATGATAATCTTTTAATCCGTAGAAGTAATCAAATATAAGTGCTGAATAGCGATTAGCGTAATCGATTAAATGAACACTATTTTCTGGTGCGTTAAAATCTCCTTCAAGCACATAGCTTGATAGGCTTGAGATATCATCAAAGATATATAAGGTATCCTCCAAATGATAAACAGATAATGCATATCCTGTGAGTACTAAATTAGCAAGTTCAAAAGGTATATAATATGTACCTTCATTTTCTAGTATATCGATACCATAAGGATTAAGATCAATCACATATGGCTCAATGCTTGTTGACGCAAAAGATGTTTGTATAAGATCTGTCTCATAGGTTTCATTACCTATACCGGTCAATGCCATATGAAAGTTAAAATCGTTATAAATCAAATAATTATTTTTCGCATCTAAGGTGAGTGTTAAATCCTTTAAAGGCGTCTCATTATCACCATAAAGTGTCACACTTATTTTGTAATTATCTGTTCTACTTATGGTATATTCTGATAATCCAAATCGCATCATATGTAAAAAAGCACTGACATTGATATAATTAACATTTTCATCTAGATTACTTTGATAGAAGTTAATCGTTTGTTCTGGTATATCATAAGCATCAGCTAAATTGATGACAGTTAATGTTTTTAAAGGAACGATGTCATCATTGGGCAAAGTGATAATTTCTGTATCGGTGTTTGTTTCATCAGGTGTTTTTATGGGCTCATCTTGACAACCAAACAACATAAAAAGTGTGAAAAACCATAATAACCATATTCTTCTCATATAAACCCCCATGATTTATTTTTAAGTCTCTTGGTTTCATGATAACATGATATATATCATAACGTATGCTTTTTTAAGGATTTTTCATTCAAAAGAAAGGAATATCAAGATCTATGAAAACAAAACATGTCACAGTCGAACCATATAACAAAGCTTGGCAAGAAGCCTTCTTGGAAATTAAATCATTTTTAGAAACATATTTAAAAGAGCACATCATAGGTATTGAACATGTAGGTAGCACGTCTGTAGTAGGTTTAGCTGCTAAACCTATTATTGACATCGATGTTGTCATAGAAAGCGAGGAAGTCTTTCAAGAAGTCAAAAAGGAATTAGAGAAAATCGGTTATCGTCATGAAGGTGATTTAGGTATTACAGGTAGAGAATCTTTCAAGTATGATCATTTACCTCACTTAATGAAACATCATCTTTATGTATGCGTAAAAGATTCTTATGAGCTCAAAAGACATCTTACATTTAGAGATCACTTAAGACATCATAAAAAAGATAGAGATTTATATAGTAAAGTTAAACTTAAGGCAGCAAAAAACCATCCATTTGATATCGATGGATACATCAATGAAAAAGAACCATTCATCAAAAACATATATCGAAAATTAAATCTATAATGCATCATGACAATATATAAAAAACTTCAATCTTTAAACTCATTCATATGAGTTGATTAAAGGTCGAAGTTTTTTTATGATTCAATATTCAAAGTCCTTATAAAAAGCTCATTTAAACCGTGTAGTGAAAAAGCGAGTGAAAACAAGTGAAAACAAATGCAAAAAATACGCATATTTCTTCAAAAAAACAACTCGAAAGGATAGCCTTATAAAGCCAATAAGTAAGCACTAAAAAAATCGGAAAAAATTTTTTGAAAAAAACTTAATTAAAACACTTGAAATTACAAAAAAAAGGTCTATAATTATTGCTTGTAAAAGAATATACATATAAGGAGTATAGCGGTGCATAAAAAACCCTTAATTGAGCTTATCAATGTTACAAAATCATACGACGGTGAAACAGTCGTAGACAATTTAAATCTAACCATCTATGAAAACGAGTTTGTTACGCTTTTAGGTCCTTCAGGATGTGGTAAAACAACGACACTACGTATGATTGGTGGTTTTGTGCAACCTGATGAAGGCAAGATTGTTATTAATGGTAAAGTCTTTAATGACCTACCCCCTTATGCAAGACCAATTCATACCGTTTTTCAACGCTATGCATTATTTCCACATTTAAATGTGATTGGAAATGTTGCATTTGGATTAGCAAATCGTAACCATGAATACTTATTAAAGTTTTTTGGTGAAGAGAAGGTAAACCTAACATTTAATGATATGTTTGGTAAAGATCAAAAGAAATCAGCTTCAAAATTAAATAAAGTGTTCGATAAACTCATTGAACAAGCAGCGAAAGATGCTTTAGCTTTAGTAAAGCTTTCTGGCTATGAAAAGCGTAAGATTGATCAAATCTCAGGTGGGCAGCAACAACGTGTTGCTTTAGCAAGAGCGTTAGTTAATAAACCTCAAATTCTACTTTTAGATGAACCACTCGCTGCACTTGATTTAAAACTACGTCAAGCCATGCAATATGAATTAAAAGAAATGCAATTAAAATTAGGTATTACCTTTATCTTTGTAACACACGATCAAGAAGAAGCGATGACGATGAGTGATCGTATTGTCGTTATGAAAGATGGTCTTATTCAACAATTAGGGACACCTAAATCCATTTATAATGAACCAGTCAATAGATATGTAGCAAACTTTATTGGTGAAACCAACATCATACCAGGCACTTATGTGAAAAAAGATGTCGTTCATTTCTTAGGTACAGATTTCAAATGTATGGGTTATACCTTTAATGATGGTGAAGCTGTAGATGTTGTCATTAGACCAGAAGATTTTGATGTTGTTGATTTAGAAAAAGCGAAAATCAAAGGCACTGTCACATTTAGTTTGTTTAAGGGCGTGCATAATGAGCTTGATGTCGATGTTAATGGCGTAAAGCTTATGGTTAACACCTATGAAACATATGAGGTAGGAGAATCCATTGGATTAACTGTTGACCCATATGAAATTCATATGATGAAGGTAGAAGACGTATGAACAAAGTCTTCAAGGCATTAGCCGTTCCCTATCAGATATGGCTATATATACTTGTTTTCATACCACTGCTCGCTATGGTGGGTATTGCTATATCAAATTATGATTCATCTGTTTTATTAAATCAAATCAATGTAGATTTATCACACTGGTCGATACTCTTTCAATCTCAAAATGTCATTGCATTTCGTAATAGTGTTGTCTTTGCAGTATTAACGACCATCATTTGTGCAGTTTTAGGATATTTTACTGCCTATTATATTTTTCAGTCAAAATTTAAAAATAAGTTTATTATCCTAACGATTGTTATTTTGCCTATGTGGAGTAATTTGATTTTAAGAGTAGATGCATTAAATAATGTATTTTCCAAAAACAACATCATTTCATCCATCTTTGGATTTTCTCCCTTCGGTAACATCACAGGTACTGGCTTAGCTATATTAATAGGTTTGGTGTTTACATATCTACCTTTTATGATTCTTCCTGTTTATACAGCTTTAGAAAAGATTGACTATGCTCTTCAAGAAGCAGCGCTAGATTTAGGTTTAACACCTTTTAAGAAATTTTGGAAGGTCATATTCCCTTTATCTTTAAAAGGTGTCGTCACAGGCTCAATCATGGTATTTTTACCAACACTAGCTGGATTTGCGATTCCAAAGATTTTAGGTAAAGGTAATTTCTTATTTATCGGTAATGTCATTGAAAATAAGCTTTTATCATCCACGATCTTTTATAATCATGGATCCTTACTCGCTGTTGTCATCTTAGTCTTTATCTTAGGCTCAATCTTGCTCTTAACAAGATTTGATAAGGAAGGAGAGACACTATTATGACAGAGACAAAAACATATCCAGTAGCTACGTTAGAAGAATATGGTTATAAGGATTATTCAAAGCTTCAAAAACCGATGAAGGTATTAAGAACAGTTTTATTTATCTTAGTCTTTATCATGCTATATCTTTCAATCATAGTGATTGCGATTCAAAGTTTAAATTCATCCGTTAGAACCTCTGAGTTCTTATCTGTTACATTTAGATGGTATCCAAACATCTTTAATGAAGAAGATTTAATGACTGCAATTAGAAATACATTTATTGTATCCTTTATCGCAACCTCTATAGCAACAATCGCTGGTACATTCTTTGCAGTAGGTGTTTATTCATTAGAAAAGAAGAAAAGACAGTCTTTGATGCTCATGAACAATGTACCTATGCTGAATGCAGATATCGTCACAGGGTTTTCACTCATGCTGATGTTTAGATTACTGATGCCTATATTTCCTAACATCTTTGGCTTATTTACTTTAGTTATGGCACATCTTTTCTTTACATTTCCTTATGTTGTCTTATCCGTCATGCCTAAACTTAAAGAAACAGATCCTAATTTAATGGATGCTGCACTTGATTTAGGTGTCAAGCCCTATAAGGCACTCATCAAGGTTGTTATACCTGCCATTAAGGCCGGTATATTTTCAGGGATGTTACTCGCCCTTACAATGAGTATCGATGACTTTGTCATCAGTTATTTTAATACCGGAGCTGGATTTGATAATTTATCAATTTGGATCTACGGTGTGGTTGGCAGAAGAAACCTAACACCATCGGTGTATGCATTTTCAACATTACTAACGTTATTTACACTCGCTGGTTTGATGGTATATACATTTATTCAACATTCGAATAAAAAAGGAAAGAGGGAACAAAAATGAAAAAAGTATTTCTTATGATTGTCTTTGCACTGGTTGCATTTATGGCTTCAGCTTGTGATTCGCGTCCGGTTTTAAATATTTTGAACTGGGGTGAATACATCAATGATGAAGTAGTTAAGAATTTTGAGGATGAATATGGCATTAATGTTAAAATCAGCGTTGCTGATTCAAACGAATTATTCTACTCAAAAATTAAGAGTGGTACAACATCTTTTGACTTAGTCATACCATCAGATTATATGATTGAAAAGATGGCTGAGGAAGACATGCTTATTCCACTTGATTATGATAAGCTACCTAATTTTAATGAAGTGACTTATATGGATGGTGTTGAGCAAATCTTTGATTCAATGACTGCAACAACTTTTGCAAGAAATGGTCAAACGATTGACTACAAAGACTATATGGTGCCTTATTTTTGGGGTACATTTGGTATCATCTATAACAATCGTGTAGCTGGTTTAGAAGAAGCGTTAAATGAACATGGTTGGGCAGCATATTTTGATGCACAAACTTATTTCCCAAGTGCAAGACGTGGTATGTATGATGTCGCACAATTTGCTTATGCAGCAGCGATGCTTTATAGAGATCAAAATCCTAATGATTATTCAAGTGCATTCTTAAATCAAGTACAAACGGACTTAGTAGGTGCAAACTTCATTCAATGGGGCGATGACATGCTTAAGCGTGATATTGAAGCAGATAACTTAGATATGGCGTTTACTTATACAGGAGATTATCTTGATCGTTTATATATTCAATTGGATGAAGGTAAAACATTAGCTGAAGTCAGAGCTGAATTTGATATCTTTATTCCAGAAAACACATTGGTATTTATTGACGCGATGGTGATTCCTGAAACAGCTAAGAATATTGATGGTGCACATCAATTTATTAACTATTTATTAGACCCAGAAGTTGTCGCATTAAATTCTGAAGTGGTTGGTTATGCAACAGCTTTAGAAGAAGCATACGACATTATCATTTCTTACCAAACATCTGATGACGAATGGTATAAGAATTGGGCTTTAGCAAATTTAACTTATTATAATAAGGACCGTGAAGGCGCATTCTATCCAATGACAACATTAAGTGCATCTGCCATTGATTCTATTAATTCGATGGTTCAACAGGTTGTTACGGGTTCTTAATTGATTTCATCATAATGTGATAAAATACTCAGTTTATATAAGAGACTGGGTATTTTTTTTGACTTTTTAAAGATGTGAATATATTAATTGGTATAATATGAGTAACGAATTATACTTTTTAAAGTTGGGGGACTTATGGAAGATCAAAAAATAATTGCTTTAATGCCAAAAAAGGACACATCAAAACGTGTTTTAATTTTGATGATATGGGCATTATTATTACTTTTAGCACATATCATAACACCTTATGCTGTGCGTAAACATTATGAAAATAAAGGATATGCGTTTTTAGAACACGTTGCTTATATCAATGAAAATAGATATCAAGATCAAATAAGCAGTTTAAATGAAGAGGTTTTATTTCAAGAAGAAACACTGTTTTATGTTGGGTATAAAACCATTGATTTGAATCGTTACGATATCGTCTATAGTGAAAAAGACATTTTTGAGATTGGTATGATGAGTGCATTTTATAGTATAGAACCTATATCTTTTTATCCATTTGAGTTTTTACACGGAGGGCCTTTTGATCAGGACAATGAAATTGTCATAAGTGAATCTGTATCCTTAGCTTTATTCGATAAGATAGATAGTGTGAATGAAACAGTCATCATTGAAGATGTATCATTTACTGTAACAGGTGTCTTTAAAGATATGGAAACAACCATGAGTTATATTTTTATACCTATCAGTCATAAGGATACGCTTGGAATTAGTATCATTTTTTCACTCGGCTTTCGAGTGTTTAAAGATCAAAATCTACTAGAAAGACTTTATAATCGTGGTGGCAGTGATTTAGTGCAAGCAGCAACAACATATAAAAATCAGTATAAAATACAATCAACATCTAGAATTATCACAAGCTTTATATATCTTATCTTGGGATTTGTATCATTAGGTATATCAAATCTTATGTTTTCAAATGAAAATATAAAGCGCTATTCATATGTAAAAGGACCTCAACCGCCCTTCATAAAATCGATGATTGAATCATTTATTATTGTTACATGCATCCTTCTTTATATGCTTTTTATATTATTAGCAATACTTGCATCAAGTACATCATTTCTAATGGCGATCAGATATGTCATCGATGAATTTCACACATATACGGGTATATTTTATATATATCTTTTGCCTATTGTTTCGTATCTTGTTAGAAAAGGCGTCATTTATCTATATCATCAAAAAACAGCCAAGTAAATATGTAGTTAAGATTTTTGTTTGTACTTGAGGATACTTTTCAATTATCATTTTTACTTAAGGAATGATACATGATAGAATAGGATTAAAGGAGATGTTAAGTATGAAAGTTTTAAATCAAACATACACCTTAAATAATGGTGTAAAAATCCCCAAAATTGGGTTTGGTACATGGCAAATCAAACCAGGCGATGAAACCTATCAAGCAGTGACACTCGCTTTAAAGCATGGTTATCGTCATATCGATACAGCTGAAGGCTATAGAAACGAAAAAAGTGTCGGAGAAGCGGTTAGAGATTCCGGCATTCCAAGAGAAGAAATCTTTGTAACATCCAAACTTGAATCACATATTAAAGATTATGAAGGTGCACTTCGTGCATTTGATGAAACAATGGAAGCTTTAGGATTTGAGTATCTTGATTTATTTATCATTCACGCACCATGGCCATGGAGCGAAATGGGTAAGGATTGCAAAGAAGGTAATGTAGCAGCCTACAAGGCAATGGAAAAGATTTATAAATCAGGTCGTGTAAAGGCGATTGGTGTATCTAATTTCTCACCTGAAGATATTCAAAATATTTTAGATCACTGCGAGGTTGTGCCTGCAGTGAATCAAATTGGTTATTTTATTGGTCTTGACCAATCAAAAACCATTAATTATTGCAATGAAAAAGGCATTTTCATTGAAGCATATTCTCCACTAGGTATTGGATACCTATTAGATAATCCAGTGATTAATGAAGTTGCTAAAAAATATAATGTTTCTGCAGCTCAAATTTGTATTAGATATCTCATTCAAAAAGGTACCGCACCACTTCCAAAATCCATTCATGAAAAACGTATCATTCAAAATACAGAAGTTGATTTTGAGATTAAAGATGAAGATATGAAATTATTAGATACAGTGAAAGGTGATCCTAGACGCTGGTCATAAGCATTTTATGGTATAGAAATTAAAGGTTTTTCTCAATCACTTGAGATCAACCTTTTTTTGTTTCGGATATCATTTTCAAATGATATAATCTAATATTTTCATGTTCAAAGTGTTTTTTTAAATGCTATAATGAAGTTAAATATGCGTATTAACCCATAAATTTAATAAGTTTTAGTGAATAAAGGAGATTTTCATGAAAAAGTATATCCTTGGCATCATTATTTTTTTAGGTTTATTGATTGCATCTATTGGCATTCAGTTTGCAATCAATATGTCTATAGATCCACTCCCACAAAGACCCTTAGAATCCTTTGATTCAGGAGGTGGGGATCGTTTGCTTGCCTATTTATATAAAGAAGAGATGGGTGAACCTTTGCCTGAAGGTGTTGTTTTAACAGATGCATTTATAGCTTCTGAATTAGAAGGGACATTCAGATATATTAATGAAAGATATGATGTTGCTGATTTTAGAGTGAATCAGCTTGTTCGTTTTTATTTAACCTTTAAGGACCATTTGAGTCTAGATACACAAGATGATATTAAAGAGGTATTACTTAATTTTAAATACTGGATGGATCAAGGTGGTAGTGATAGTATGTGCTATTGGTCTGAAAACCATCAAATATTATTTGCTGTTTCAGAGTATTTAGTCGGTCAAACATTTCCAGATGAGATCTTTACAGTAGATGGAAAAACAGGATTAGAACATAAAGCCATGGCAGAAAACAGAATCAAGCATTGGATGAGCCAACGCTTTACCTATGGTTTTACAGAATGGTATTCAAGTAACTATTATCCAGAGGACGTAAGTCCCATGGCTAATTTCATTCAGTTTGCTCATGATGAAGACATGGTGCTTCAAATGAAAATGATGATGGATTTAATATGGTTTGATATGGCATCACAAAGCTTTAAATATGAAGGCATTGATAAAGATAGCGGAAACCCAAGAGTTTTTTATATATTTAATGCAAGTAGTGGTAGAGCCTATTCAGATAACCGCATGAGTGATGATACAGGCAATCGCATGCGTCCATTTATTGATTACATCATGCAAAAAGAAGAAACCAAGGATTTTGAAAATAGTTGGTTTAATTCTATGAATGGGTTTTTCAATGGGTTTCGACAAATGATGGAAGCCAAAGACGATTTAGGACATCCATTTTACGAAGTGCCTGAAGTCATTAAAGAAATCTTTAATGATCCAAGTCCAGAAAAGATTTTAAAATCTTCACAATCCTTAAATGTTGAAGAACTAAAAAATGAAGGCTTATTAGGACTAGAAGATCATCAAATCATGATGCAATGGAATATGGAAGCATTCAGTAATCCAGCGGTTGTGAATAATACGATTAACTATATTTCTAAGCATGGTATGTTTAAAAATGATTTCTTAAATGATTTTAAACTCGTTAATTTATGGCCTCTTAGAGCGTTTAACTTATTAGGTACTGTCTCTAAAACATTAGAACCAGCAACTAATGGTGTAGCGATTGAAAGAGCAAATGTATATACCTATATGACACATGATTACCAAATGTCTACTGCACAAGCTTATCAACCAGGTGAATATGGCGATCAACATGCGATATCACAAATCAATTTAACCAATGAAGTATCTGTATTTACGACACAACCTGCTAAAATACCAAGACGAGGTGGAACACCTACCTATTGGACAGGAAACGGTCGTCAAGGTTATTTGGTCCAATAGAAAAATGTAAGTCTTCAAATCTATCAACCACCAACTAAGGTTGGATTTATGGAACCCATGATTATGAAAGAAATGACACATGTTTTCTTTCCTTATGAGTTGTTTGATGAAGTGAATGAGCTTTATTTAGATGATGGTTATATCTTTGGTAAAGTTGGAAATGCAATGATAGGTATTAAAGCAAGATATGCACTAGAGTTTATTCCTTTTGAAACATCTAATGAAGAAGGCAATCGTGATGATATGTTATCTAGAGGAAGTGTTAAAAGCGTTTTAAATGAAAAGTATGATCTCGTTCAAAGGGGTAGTGGAGATCACTATTTTGTGATAGAGCTATCTAGTTTAAGTGATGAAACATTTGAAGCTTTTATCACGCGCTTTAAAGCAAATGAAATCACTTTTGATGAAACACTTGATACATTAACTTATGAAACGATATTAAATGGCAATACAACACTTTCAATCTTAGAAGCTAGATATGATCATTCATTTAAAATAAATGGTATAACGCTTGATTTAGAGTATGCAAGATATGAAAATCCATATGTAGCAAATGGTTTGATTGAAAGAAAGCCCTCAATCATTACCTATGCACTTAACGGACATCAAGTCACACTTGATTTTAATGGATTAAGAAGAGACATAACGACATCATGAAACTCGGAGTCCAAACCTATACGATTAGGTCAATCGCAAACAAAAATTTTGAGCTTGCTTTAAATCTACTATCTAGAAAAGGCATTCAAAAAATAGAATTTGCAAGACTCAAAGCTAGTCCAAGAAACGCAAAAATCATCAAGGACCATGATTTTGAAGTATTATCAGTTCAAGCAACCTATCACAAACTAGCATATAAAAAACAAGCGATGCTTCATTTTTGTAGAGCAGTTGAATGTCATAAAGTGGTTGTATCAGTTTTACCTATCTTGGCCATCCTTGGTGGAAGACATACCTTGTTAAGATTTGCTAAAAAGCTTAATCAACTTAAAGATTTCTATAAAACCTATGATATTGAAGTAGGATTTCACCATCATGATTTTGAGTTTAAAAACATAAGTGGTCAAACGAAATTTGACATGCTTTTAAAACATACGGATCATGACTTAAAGTTTGTGATAGATACTTACTGGGCATATAGTCAAAATGTTGATTTAAAAGATTTGATCGATAAGATTGGACATAGACTCATGGGGATTCACTTAAGAGATTATAAAAGGTTAAATCATAAAGCATATAAAGATGCTGAAGTTGGCTCTGGCATGATTGATTTTCATGAAGTCATTAAACACGGAAGACTCTATAAACCATATTTAGTGATTGAGCAAGATTCAAAATCACCTATGCAAAGCATCGAGAAAAGTAAAAGATTTTTATTAGATCATTTTAAATTAGACATAGAAACATAAAGGAGACTCACATGGAACAAAATCAAATGAAAACCAAAGAAAAAGTCATATTTGCATGGGGCGATGTGTTTGGTGGTGGTGCACAAGCTTTAATTGGTGTGCTCTATTTAATCTTTTTAACAGACGTCATTGGTATTAATCCTGCGATTGCAGCAACTGCGATTTTAATCTCTAAAGTATGGGATGCAATAAGTGATCCTCTCATGGGGATTATTTCTGATAACACGAGAACTAAGATGGGTAGAAGAAGACCTTATATATTCTTTGGCGGGATTTTAGTTGTTATCGCATTCGCGCTGATGTGGATGCCTATTGGTGGATGGCAATCAGAGGCAGGGAAAGTCATTTTTGCCATATCGACTTACCTATTTTATTCGACTGTTTCAACCGTGATTGCAGTCCCCTATAGTTCTTTATCAGCTGAAATAACAACAAACGTTAAAGAAAGAAATCACGTGAATGTCTTAAGACTTGTCGTATCTACGCTTGCTACAGCAGTATGTACACTTGTCCCATCAATGATTCTAGAGATTTATAAGGCTGGAACGATTGGTATTGATGTTTTTTATATCGTTGTAGGTATTGGCTTTGGTTTATTCTTTGCACTACCTTTAATCTTGATTGGTCTTTTTACAAAGGAACGTGTTGTTTTATCAGAAACAAAATCAGTTTTTGAAGTGAAAACATTTGTTAAGCCTTTAAAAGTTAAAGCATTTAGAGGACTTACATACATGTATTTATGCCAAAGTATTTCGATGGATATTTTATCTGCAGGTATTATTTATTATGCACTCTATGTTGTTAAAGGTAGTCCTACGATTTTCTTAGGAACCTTCATCGGTGTACAGCTATTAATGTTTCCAATCATTAATAAGCTCGTTAATAAGATCGATAAGAAAAAGATATATTATCGAGGCTTACCAGTCGCGATTATCGGTTTTATGTTTGTAGGATTTTATCCATCAAACTGGCCTGTTATTGGTGCGTATCTATTAACAGCAGTCACAGCATTTGGCTTTGCTGGTGCACAGCTGATGAGTTGGATTATTTTCCCAGATGCAGTTGATGCAGGTGAATTAAAGCTTAAAGAAAGACCTACGGGTAGCTTTAGTGGTATTATGACCTTTATTAGAAAAACAGCATCAGCCATCGCGATTCAAATCTTTGGGATTATGCTATTTATCTCTGGTTATGTAAAACCAACAAGTGATAATGTATTACCTACACAGCCAGATGGCGCACTCTTAGGGATAAGACTTGCCATGTCATTAAGCTTTGTTTTACTAATGACAGTAGGTTATTTTGTTGCTAGAAAGTTTGTGTTAACAAATCCAATCAGTGAAGAAGTCAGATATTTCTTGAAATTAAGAGAAACTTTAAAAGAAGAAGATTTCTCTGAAAATGATTTATTAAGATTAAAGACACTCGAAAAAGAAATTTTTTAGGAGGGGCTATGGCTGTTTTAGAAGATGTTGGTATGGACATTAAAATGTATGATAAATGCTTTAAGGAAATCAGAGAACTAGAAAATGGCAAGCATATCGATGAAACTGAGCTAAATGGTTTGATTGATTTTGTAAACCATAGATATGATTGTGCAGATTTTAGAATGATTGTTTTAATTAAAACATTTTTGTCATATAAAAATTTATTATCCAAAGAAACCATAGAGCGTATTTCTGAAGCAATACTTAACTTTAAATATTGGATGGATGAGCCAGGTTTAGATGGCATGTGCTTTTGGTCTGAGAATCATCAGATTTTATTTCATACATGTGAATACTTAGCAGGCAACATCTTTTCAAATCATATCTTCTTAAACGATGGCAATCTTGGAAGTATTAAAAAAGAAAAAGCAAAGACTAAAATTCACAGATGGTTAGACTATAAATTAAAGTATGGCTTTATCGAGTGGCATTCAAATACCTATTATGAAGAAGATATCGTACCACTTGTTATGCTTGTTGATTTTTCTGATGATAATCTCATGATTGAAAAATCAAAGATGGTCTTAGACTTACTTTTTCTAGATATGGCTATGCATAGTTATAAGGGGTATTTTGTAGCAACCTCAGGTAGATGCTATGAATTACAGAAAAAAGATGTAAATGCACATGAGGTCAGTGACATCATGTCTTTTGCATTTGGTATTCAAAAAAAGGAAATAGATTATACGAAGTTATCATCCATCTTTATGCTGAATAAAAAGTATCATATACCTAAGGTCATTCAAGAGATTGCTAAAGATCAAACAAGCGTCATCATTAAGGATTCTATGGGACTCGATTTAAAGGAAATAAATAAAGAAATTAAAAACAATGACATAGATGATAAGGGGATGCTGCTATGGCAAATGGAAGCATTCACCAATCAAGAATCTATTGAAATGACGATGGATATCTTTAACGCATGGCATTTAAAAGAAAATAACTTTTTAAGAGATTTAGATGCGGTGAATATCAAGCCTTTAAGGAAATTAAGATTGTTACCACTTGTTGTAAAAATCTTAAATCCAGCGACACAAGGTGTTGCAATTGAAAGAGCAAATACATATACATATAAAACAAAAGACTTTATGTTATCAACAGCACAAAACTATCATCCTAAAGCGTTTGGTGATCAACAACACATTTGGCAAGCGACATTAGGTGATGGCATCACAGTCTTCTCTACACATCCTGGTTCACCGATGTTTGACGATGCAGCCCGTAATTTTTCACCCTCTTATTGGGTGGGGAATGGTATCAATCCACATGCGATGCAAGATGAAAATAAACTTTTACTAATGTATGATTTATCACCTAGAAAAGGCTATTTAGAGCGACATAGACAAAAGTTTGTTCACTTTTATGTACCTTTTAAAAGATTTGATGAAGTGATAAAACAAGAAGATAAAATCTATTTCAAAACTAAGAACACTTATATGGTAATCTTTATGTCCTCTACATATCAAATCAAAGATGATGAAGAAATCATAATTGATGGCATATATAGTCAGTTTGTAATCATCTTAGGCTCAAAGGATATCCATCAAAGTTTTGAAAGTTTTGTAAAGAGATACGATCAAGCTGAAGTGATTTTTAAAAAGCATCATATTTCACTTGTAGATGAAAAACATTATCTTCTAAAGATGAAAAAGCCTTTAATGATTGATGGAAAAAAGATTCAAACAGCATATCCAAGATATGACACGCCATATGTCAAAGCATCCAGAAAACCCGAAGAAATTCATATAGCTTTTAAAGGCTTATCGTTAAGCCACGATTATAAACATTTAAAAAGGGAGGTATCTGATGATGCAAGATCATAATTACATAAAAAAAGTAATAGAACTTAATCTTTATATCACAAAAACCTGGAATCCAAAAATGAAGTGGATGTGGGGAGAGGCGTTATATGGATATAGCTTAACCTTATTAGATGAACACTTTCATGAAGAAACCTATACAGATTTCTTAAAAGGATATGTGGATTATTATGTTAAAAATCCACCAAGAGTCGATCAGTCTGATACAGCCGCCCCTGGTCTTATTACCTATCAGATGTATAAGAAATTTAAAGATGACAATTATAAGAAACTTACTGATCGCGTTTTAAACTATATCATGAATGAGCCAAGACTCATAGAAGATTCAGTCAATCATTTAGGCAATAGCCTTGAAGGTAAGTTTTATCCGAAATCCATATGGGTAGATAGCATCATGATGTTTTCATTATTTCCTGCACTTTACGCAAAGGAAAATAACGATCAAGACATGATGGAGGTAGCAGCAAGACAGCCAAGGATTATGGCTAAATACATGCAAGATGAAAAAGATAAGCTTTGGTATCACTCTTACTGGGTTAAAAGAAAAACACATTACCCTAAAAGAAAGATTTATTGGGGTAGAGGTAATGGCTGGGTGGTCTGTGCACTTCCTATGATTATTGAGCATGTGGGTGACCATAAAGAAAAAGCTCATATGATTCAAATCTTTCAAGATACATGTAAAGCATTACTACCATACCAAAGAAGTGATCATACATTTGAAACTGTTATCAACTTTGTAGGTAAAACCTATCGTGAATTATCCTTTACAGCTTTGGTTGCTGCTGGCTTTATGAGAGGTTATCGTATGGGCTTATTAGACAAAAATTTTAAAGAAGCAGGTATAAGAGCATTCAAGGCATGTGTGGATGCTTTGATCTACCATGATGGACATATATATTTTCCTGAAATTAGCGGTCCAACGATTCCGCTTCCTCTATTTCCCTACATTGGATATAAAATCATACCAAGAGGAAAAAACTGGTCTTATGGACTTGCTGCATTAAACTTTGCAATGATTGAATTTGATTTACTTAAGAAATAGACACACATTTTGTGTCTATTTTTTTATCACTTATACGTGTGTTTTAAGTATTTAAGTTCTCAAAATATGGGAAAACCTAGAATATTTATTTATTATGATATAATAAAAAATATCTAAAGAAATCATTGAGAAAGGAAATAGCGATGAAGGGTTATTTTAAACGTAAAAAATTCATCATCCAATTATTATTGCTGATTTTAGTATTCAGCAATTTTGGTTTTTCCTTTGCTTATTGGGCAAGTAGTATCTTAAATAGCACATCTGAAGCAGAGTCTTCTGTACAAATTGGACAGTGGGATTTTGAAGATACCGCCTTGGTTGTAGCAACCTTTAGATTTGATTATCAAGCGGTCCTAGCACTTACACATGAAACAGTAGATGTAAGTGATAAATCGGCAGTTGAAGCGGCTTTATCAGCATATGGTATCTTAAGCGAGGAAGCGAAAGCTGAGCTTCAGGTAGAAAAAGATCTACTTGATAGTCTACTCTTAGAAATCATTAAGTTTGAAAATAGTGTATTCTTAGACTTTGAATCTACACCATTTGATAATGGTCTTACAGGTACTGTCGATATTGATGGTAGAACATGGTATGGTAATGATATCTTTATTGCTGGTGATCCACAGTATGATGTTTGGATTGGTCAAAGATCACTTGCATTAAGACAAAA
>ERZ869909.756-NODE-756-length-32683-cov-7.219929_pt1 | contig 32683 bp, 36 predicted proteins | sample MGYA00520892_ERZ869909 | MGnify/ENA primary metagenome ERZ869909 (study PRJEB32215, sample SAMEA104723947) | bioreactor metagenome | biome: bioreactor; feature: anaerobic bioreactor; material: water | place: China | collected 2015-03-12 ...
CCCCTGCCTCGTTCGGGAAGAACTTCTTCATGAGGCAACGATGTCCGTTTGGAAAGATTTATGATGAGGCAATTCGCGGAATATGCGCATAACCCACTAAATCGTTACAATACGGCTCCACCATCAACCACGAACAGGGGATGTCGCGCCATGATCGATCCGGAACTGCTGAAAATTCTTGTGTGCCCGGAGAACAAGACACCCGTCACGGAGGCCGATACGGGCCTCGTGGAGCGCATCAACGCCGCCATCGCCCAAAAACGCCTGACCAACCGCAAGGGCGACGCGATCGACGAGGGCATCGAGGGCGCGCTCGTGCGGGAGGACGGCGCATTCGCGTACCCCGTTCGCGACGACATCCCCATCATGCTGATCGATGAGGCGATTCCGCTCGCGCAGCTGGAGGGAGCCGCGGCCGGCGGCGCGTCGGGGTAAGGCTGCGTGGCTGCTCTCAAGGCCCGCGACCGCCTCTTCCGCGAAATCCTGATGGCCCGGCAGCGGGTCTATCAGGCCGCCTCGCCGACCCCGCTCGAGCGCCTCGATCTTCCCATTGACGCGGAGGTCTTCGTGAAGCGCGAGGACCTCTCGCCGATCCATGCGTACAAGTGGCGCGGCGCCTATAACCGGATGGCCCTGCTCACCGCGGAAGAACGCGAGCGAGGCGTCGTGGCGGCATCCGCGGGAAACCACGCGCAGGGCGTCGCCCTTGCCGCGCGTCGACTCGGCGTGCGCGCGCGCATCTTCATGCCCACCTCCACCCCGCGCATGAAGCAGACCGAGGTGGCACGGCACGGCGGCGGCGCGGTGGACATCGTGCTCATTGGCGATCACTACAGCGAGGCGGCCGAGGCCGCCAAGCGATACTGCGCCGAGGCGAAGGGCACCCTCGTTCACCCCTACGACGATTACGCCACCATGGCCGGGCAAGGCACCCTGGCCGATGAGGCCGTAATGGCCGGCGAAGGCGCCTTCGACGCGGCCTACCTCCAGATCGGCGGCGGCGGCATGGCCTCCGGCGTGGCCTGCTGGCTCAAGTCCTACTTTCCCAAAATGCGCGCCATCGGCGTCGAGGGCGTCGACCAGGCCTCCATGCAGGCCGCCATCGCCGCCGGGCAACCGGTGGATCTGCCCTATGTCGATGTCTTTTGCGACGGCACCGCCGTGCGCCGCGCGGGCGACCTCACCTTCCCCCTCTGCCAGGAACTGATCGACGGCTTCGTCACCGTCACCAACGACGAGGTCTGCGCCGCCATTCAATATGTCTGGGAGGCCCTGCGCATCGTGCCCGAGCCCTCCGGCGCGATGGGAATCGCCGGCTTGCTCAAGGACGAACACGCCGTGCGCGGTCAACGCATCCTCACCGTGCTTTGCGGGGCCAACATGGACTTCGGCCAACTCGCCACCGTCGCCCGGCACGCCGGCATCGGCGCAAACCGGCGGCGGTATTTCCGCATCACCCTGCCCGAGCGGCCCGGGGCCCTGGTGGACCTCTTGGACGAACTCTTCACCCAGGCCAACATCATCGAGTTTCAACACGGCAAGAGCGACCCCAAGCAGGCCTGGCCCGTCATCGGCGCCGAGGCCTCCGCCCCCGTGCTGGATGCTCTCGAACGCGGGCTGACCGAACGCGGCTACAGCTACGAGACCGTCACCTCCGAGGAAGATGTCGAGTTCCGCATCATCAACTACGACCCCCACCTCTTCCAGCGGCCCTACTTCGTCAAAGTCGAGTTTCCCGAACGCGCCGGCGCCCTGCACGACTTTCTCATCACCCTGCGCCAAGTCGCCGGCATCTGTTATTTTAATTATCTCTTCACCGGCGAAACCGTCGGCCGCGCATTGATCGGCTTCGAGTTCGAGTCCGACGACAACCGCGCCCAAGCCATCAAGCTCATCGCCGAATCCGGCATCACCTGCACCGAAATCCCCGAGGAAGTGCTCGGGCGGATTTTGTAAGGCCGCCATATCGCTAAATGGATAGACTCGCTGTCGTTGGTGGGCAAGTTCGTAGATGGCGCGCTTGTCGAAGCTGGCCTCCTTGTAAACCTCGCATATCGCGGGTAGGATCCCTGCGTGACTTGAATACTCGCCATTTTTTTTGCGCAAAGCATAGTGCGTGCGACCTTATCCGCAGGTCGAGCGGCAAGGGGCGAAGGGGTAGGATAATATGCTCTTCGAAGGACGAGTGATTGCTGTCATCACCATTGCCATCGGGGCGTTTGCCGCATTGCCCGCCGCGGGGTTTGAAATTCGCTCGTTCCTCGGCCATACGGATTGGGTCAAGTCCGTGGCGTTTTCCCCGGACGGCGCGCAGGTGCTCACCGGGTCGGATGACGACACGGCGAAGCTGTGGGATGCCAGCTCGGGTTTGGAGGTCCGGTCGTTCGAAGGCCATACGGACTTTGTCAATTCCGTGGCGTTTTCCCCGGATGGTACGCAGGTGCTCACCGGGTCGGATGACACCACGGCGAAGCTTTGGGATGCAGCCTCGGGGTCGGAAATCCGGACCTTTCAGGGGCACACGGACGCTGTTAATTCGGTTGCGTTTTCTCCGGATGGCACGCAAATACTCACCGGGTCGATAGACACCACCGCGAAGCTATGGGACGCGAACACGGGCACCGAGATTCGCTCTTTCACGGGCCATACAGGCGTGGTGACCTCCGTGGCGTTCTCCCCGGATGGCACGCAGGTACTGACCGGGTCGGATGACACCACGGCGAGACTTTGGGTCACGGGCACGGGCGCGGAGATTCGCTCGTTCGCGGGCCACACAGGCGTGGTCACTTCCGTGACATTTTCCCCGGATGGAGCGAAGGTGCTCACTGGGTCGTCGGACACCACAGCGAGGATTTGGGATGCGGGCACGGGCTCAGAGATTCGTTCGCTTGCTGGCCACGGGAGTATTGTCCTTTCCGTGGCGTTCTCTCCAGGTGGCGCGCGGGTTCTCACCGGGTTGGCGGACACCACGGCGAGGCTTTGGGATGCGGACACGGGCACGGAGACCCGCACATTCGCGGGCCACACGGACATTGTCATTTCCGTGGCGTTTTCGCCGGACGGCACGCAGGTACTCACCGGTTCGGGCGACGACACCGCAAAGCTTTGGGCAAGTGGGGATGTGCCGGTCACCATTGCCCTCTTCGGACAGCTCCGGGATGCCTTCAGCGGCGATACGATCACCTGCGGCGTCGTCGAGCTGACGAACAGTGCCGAGTCATTCCGAGTCACCGCGGTGGCGGATGAAAACGGCGCGTATTTCTTCGAGCCCCTTCCTGCGGACACCTATTCCGTGCGGGTCATTGCCCCGGGTTTCGCCACGAGGCTCGAGGCCCCCATCGTATTCGCTGGCGGCGAGCCCATCGAGCAGGACTACTTCCTCGTTTTCGGAACCACCGGGCCGGTCATCGCTGGACAGTTGACCGATTCGGGAACCGGCGACCCGTTGGTAGGTGCACTGGCGGAGTTGCTCATCAATGGCATCGTGGTGGCGGACACGCTGACCTGTGCAGATGGCCGCTACGAATTGCCGCTGGCCGGCACGAAGAATGATGACTTGCTCGATGTTGAACTTCGGTTCTCGTTGGAAAACTACGAAACCGATACGGTGCCCCTGTCCGTCAACACGGACACGGGTGCGACGGTGGACGAGTCGCTGCAAAAGTCGGTGCTCGGCCCGTCCGCGCTCGTGGGCAGCGTTGTCACCGCTTCTGGAGGCGGTAGCAAGACCGTGCCGCTTCAGGGCGCCCGCATTACCCTGCGCGGCCCGATCAACACTTCGCAGCAGGCCGATGCGGAGGGGCGCTACTCCTTCGACACACTGCTCGAAGGTTCGTACACCGTCTCGGCCAGTGCGGCTGGATTCGAAAGGCGCAGCATCGTGCGCACGCTTGGCGGCGGGGTCAGCGAAGCGAACTTTGTGCTCGAACCCCTCGACTCGGCGCCCGGCATCCCCGGCGATATCAACGGCGACGATGTCGTCAACGCCGTCGATGTCCAGCTGGTGATCAACGCTGCCTTGGGCGTCGCCATCGAGCAGGGGTTCGACGCAGACATCAACGGTGACGGCCAAGTCAATGCAGTCGATATACAGTTGGTGATCAATGCCGCGCTGGGGATTGATATCACGGTGTAGTGAAGAATGCCGCACCCTTCGCGTTGACTACCCCGCCACCGTTGGCTATAACCCCAGAGTTGCTTTGCGGTTCAGGTTGTTTGGTGGGGTGATTCCAGCCGGACTCGCGCGAAATCACGGAAGGGGTGCATTAAATGCTCGAGCGGAATGTCGTGTTGTCTTGGGGATTCGGGTTGGTGTGCGCTGGGCTCGCGCTGGCGTTGCTGGCCGGTGAGGTGACAGCAGCGGAGATCAATCCCAGTGACGACGCTGCGCTGCGTGTGTCCGGCCTTGTCGCGGGGTTCGATATCGTGGGCGAGCCGGTCTACCCGAGCGGCGGCATGCAGCGGCTTGATGCGCTTACCCTGAATGATGGCGAAAATGCCCTCGTCTCGGCCGTGATCGACGAGGCCAATGGCTATGCTTACTTCGGCACCGGTTCCGGCGTGGTGCCGGCCCGCGTGATCAAAGTGGCGCTGGGCGATGCCACTACACCCCCGCAACGGGTCGGCGCGGTCACGCTGAATCAGGGCGAGGTGTTTCTCGGGCCCGCCGTGATCGATACGGACAATGGCTACGCCTATTTCGGCACGCTCACGCAGCCGGGCATCGTCGTGAAGATCGCCCTGGGCGAAGGAGATGCTCCGCCCACCCGCGTCGGCGCTGTTACCTTGCAGCAAGGGGAGAACGCGCTGCGATCCGCGGCGATCGACACGGCAAATGGTTTTGCCTACTTCGGTACAGGCACGGTGACCGGCCGTGTGGTGAAGATCGCCCTTGGTGAGGGCAATGCGCCCCCGACCCGGGTCGGCACAGCGGAATTCGACTCGGGCGAGCAGAATGTCCTCAGTGCGGTGATCGATCCCGTGAGTGGTTATGGCTACTTCGGCGCGGGCACCACGCCCGGCCGCGTAATAAAGGTGTCTCTCGGTGCTGGAAATGCTGCACCGTCGCGCGTCGGATCGCTCACGCTCAACCCCGGGGAAGGCTCCCTTGGCAACGCCGTCATCGATGCCGCCAACGGCTTTGCTTACTTCAGCGCGAGCGGCGTGACGACTTCCATCGTGAAAGTCGCCCTTGGCGCCGGGGCAAGTTTGCCCACCCGCGTGGGGGCCGTGCCTCTTGAGGCCAGCGACAGCTTGATCACAAGTGCGGCCATCGACTCGGCCGGTGGCTTCGCCTACTTCGGCTCCGTCAGTTCCATCGGCCGCGTGGTCAAAGTGGCCCTTGGCGCCGGGGCGAACCCGCCGAGCCGAGTCGGTGCGGTCATTCTGGGTGATGGCGAAGGCGATATCGCCAGTGCTGCCTTCGATCCCGTTACCGGCGTCGGTTACTTCGGCACAGGCGGCAGCCCCGGCCGCGTCGTGCGCGTCGGTCTCTCCCAGCGGGGATTCCTAAAGGCCACACGGTTTGGGCTCGGGGAGGCCGGCGATATCGAGGAAGTGCGCTTCTATTCACACCAAGCCGCTGGGAATGTGCGGCTGGCGCTCTATGACGATGCGGAAGATCTCAACCTGCTCTGGTCCTCCGGGGTCGTGCCCAACACGGCCGACGACGATTGGTTGGCCGTCCCCATCGTGGATGGCACGCCCTCGACGCTCAATCTTCCCGCTGGCGTCTATTGGCTGGCCTGGCAGGTGGATGGCGCCGCCCCGGTGCCCAGCATCCTTTCGCAATTCGTGGGCGAAGGACTCCGACTTCCACTCAATTTCGGTGATTTCCCAGCCCTGCTCGCGGGCGGCACCCCCACGCAGCCGACTTTCGGCGTCGATGCCTGGAGCGGCTACATCGTCTACGACAACGGCGCGCCGGCCTTCCACCCGGCCGATATCAACCGCGACGGTTTCGTCAACGCCGTCGATGTGCAGCTGGGGATCAACGCCGCACTCGGCATTCCCCTTGAGCCGGGCCAGGACGCGGACATCAACGGCGACGGCTTCGTCAACGCGGTCGATGTCCAGCTGGTGATCAACGCCGCGCTGGGGATTGATATCGAGTAGGGTCGGTGACCGGGGGACTGGAGACCTCCGGTCGGAAGAGTGGCTCGGTCGGAGACCGGCCACATCCAAGGTGATCGCCATAGCGCTAATCCGCGCTACCTCCGTTTTGCCCGCCCGATACGCCCCGTGGTAGCATCGGACTGCAAAGCGGCTCGATTGAATACGGGGGACACATGGCCAAGACCAAGGTGCAGTTCGTCTGCCAGGAATGTGGCGCGGTGCACCCTCGTTGGTCGGGGAAGTGCGACGCCTGCGGGGCGTGGAACACCATCACGGAGGAATCCGTCGAGCCGGTAGGCGCCCATGTGCGCGCCGCGATTGTCGCCGCGGCCGAGCCGATCCCCATCACGAACAACGACCGCGAGCCCCCGCCGCGCATCCCGACAGGCCTCGCCGAGTGCGACCGCGTCCTTGGGGGCGGCATCGTGCCGGGCTCGCTGATGCTGGTGGGCGGAGACCCGGGCATCGGCAAATCGACGCTGATGCTCCAGATTTCGCACCAGGTGGGCGAGCGCCACGGCCCCGTGCTCTATGTGTCGGGCGAGGAGTCGTTCGACCAGGCCCGGCTGCGCGCGCGGCGCCTGGGGGCCCTCTCGGACAACCTCTTCGCGCTCACGGAGACCTCCGTGGAGGCCATCCGCAAGCACATCTCGAAGCGGGACTACGCCCTCATCGTGGTGGACTCGATCCAGGCGGTGTATTCGACGCAGCTTTCCGGCGTTCCGGGCAGTTTGACGCAGGTGCGCGACTGCGCGGGCGAGTTTCTGCGCATTGCCAAGGGCGAAAATGTCCCGATCTTCCTCGTGGGGCATGTGACGAAGGACGGCTCGATAGCCGGTCCGCGCCTGCTGGAACACTTGGTGGACACCGTTCTATACTTCGAGGGCGAAGGGAAGCAGGCGCTTCGCATCCTGCGCGGGGTCAAGAACCGCTACGGCTCGACGAACGAGATCGGCGTGTTCGAGATGACGGACGGCGGGCTGAACGAGGTGCCGAATCCCAGTGCGCTGTTTCTGGATGAGCGGCCCCGCGGCGTGAGTGGTTCCATCGTGATTCCGAGCATCGAGGGCACCCGGCCGTTGCTGGTCGAGGTGCAGGCCTTGGTGGGCGAGACGGCCTACGGCTCGCCCCGGCGCACGGTGACGGGGGTGAACCCGAACCGAGTGTCGCTGCTGTTGGCCGTGCTGGAAAAGCGCGCGGGGCTTCACCTGGCCGACCGGGATGTCTTCGTGAATGTGGCCGGCGGCGTGCGGCTGGACGAACCAGCGGCGGATGTGGCGATTGCGCTGGCGATGGCCTCGAGTTTTTTGGAGAAGCCCTTGCCGGAAGACCTGGTGGCCTTCGGCGAGGTGGGCCTGGCCGGTGAGGTGCGCGCGGTGGACCGCGCGCGGCAACGCGTGGCCGAGGCGAAGAAGTTTGGGTTTGGGCAATGCGTGCTGCCGCAGAGCAGCGCGGCGGATGTGGAAGGCATGGGCGTGAAGTGCTGGGCGGCCGGCAGTCTCACGCAGGCGCTCGAGGCGGCGCTGGAAAGGTAGCGAATGGTAGAGGATTCAGCCGGCGTCGAGGAAAAGTCGGCGAAGAAGAAGCGGGCGAAATCGCTCACGATGGACGAGGTGCTCCAGCTCATCGCGCCCGGCACGATGCTGCGCGAGGCCATCTCCGCCATCCTCCAGGCGAGCAACGGCGCGCTTCTGTGCATTGGCAATGAAAAACGCTTCGAGCGCTTGTCCGAGGGCGGCATCCGCATCGATGTGCCCATGAGCCCGCAATTGCTCTACGAACTCTGCAAGATGGACGGCGCCATCATCCTCAATGACGACGGCTCGCGCATTATTTACGCCAATCGCTTCCTCACCCCAACCAATACCATCCAGACCGACGAAACCGGCACGCGCCACCGCACGGGCGAGCGCATGGCGAAGCAGTCCCACGCCGCGGTGATCACCCTGTCCGAGCGGCGGGGCAGCGTCTCGGTGTATTGCGACCAGGAAAAGCATGTCCTCGACACCATCCCCACGCTGCTGAACAAGGCCGCGCAGGCCATGCAGACCCTTGAGAAATACCTCAATGTGCTGGTCGACTCGCTTCAGGAGCTGACCGCACGCGAGTTCCAGGACATGGTGACCATCTTCGATGTGTGCAAGGCCGTGCAGCGCTGCGAAATGGTCAAGCGCATTGCGGTGGAAATGGACCCCTACCTCCTCGAACTCGGTACCGAGGGCCGGCTGACCCGGCTCCAGCTCGATGAACTCATCCAACCCGTGCAGCAGGCCGAACTGGTCACGCGCGACTACTTCCGCGAGCGCCAAGGGGCGACGGTGCAGTCCGTGCAGAAGCGCATCGCCGGCATCAGTGAAGACGGCCTTCTGCAGATCAGCAACATCAGCCTTGCGCTCGGCTACGGCTCGAACCTGCGCAATGTGGACGCCTACCTCATCCCGCGCGGCTACCGCATCCTCGAGTTGACCCGCCGCCTCACGCCGCAACAGATCGACGGCCTGGTCGCGCGCTTCGGCAATCTCCAGGGCATCATGCGCGCCTCGTTGGACGAACTCTGCGAGGTGGACGGCATCGGCGAGATGTTGGCCGAGCGCCTGCGCCTGAGCCTCAATGTGCTGCGCAACCAAGCCGCGCTCGATATCAACCGGTGAGTAGTGTGACGACGCTCATTACCGCGCTCGATGTCGACACGGAGGCCGAGGCCATCGATCTGGCCGCAAGTTGTGGGGCTTGTGTCTGGTTCAAGGTGGGTTTCCAGCTCTACACCCGTTGTGGCCCCGTCATCGTCGAGCGGCTGCAATCGAGCGGCAAGCAGGTCTTCCTCGACCTGAAACTCCACGACATCCCCAATACCGTCGCCAAGGCTGCCAAGGCCGCCGCGGATCTCGGCGCTGGGCTCCTCACCATGCACGCCCTCGCGGGAAGAGACGCCATCGCCGCCGCGCGCGAAGCGCTTGAGGGCACGGACACCCGCCTGCTCGCCGTGACCGTCCTCACCAGCCACACCGACGCGACCCTGCGCGATGAGCTTGGCATTCCCGAGAGCGCTGCCATCGCCGTGCCGCGCCTGGCGAAGATGGCCGTCGAGGCCGGTGCCCATGGCGTCGTCTGCTCGCCGCTTGAGATCGTTTCCGTGCGCGAGGCCGTCGGGCCCGATGCCCTCATCGTCACCCCCGGCATCCGCCCCGCATGGGCCGCCGCGAACGACCAGGCCCGCATCATGACCCCCGCCCAGGCCGCCGAGGCCGGGGCGGACTTTATCGTCGTCGGCCGCCCGATTACGCACCACGAGCGCCCGGCCGAGGCCGTTGGCCTGATTCTGGGGGAGTTGGCCCAATGACCAGCGAAGAAGTGCTGCAAATTTTCCGTGATACCGGGGCCCTGCTCGAGGGCCACTTCCTCTACGCCAGCGGCCGCCACGGCAGGCAATTCCTTCAAGCCGCCCGCGTGCTGCAATACCCAGAGCACACCGGCCGCATGTGCCAGGCAATTGCCGAGCACTTCTCGGACAAAGGCGTCGAACTCGTCTGCGGTCCCGCCACCGGCGGCATCATCCTCGCTTACGACACCGCCCGCCACCTCGGGTGCCGCTCCGTGTTCGCCGAAAAAGACGGCGAGGGCGGCATGGCGGTCAAGCGCGGGTTTCACCTGAAGCCCGGCACCCGCTGCCTCGTCGTTGAGGATATCGTCACCACCGGTGGCTCCGTCCACAAGACCATCGACCATCTGCGCGCACGCGGCGTCGAGGTCATCGGCGTCGGCGTCCTGGTCGACCGGAGCGGGGGAGAGGCCGCCTTCGACTGCCCCTTCCACGCTCTCGCCACGATCCGCATGGAGAGTTTTAATTCCACCGAACTCCCCGAAGACCTTCTTCGTTCGGAACCAATGGATCCCGACGATATCGTGATCTAGGCGCCAAGCCACAGTGTTGCGTTTGCCCTACCCATCCACCACCCGCCAACCATCTTCGCCCATGGTCCGCAATTCGCACGGACTAAAATTGGCCTTGTAATCCATCGCGGCGCAGCCGCGGATGTAGAAGCCCATGTAGTAGTAGCGGAGGCCGAGTTCGCGCGCAAGGTCGATCTCGGCGAGGGCGCTGTAGGTGCCGGGGCTGATTTTTGCCCACGCAGGGTCGAAGTAGCAGTACACGGATGACAGCGCGTCGGTGAAGAAGTCGACTATCCCGACGGCGGCGAGCGCGCCGGTCTCGCGCTCGCGGAGTTGCACCTCAAGCGTGCGCCCCGGCAGGCAGGTGGCAACGAAGAAGTCGTGGTAGCGTTGCTCGTCGATGGGCTCGTCCTTGCTGCCGTGCTGATGGGCGAGGTAAGCGTTGTAAAGCGCCACCTTCTCCCCCGTGCACGAAGGTTCGGTCAGAACACGGTCGAACTGGGCCTGGCCCTTTTTCCAGCAGCGGCGCTGGCTGCGGGTCATGGTGAAGGTATCAACGGGCACGCGGTGGACTTGGCACGCGTTGCAATTTATGCAGTCCGGGCGGTATAAGTGGCTGCCGTGGCGGCGAAAGCCCTCATCCAGCAGCTGGCGGTACGATGGGCCGAGTTGGCCACCGTCGACCAGCATGAGCCGCCACTCGCGCTCGGGCAAGTAGGGGCATGGCCCCGGGATATGGCCGAGATACCACGATGGTGTCGTCACGATGGTAATCCTTTGATTAACAAAACTTTACCGCCCACTCGCCAGTCCAATCTTGACATCAAACGCCGGTGGGCGTAGGGTACAGGCAGAACGAGGAGTAATGCATGCAAGCCAGTGAGAATACGACCCCGCGCCTTGGCTTTCTACAGGCCCTGTTGCACCCAACGGGCACCATGAAGAAACGCTACACGCTTCAGGAAGAAATCGCCAGCAGCGTCACGCACGGTTTCGGCGTGATGCTGAGCGTGGTGGGCCTTGTGGTGCTTGTCGCCATGGCCATGCGCGAGGGCGACCCGTGGAAAGTGGTCAGTTTTTCGATCTTCGGCGTGAGCATGATTCTGCTGTACATGGCCTCGACCATGTACCACCTGATTCAGCATGAGAAGACGAAGGAATTCTTCCGGAAGTTCGATCATGCCGCGATATATCTATTGATTGCAGGCACTTACACGCCTTTTCTTCTGCTGAACCTGCGCGGACCCTGGGGCTGGAGCCTGTTCGGGATTATCTGGGCCGTGGCCATCTTTGGCGTCATCTATAAGTTCTTTCTCATCCACAAGTTCCACAATTTGTCGGTCTTTCTGTACATCGCCATGGGCTGGCTGGGAATCATCGGGTTCAAGCCCGTGATTGATGCCGTCGGATGGGATGGCGTCGGCCTGCTGTTTGCCGGTGGCTTGGCGTACACCTTCGGCGTGGTTTTTTATATGTGGGAACGCTTGCCTCACAACCACGCGGTATGGCATCTTTTCGTTATGGGCGGCACGGCGTGTCACTACGCCGCCGTTTTCTTCTACGCAACGCATGGCGGGTGACCTTGATACGGCCCCCGCGTGAATTACAGAACGGTATTGTTTCTTGGAGGGCTGGTCGCCCGATTCGGGTGACCCAACCGGTATTGCTTCCCTGAAATACGGGCAGCGGCCATGGGAGAAAAGATGATGAAGTTACCTCAGAAGGTCGTCCGTCCGGTGACACTGTTCTCGATGGGAGCCTTTGTAGTGCTTGCCGCCGCACCTGCGGTGGTGGGTGAACTGGGCTTCTGCGGTTCTTGTGGCACCGGCGCTTCCGTTGCCATGGCGGCCACCAGCGATGATGGCTGCGGCAAGGACAAGGGCGAGTGCGGCGCGATTGCCGCCACGGCCGGTCTTGCCAGCTTGGCCGCCCAAGGCCAGTGCACGGCCGGCGCCGCCACGCAGGCGGCCGATTCCGGTTGCTGCGCCAGCAAGGCGACGGCCGCCACGGCCTCGCTTGCCAGCCTCACCACCGCCGCCAGCTGCGGCGACAAGAAGGGTTGCGGCGACAAGGACGACTGCGACTCCGGCGCGACTGCCGCCACGGCTTCGCTTGCCAGCCTCGAGTCCGCCGCCAGCTGCGGTGACAAGAAGGACTGCGGCGACAAGGGCGACTGCGACTCCGGCGCGACTGCCGCCACGGCTTCGCTTGCCAGCCTCGAGTCCGCCGCCAGCTGCGGTGACAAGAAGGACTGCGGCGACAAGGGCGACTGCGACTCCGGCGCGACGGCTGCCACGGCTTCGCTTGCCAGCCTCGAGTCCGCCGCCAGCTGCGGCGATAAGAAGGACTGCGGCGACAAGAGCGACTGCGATGCAGCCGCTACCCCCGCCTCGCTTGCCAGCGCCGAGCCGACCTGCTGCAGCGCGATCGAGGAAGCAACCTCGGGCGACAAGATCGCCAGCGCCAACTAAGCGCACTTTCCACGCGTAATCACCAAGGCCCGCGGGTTCGCCCGCGGGCCTTTTTTCATGCCGGTGGGGGTGTGCCGTCGTGGCGCGCATATGCTATCGTGCCCCCAACACGACCCCGGGCCGATATCGCATTCGCGCCAGCAGGAGAACGCCATGCTCAAGGATCATTTCGTCTGCATCCGGCTTAAGCGCCACTTTCACGAGGAGCCCGTCTGGGCGTATGTGGGCAAGTGCATCGAGTGGAAGGACGACTGGGTCGCCGTGGATGGCAAGGGCATCATGATGTTGCGCGGCCGCCAGCGCATCACGGAAATTGACTCCAAGGTGCGGCGCATCGTGTTGCCGCGCGAGGCCATCATGAGCGTGCAGCAGCTGCCGGCGAGCTTTGACATGAAGGAAATCTCGGTGGGCATCACCGGTTCCAAGCTCACCATGCCCGTCGAGGGCGGTGTGGACTGCGTCATCGCCGAGGCGGCCGACTGAGCGCGCTTCAGTCGGCCTTTTCGAGCAGGTAGGTCTGGAAGCCGCCCCCGGGCATCGGGGTTGGCAGCCAGTGCGCGCGTACCAGGCGCAAGTCCGGATAGGCATCCCGCCAGACCGTGGCGAGGTCCAATGGCGGCTCGCCGGCGCGGTGCAGCCGATGGGTGCTGCCGTCAAGCTCAAGCCGCTCCCACCCCCACAGCCAGCGCCGGCTGCAACGATACAGCTCGTGCATCAAGCGCTCCATCCGCCCGTCGCTCAGCTTGGCCAGGAGGCCCGAGGTGCACACGAGATCGAAGGAGGAATCGGCGAAGGGGAGATGCATGGCGGATGCCTGCACGCCCGCCGTGGCCGCGGCTTGCCGCCGCGTCAATTGCATCACATCGAAGTGGATATGCGTGCCCGCGGTCCGGTGGAACCCCAGAGAGTGAAGGCAGCGCAACTGCACGCCCTTGTCCACGCCCACTTCCAGCACGCGGGATGCGCGCGGAACATTGGCCAGCAACTCCCGGTTCAGGCAGGTGCGCGCCAAGGCGTAGCCGCGCCAATAGGCGGCGTCGTTTGCCATGGAATTTGTGGGTGGTGAGATCGCCGGGGGCTGCGGCAACGCGCTCGGCTGAAACTTCCCGCGCCAGGCCTGCATGACGGTGGAATTCGTGACATCCTGCGAAGCCCGTTCATGCAAAGCCCGTTCCTGCGGCATTCGGTCGTGCGAAATCCGGTCGTGCGCAGTCATTGTGCGGCCCCCCATTCGGCCCCAAGCAATGTACACCAAGCCCAACCGATCCTGGCGTTTTCCCAAAGGAAATCGCGCTGCCCTTCCGCAGGCATTCGTCAGGATAGCACGCATTCGTGTGGCTGTCTAGAACCTTGCACAGCGAGGGTGACCCTGATAGCCTCGACATGATCGGCGTGGTCAACAGGGCGCCTCCGGTGGCTTCCCCGGGCCGAAGCAGAAAGGTGCAAAATATGTCAGAAACGCCGGGTAAAAAGGACACTTTTGGTGCACTCGCCGCACTCGTTCTCGTCGGGCAACTCGGTCTTGTCGTTGTGCTCCCCGTGGCCCTGGGCGCTGTCGCCGGGGCCTGGCTCGATGCCCGTGCGGGTACCCGGGGCGTATTCGTCATTGGGCTTGTATTGCTTGGACTTGCGGGCGGGGTGGCGGGCGCCTGGCAATTGGTAAAGCGGGAAATCAATCGAGGAGACAGCAGCGACCACTGAAAAAAGTAGGAGAAACATGGACTTCATCATCGACTTTTTCCGAAATTTGAATGGCTGGCTCAACTCGTTGAGTACGGACGACTTCGAGCCCTACAAGATGCCCGCGGCCATCGCGATTCTCGTGGTGGCGGCCATCGTGGCGATCGCCCTGCGCATCTGGGAAAAACGCCGCCAAGAGGCGTTCGCGAAGAAGGCGGCCAAACTGGGTCTCCACTTCAACGCGGAGCGGGACTACGACCTCCCCGAGCGCCTGCACTTTCTCAGCCGGTTCGACAAAGGGGAGAATCGCTACGCCTTCAACATCATGCAGGGCGTCTACCGCGGGCACCCGGTTCGCGCGTTCGACTACCACTACTCCATCACGGCGATGGACGGCCGCGGCCGGGAGCGCACCACGCACTATTATTTCAGCGTATTTGTATTGCACCAACCCGTGGAATTTCCCGAGCTCGAGATTTCACCCCAGAAGTTGCGGCACCGTATCGGCCAGGCCCTCGGCATGGAATCCATCAACTTCGAGAGCGTGGTGTTCAACAATGCCTTCGTTGTGACATCGGTCAATCGCCGCTTCGCCTACGATGTGTGCCACCCACGCATGATGGCCTTTCTGCTGCAACATCAGGAAATCAGCTTGGAAATCGAGGGACACTGCATCGCCATCTGCTATAACAACCGCCAGAAGGTGGCGGAAGTGCAGCCGCATCTCGATGTCCTCGTCGGTATTCGCGAATTGATGCCCCCGCATCTCTACGCTGAGTAATCTTCCGATTGGGACCGTGTACGGGGCGGACGCGCGGGGAACGCGCACAGGGGGAACGACATGTGGCTTTTGTGGACCGGAGCAGGCATCGCCATCCTAGTCGTGATGCTCGTCGCGCTTGAACGTTCCGAGCGGCGTCGAAGGGCAGCGATTGGGGAGCTTGCGCAGCGCCTCGATCTCGCCTTCTCCCCCGATATGGATGACGCCGTGGGCCGGCCATACGAGTTCCTGCAGACGCTGTTCGGTGGGTTCGATCGATACGGGTTCAATGTGTGCAGTGGTATCCATGCAGGTCACCCGGTGCGCTATTTCGACTTCCAGTACCGAACATTCGGGGGGAAGCAATCCACTTCCCACTATCTCAGTATCGTCGTGCTGGAGCATGACCTCTCCTTCCCTCGGCTGGAGATCGGGCCGCGCAAGATCGAGCATGCCGTGCTCCGCGCGCTCGATCTGGATACCATCCGCCTGGAAAGCGAAGAGTTCAATGCCGCTTACTTCGTTGCATCCAACGACCGCCGGTTTGCCAGCGATTTCTGCCACCCGCGGATGATGGCAGCGTTGCTGAGCATGACCCCGGTGCACATCGAAATCGAAAACGGCTACATCGCGGCCTGGGCGCAACCGCGCATGCCGGTGGAGCGCATTCAACTGGTCCTCGACGACCTGGTCCGTATACGGGAGTTGATCCCCGCGCATATCTGCACGGACTGGGCGTCGAATTCCTGATACACTCGTGTCCATTCACTCGATGATACCGGCCCACCTGTACGAACGCTGAGCACGCGGGGAAGGGGATAGAGGGGGGGACCATGCACGACTCATGGGATAGGGCGGCCCGGACGGCGGTGGGAATTGCGGCGTGAACGACGACTACCTTGTGTTTTTGATCGTTGGCGGGGTTGTTGCATTCATCCTGGCGCTTGGGCTCTTGGGGTGGTGGCAGGAGCGCAAGCGCCGCGAGGCCTTCCGGGCCATTGCCGAGCACCTGGGCCTGCAGTTCAGCCACCACCGCGACGCCGCCCTCATGCAACGGCTCGGGTTCCTCAATCGGCTGGCGCGAGGGAGCAACCGCTATGCCTACAATGTGCTGCAGGGCGTCTACCAGGGCAACCCGGTGTTGTGCTTTGACTACCACTACGAAACCTACTCGCGGGGTTCCAAGGGCCAGCGGCAGACGCATCACCACTACGGCAGCGTATACATGGTGAAACACCCTGCGAATTTTCCGGAAGTGGAGATCTATCCCCGTAACTTCATTCACCGCATCGGGCAGGTACTCGGCTTTCAGGACATCCAGTTCGAGAGCGTCGAGTTCTCGAAGGCCTTCGTCGTCAAGGCCCGCGACCGCCGCTTCGCCTATGATGTGTGCCATCCGCGCATGATGGAATTCTTGCTTCAATACCGCGACTTTAACCTCGAAATCGAGGCACATTGCATCGCCATTTGCTATGATCGGCGCCAATCGCCCGACGAGGTGCAGCCACACCTCGATGCACTCATCGGGATTCGGGAATTGATGCCTGACTACCTCTATGTGGAATGAAGCCATCCCACATTCGGGAAACGGAACAACACGAAGGAGCCACCAATGAAGATCGGGATGAACCTGCTGCTGTGGACCGACCAGGCCGATGCGGAGACCGTCAAGCCGCTGGCCGAGACCATCAAGGAAATGGGATTTGACGGCGTCGAGCTGCCCTTCTTTGCCATTGACCCGGACGCGGCGGCACAATCCGGCAAAGTGCTGAATGACCTCGGCCTTGGCCGCACAGCGGTGACGGTGCGCGGGCCGGAAGACGACCCCATGAGTGCCGATGAAGCCGTGCGCAAGAATGGCATCGCGGCGATGAAGAGCGTATTGGACTGTTGCGAGGCCGCGGGCGTGGAGACGCTTGTCGGCCCGTTTCACTCCGCGCTTGGTCAATTCAGCGGGGCCGGCCCGACGGAAGACGAGTGGAAGCGCGCCGTGGAGAGCGGCCGCGAGGTCGTCGAGTATGCGAACACGAAGGGGGTGGCCATCTCGTTTGAGCCGCTCAATCGTTTTGAAATCTACCTGCTGAACACCGTGGCCGATGCCGCTCGATTCGTCGCCGACATCGGGCTGCCGAACTGCGGCCTGCTGTACGATTCCTTCCACGCGAACATCGAGGAAAAGAACATCAAAGACGCCATTCTCAGCGGCAAGGGCGCGATCAACCATGTGCACATCTCCGAGAACGATCGCAGCACGCCCGGCAGCGGCGGCGTGAACTGGCCTGCCAACTTCGATGGGCTCAAGTCCATCGGCTACGACGGGTGGGTGACGATCGAGGCCTTCGGCCAGGCCTTGCCCGCGCTGATTCCCGCCACGAAGATCTGGCGCCGCATGTACGAGAGCGAGGAGCAACTCGCGCGCGACGGCCTGTCGTTTGTGCAGCGGATGTGGAGTGCTGAATAAATGGTTCGGCTAGGAACGCCGGTAACTGCAAATCCATTACAACGGGTAGACATATCCAATGGATGATGTCGCCGTTTTCCGTACATTTGCCGTGCGTATTGCCGTTTTGCTCACGCTCGTGGCCGGGGGCGTGGCCTGGGCCGTATTCGGCCAGGCCCCCGGGCAGGGGCTGCTGATCGGGGGGCTGGCCGGGGCCCTTGTTTTCTGGTTCCAGGCGCGGGCCGTAGAAAGGGTTGCAAAAGACAGATCGGGTTCGGTACACTCTCGACTATCTGCGTGGAGCGTGATTCGAATCGTTGTTTACGCGATTGTGCTCACGCGGGCGTATTTCCTCGATCCAGAGGGATTTACCGGGCTCATTGGGGCGGTTATCGGGCTGTTCATCATCGTTTTGGCCGTGGTTATTCTCGGCGCAACGGGGCTGGACTTACGCCCGCCAAACAAGGAAGGCGATTAGCCATGGAGCGCATAGGGGAGCGCGAGATCCTCTTTTTCATCCCGGGCACCAACATGGAGTTTCCGCTGGGCGGGCTCAATGTTCTCACCGTATTCAACACGGTCCTGGTGATGTTCCTGCTGTGGGGCTTGTTGTACTGGGCCACCCGCCGCCGGGCCATGGTCCCCTCGAAGGGGCAGGTCATGGTCGAGTTGACCATGAAGGCCTTTGACGACCTCGTCAGCTCGGCGCTCGAACTCCCGACCAAGGCAGACAATCGCAAGTTCTTTCCGCTCATTTACTCGCTCTTCGTGTTCCTGATTCTCGCCAACTTCATGGGCTTCATCCCGACGAACTATTTCGAGGAGCCCACCGCCGATATCAACACGACCCTGGCCCTGGGAATCATGGCCATGGCCATCGCCGTGTACTGCGGCATCCGGGTGAAGGGATTCGATTTCTTCCTCGAGTTTCTCGGGCCGATGTGGAAGCAGGAAGGGGCCAAGGGCGGCGCGGTGGTTGCCGGCAAGCTCAGCGCGCTTTTCTTCTTCCCGCTGAACTTCATCGGTGAAATCGCCAAGGTTATCTCCATTTCCTTCCGTATTTTCGGCAACATTCTCGGCGGTGCGATCATCATCGTGGTGGTGTCCAGCTTGACCTACTACATGATTATCCCCGTACCGCTCGACTTCTTCTTCGTGTTCTTCGTGGGCATCGTGCAGGCGTTCGTGTTCACGATGTTGACCCTGACTTACATCGCCGTCGCCATCAAGTAGGCGGTGGGCATTTAGAGAGGCTGCATCACATTGGGTGACTGGCTCGCATCATTTGACCCTGAAACCACGCTGCTCATCGGCCGCGTGCTCGGCGCTGGTTTGGCGCTGGGCCTCGGCGGCATTGGCGCCGCCATCGGCATGGGCCTCACCGCCGGCAGTGCCGACGAGGCCATCATGCGTCAGCCCGAACAGCAGGGCCCGATGCTTCGCACCATGTTGATTGGGCAGGCCGTCGGCGGCAGCCCCTCCATCTTTGCCCTGGTTATCGGCCTGCTGGTTCTCTTCATCGCCGTGGGCGATGCGGACGCCGCGGGCGGCAACGCCTTCATGGCCTTCATCGGCGCGGGCATCGCGATTGGCCTGGGCTGCCTCGGCAGTGCGCTCGGCTGCGGCTGGCCCTCCATGAAGGCCTGCGAGGCCGTGGCCCGCAACCCCCGCCGTTCCGGTCAAATCACGCAGGCCATGGTCATTGGCCAGGCCATCGCGCAGTCCCCCGCAATTTTCGCCACCGTCGTCGCCCTGATTCTCGTGGTGGGCACGCAGTCCGGCACGGATTGGCTCCTGATGGGCGCCCTCGTGGGTGCGGGCATCGCCATCGGCGCGAGTGCGCTGGGCGCGGGCATGGGCTCCGGCTGGACGGCCGGCGGCGCGGTCGAGGGCATGGGCCGTTGGCCCGGCGCGCACGGCCCGACTTTCCGCACGATGTTGATCGGCCAGGCCACGAGCCAGACGCCGGCCGTGTTCGGACTTTTGATCGCCTTCATTCTCATCTACGCCACGGGCGGCATGACGAATGAATTTGAGACTTTTGCCAAGTTGATCGCCGCGGCCATCGCCGTTGGCTTTGGCGGCATCGGCCCGGGCTTCGGCAGCGGGCTCGTGGGCGGCGCCGGGTGCGTGATTACGGCCCCGAAGCCGGAGAAGAGCGCCTTGTTTCTGCAAACCATGCTGATTGGCCAGGCCGTGTCGCAATCGACCGCGATTTACAGCCTGATCATCGCATTGCTTCTGATTTATGTGGTCTAACCGCGTCTTGGGTATCCACGGCGCATCGGAACTGTCACCTTCCAAGGGGAAATCGAACAATGGATCCTAGCACCATCTTGGCCATCGTCAACACCGTCGTGAGTCAGCCCGGCGCGGCCGAAGTCGCCACGGGCGGTGTCGACGGCGCATCGCTCGTCTCGGCCGGTAAATTGCTCGGCGCGGGCGTCTGCATGGGCTTCGGCGCCATTGGCCCGGGCATCGGCCAGGGCTTTGCCGGCGGCAAGGCTTGCGAGGCCATCGGCCGCGCACCGGAGCAGGCCGGCTTGCTGACCCGCACCATGCTTATCGGTCAGGCCGTGTCGGAGTCGACGGGTATCTACTCGCTCGTCGTCGCTCTTCTCATTCTCTTCGTGATGTAACGGGCTCGAAGCCGACAGCCGGAGCCGGACCGCCATGGTCACCATCAATTTCACGATCGTCGTGCAGCTTGTGCTGTTTCTGGTCTTCCTTTGGGGACTCCAGAAATGGGTGCTTGCGCCCATGCTTGCCACAATGGACGAGCGGGAAGACACCATTTCCGCGAACAAGAAGTCCGCGCAAAGCGACCGCAAAGCCGCCGAGGAACTCGATGCCGAGTACGCGCGTAGCATCGCCCAGGCCCGCCGTGACGCCGCCAATGTGCTGCGTTCCAGTCAGGCGCAGGCCTTGCAACGCCGCAATGAGCAGATTCGCAAGCGCCGCGAAGAAGTCGACGCCTTGGTCCAGGCCCACTCGGAGCAAGCCCTCCAGCTGGTCGAGGCCGAGCGCACCGTATTCGCCAGCGTGGTGCCGGGATTGGCCGAGGCAATGATTTCACGCCTTCGCGTAAAGGGAGACGCGTAAATCATGAGCCCGATCAAGAAGTTTCTGCTGCAACTGCTGGCCGCGTACCTCATCATCGCGCTACCCATCGCCTTCATGTTTGGTCCGCCCGGATTCTCGGGTGAATTTCTGGAAACCAGCCAGAATGAATTGGACCACTACTTCGAAGTCGTCAAGAGCAACGAGTACAAGCGTTGGTCGCAGCGGCCTCACCTGGTGGAGGCGGATCCTGCTATCTACACGGAGGCCTTTGCCGCGGACTTGGCTTTTGTCCGCGATTTCGAGGGATCCGAGGCGTTTCGCGCAGAGGCGCGCCGCCGGGCCATCTTCGAGTTTCTCTTTCAGGTGCTCAATGCGAGTACCGGCGTCTTCCTGATTGTCCACTTTGGCCGCAAGCCGCTGATGGAGTTTCTGGAAAAGCAGGTCGCCTTGGTTCGCGAGCGCATCGAGACCGCGGAGCGTGCCCGTAACGAGGCGAAGTCCGCACGAAGCGCCGCCGAAATGCAGATGGGTTCCCTCGCCGCCGAGTCCGAGGTGTTGGCCGAGCAGGCCCATGCCGCCGCGCAGGATGCGGTGGGTATGCTGGACGCCGAGACGGCCAGTTTGATGGAGTCGATTGAGCAGGAACTCGCCTTGCGCAAGAAGATCGAAGTGCAGCGCGCCGCGATGCTCTTGAAGGCGCAGTTGGTGGAGGAAGCCGGCAAGAAGGTCGAGGAGGCCCTCATCGAGGGGGCCTCGGATCAACGCCAACGCCTCCTCGTCGCCCAGTTTCTTGAAGGATTGGAAGGGGCTGCCAAGTGAAGAACTACGCCCTGGCCGAACGATACGCCGGCGCCCTGAGCAGCGTGGTGGAAGATGCCGAGCTGGAAGAGGTACTCGCTGGCCTCATCCGCGTGCGCGATTTGTTCAACCACCACTATGAATTGCATGCCTGCTTGGCCAACCCGGCCATCACGATTGAGCTTCGCGAGAATGTGCTCGACGAAGTGATCGAGCGGGAGGGGGTTCCCACCCAGGTGAAGGGTCTGATGCACACGCTCCTGGAGCGGCGCCGCATGGACCAGGTGGATCCCATCACACAGGTATTTGAAGAGTTGGTGGATGCCCGCCTGAATCGCGTTACCGCGCAGGTTACCGTGGCAAAGCCGCTCACCGCAGAAAACGAGGCCATGTTGCGCCAGGGCCTGGAGGCCTACTCGGGCAAACAGGTGCGCCTCGTTCTGGAGGAAGACCCCGCCATCTTCGGCGGCATTGTGGCCATCATTGATGGCCGCGTGATTGATGGTAGCCTCCGCACCCGCGTGCAGAAGATCAAAGACAGAATGATCGCAGAGGAGATTGCGCTCGATGAAATTGCAGGCGACTGAAATTACCGAAATTATCCAGCGACAGATCGCCGACTATGAGTCGAAGGTCGATGTTGCTGAGGTCGGTACCGTAATCCAGGCCAGCGACGGCATTGCCCGCATCTATGGCCTTGAGAACGCGATGGCCGGCGAGCTGCTCTCCTTCCCGCACGATGTCACCGGCATGGTGCTCAACCTGGAAGAAGACAATGTCGGTGCCGTGCTGTTCGGCGAGTACGAGAAGATCGCCCAGGGCGACACTGTGCGCCGCACGAACCGCATTGCGTCCGTCCCTGTTGGCGAGGCGCTGATCGGCCGCGTGGTCGACGCCCTTGGCGAGCCCATGGACGGCCGCGGCCCCGTCAACACAACCGAGTTTTTCCCGGTCGAGCGCCTCGCACCCGGCATCATTGCCCGCAAGGGCGTGCACGAGCCGCTGCAGACGGGCGTGAAGGCCATCGATGCGATGACCCCGATCGGCCGTGGCCAGCGCGAGCTGATCATTGGCGACCGCCAGACCGGCAAGACCGCCATCGCGATCGACACCATTCTCAACCAGAAGTCCGAGAATGTGATCTGCATCTATGTCGCCATCGGGCAGAAGCGCTCGAGTGTGGCGCAGGTGGTGGAAGAACTGCGTGAGCGCGGCGCGATGGAGTACACCATCGTCGTTGCCGCCACCGCGTCCGATGCCGCCCCGCTGCAGTACTTGGCCCCCTTCGCTGGCTGCGCCATGGGTGAGTACTTCCGTGACAACGGCAAGCACGCCGTCATCATCTACGATGATCTCTCGAAGCACGCCGTGGCCTACCGCCAGTTGTCGCTTTTGCTGCGCCGCCCGCCGGGCCGCGAGGCGTACCCCGGCGATGTGTTCTACCTGCACTCGCGCCTTCTGGAGCGCGCCGCCAAGCTGAACGACGAACTCGGCGCGGGCAGCCTCACGGCGCTGCCCATCATCGAGACGCAGGCGGGCGATGTGTCGGCCTACATCCCGACGAATGTGATCTCGATCACGGACGGTCAGATCTTCCTTGAGACCAACCTGTTCTACTCCGGCGTGCGCCCGGCCATCAACGCCGGTCTATCCGTCTCGCGCGTGGGCGGTAACGCCCAGATCAAGGGCATGAAGAAGGTTGCCGGTTCGTTGCGCCTCGACTTGGCCCAATACCGCGAACTCGAGGCCTTCGCTCAGTTCGGCAGCGACTTGGACAAGGCCACGCAGCGTCAGCTCAGCCGTGGTGAGCGTCTCGTGGAGGTGCTCAAGCAGCCCCAGTACGCGCCGGTCTCCGTGGAGAAGCAGGTGCTTATCATCCACGCCGCCACCAAGGGCTTCATCGATACCGTGCCGGTGGAAGCCGTACGCGAGTACGAAGAGCAGCTTTACGGCCACTTCGACGCGCAACACCGCGATTTGCTGGAAGAGTTGAAGGCAATGAGCGCGATGGATGAAGCCCTCCAGACGAAGATCGAGGACGCCATCAAGGCATTCACCGAAGGCTTCGTGGCTCAGCACGAAGTAGTATAAGGACGGGTCATGCCCAGCCTGAAAGACATCAAGCGCCGCATCGGAAGCGTCAAGAACACGCAGAAGATCACGCGCGCCATGAAGATGGTGGCCGCCGCCAAGTTGCGCCGGGCCCAGGAAACGATCGTGAAGGCGCGTCCCTACGCCGCCTACATGAACCGACTCGCCAGCGGCCTTGCTTTGCGTGCCGATGCCGGCGCCCATCCCTTGCTTCGGCACGAGGGCGGCAAGCGGGTTCGGCTCGTGGTCGTCACCTCGGACCGCGGCCTCTGCGGCGGGTTCAACCACGGCATCGTTTCGGCCGCATTGGAGCACACCCGCACCACATTCGCCGGCAAGGAAGTGGAATTGGTCATCGTCGGCCGCAAAGGGAATGACATTCTCAAGCGCCGCCCGGTGACGATTGCGCAGACCTACACGGGCCTGTTCGATGCCGACCCGCTGCGGGCTGCTTCCACGGTGCTGGATCCCCTCGTTGAGCAATTCGCCAACGGAGAGATCGACGAAGTGCATGTGCTCTACAACGAGTTTAAGTCTGCCATTTCGCAGAAAGTCGTGTGCGAGCGCTTTCTTCCCTTTGAGCCCGGCAACGACCATGGCGCCATTGCCGTGGACTACTTGTACGAGCCGTCCATTGAAGCGGTGCTGGCTGAATTCCTTCAGCGCCACTTGCAGGTGCAGATGCACCGGGTACTGCACGAGTCGGCCGCCAGTGAGCACGGCGCCCGCATGACGGCCATGGATTCCGCCACGAACAACGCCGGCGACATGATTGGGCGGCTCACGCTGCATTACAACCGCGCCCGCCAGGCCGCGATTACCAAGGAACTGATCGAGGTCATTAGCGGGTCCGAAGCGCTCTAAGGAGCCGGGCCGCCCGCCCATCAACGCCAGAGACTGGAGACGACGATGAACGCAGGACGCATTTCCCAGGTTATCGGACCCGTCGTGGATGTAAAGTTCGCGCCTGGTGAACTTCCGCCCATTTACAACGCCCTCGAGATCGATCGGCCCGACGGCAACGGGGCCCTGATCGTGGAAGTGGCGCAGCACCTCGGGGAAAACTCCGTGCGCTGCATCGCCATGGACGGTACCGACGGCCTCGTGCGCGGCATGGAAGTGCGCGACACGGGTGACTACATCACCACGCCGGTTGGGGAGGCCACGCTTGGCCGCATCCTCAATGTCGTGGGCGAGCCCGTGGACGAGCGTGGACCGGTCGAGACCGATGTTCGCTGGCCCATTCACCGCCCGACGCCCCGCTACGAGGACCTTACCACCTCCAGCGAGATGTTCGAGACCGGTATCAAGGTCATTGACCTGCTCGCCCCGTACTCAAAGGGCGGCAAGACCGGTCTCTTCGGCGGCGCCGGCGTGGGCAAGACGGTGCTCATCATGGAGCTGATCAACAATGTGGCCAAGCAGCACGGTGGCTACTCCGTGTTCGCCGGTGTGGGTGAGCGTACCCGCGAAGGTAACGACCTCTACGCCGAAATGACCGAGTCCGGCGTTATCGACAAGGCGGCCCTCATTTACGGCCAGATGACCGAGCCTCCCGGCGCCCGTGCCCGCGTGGCCCTCACCGGCCTTACTGCCGCTGAGTTCTTCCGCGATGAGCGCGGCCAGGATGTGCTGCTCTTCATCGACAACATCTTCCGCTTCACCCAGGCCGGTTCGGAGGTGTCCGCGCTTCTCGGCCGCATGCCCAGCGCCGTGGGTTACCAGCCCACCCTCTCCACCGAGATGGGCGAGCTGCAGGAGCGCATTACCTCCACGAAGAAGGGCTCCATCACCTCCGTGCAGGCCGTGTATGTGCCCGCGGACGACTTGACCGACCCGGCCCCGGCCACCACCTTCGCCCACTTGGACGCGACCACCGTGTTGTCGCGCCAGATCGCGGAGTTGGGCATCTACCCCGCCGTGGACCCGCTCGACTCGACCAGTCGTATCCTCGACCCGCGCATCGTGGGCGAAGAGCACTACGAGGTGGCCCGCAATGTGCAGGAAATCCTCCAGCGCTACAAGGACCTCCAGGACATCATCGCCATCCTCGGTATGGACGAGCTTTCGGAAGAAGACAAGCTGATCGTGTCGCGCGCGCGCAAGATTCAGCGCTTCCTCTCCCAGCCCTTCTTCGTCGCCGAGCAGTTCACCGGCAACCCTGGCAAGTATGTGCCGCTGGCGGACACCATCAGCAGCTTCAAGGAAATCCTCGAGGGTCAGTACGACAACCTGCCCGAAGGCGCCTTCATGTATTGCGGCACGATCGACGAAGTCGTCGAGAAGGCCAAGAAGATGCAAGGGGAATAAGGCGTGGCCCCCGAAGAACAAGAAGTTATTACGGTCGAGATTACCTCACCGGGTACCCAGCCTCTCTCGCGGGATGCCCGGGAGGTCATTCTTCCCGGCCGTTCCGGTGTGTTCTCCGTTCGCCCCGGCCACACGCCCATGCTGTCCACCCTGCGCAGTGGCGTCCTCGTCTTGACCACGATGGACGGCACCGACACCCATTTCGCCGTGCACGAGGGATTCGCCGAGGTGCTCGACAACCATGTCCGCATCCTGACGCCCCAATACGAGCAGGGCGAGCATATTGATGTGGATCGGGCCGAGGAAGCGCGCGAACGCGCCGAGCAGGCGCTGGCGCGTAAGGACGCAGAACTCGATGCCGCGAGGGCCGAGGCCGCCCTTCACCGCGCCATGGCCCGGCTCGGGGCGCACCGGGGCGAGAGCATCTAGAAGTATCCGCAAATTCCGAAAAATTAGCCGGAATTTGGCTTTACTTCCCGTACTTGGTGGTATACTTTTTCCGGTCGTACAAGGCCGAGGAAACCTCCGATCAGCAGGCCTGACAGCAGGTCTGTCATGGAGTGTACGCGATGCTCAATAACCTACGGGTGCTCGTCGTGGACGATGACGAGGATGTGCTGGAGTTGGTGGATGCCTATCTCACCGACAAAGGCTTCATCGTGCAGACTCGGCGCAATGCCCGGGAAGCACTCGATGTGCTCCGCGACCACGACATTGACCTCCTCCTCTCCGATATCCGCATGGCAGGTATGACCGGCTTTGAGTTGCTCACCGCCGCCCGCGCGGGTTTTCCGGATATCGGAATCGTCTTGATGACGGCCCACGCCGACGAATACCCCATGTCGCAGGCCCTCGGCGCCGGCGCGGATGGCTACCTCACCAAGCCCTTCAGCCTGCAGAAGCTCTCGCTGATCTTCGAGGAGTCGTACTGGAAGGCCCTGTCACGCCACGACTGGTGGCAACGGCACGCCGCGGTCAACGAGTAGGGCAAGCGAGTAGCGTCAGCGAGTAGGGTCAGCCAGTGGCGTCGTCATCGCTGGTTTTTCCGGCGCTGGAATCCTCGGTGTAGAGTTCCGGGTCAATCCGCACGAAATGGCGCAACACCAGCTCGGCCAGAAGTCCAATCCCCACGAAGCCGACGCCATTGACGACCAACACCACCCCGATTGCCCCAAGCGCCGCCGTGAGTGCATCCGGCGCGGTGCTGAACATCGCCATCAGTGCGATGAGCATGGCCAGCAACCCAAGGGCGCACTGGGCAAACCCCGTCTTGCCGAAGAAGTGCGCCGGTTGGTGCTGGTAGCGGCTCAGGAACCACATCGTCAGCACATCCACCGCGCCCCGGCTGAACCGCTCGAAGCCAAACTTCGACACGCCGTACTGCCGCTTGTGGTGTTCAACCGGAATCTCCCCGACGCGATAATTCAGGTTGTGCGCCATCACGGGAATGAGGCGGTGCATCTCGCCGTATAGCTGAATCTTCTTCACCACCTCGATCCGGAATGCCTTGAACCCACAGTTCACATCATGGATCGGCAAGGAGAACAGCCAGGACACAAAGCCGTTGTACGCGTGGCTCGGCCAAACCTTGTGCCATGGGTCCCGGCGGTGTTTCTTCCAGCCGCACACCACATCGTAGCCGGCCTCAATCTGCTCCAAGAACCGGGGGATCTCCTGGGGATCGTCCTGAAGGTCCGAATCCATGGTGATCACCACCTCGCCGTCCGCATGGGCGAAGCCGGAAGCCAGCGCGGCCGATTTGCCGAAATTGCCGCGAAGCCGGATCACCTCGATCTCCGGGTGCTCGCCCGCGAGGCGGTTGAGTTCCTCGGCGGAGCCGTCCGTACTGCCATCATCCACAAACAGCAGATGCACCGAGTGCTCGGCCGTGTGGGCGAGGATGCCCTCGGTCAGCGGCGCAAGGGTGTCGCGTTCGTTGTAAACCGGTATGACGAAAGAGAGTTGCATGAAGTTTGAATCCTCGCCGGAGTGTATCACACCGCTTGGGGCGGAGCCCAATGAAGTTGCATCCGGAATGTTGACAGCCTGATGTTTAGCATGCTAAACTTCGGGCATCCCTGATTGCTGAATTGTTCAGCAGTATCAAAACCTGACAGGACTTGCTGCAATCCATGGCCACCAAACGCGGTTTTACCCTCATCGAACTTCTCGTCGTCATTGCCATTATCGGCATTCTCGCCGCGATTCTGCTTCCCGCCCTTGCCCGCGCGCGTGAGGCCGCCCGTCGTGCGGCCTGCCAGAACAATCTCAAGCAGATGGGCTTGGTCTTCGCCATGTACAGCAACGAGGCCCGCGGCAATCTCCCGCCCCGCCAGACTTACCGCTGTGACGGTGGTATCGGCGATACGATGACCATTCATGGCGACGCGGTTATCCCGGAGTACCTCACGGACATCAATGTGCTCTGGTGCCCTTCCTGGACGGCGCAGAAGGACCCAGTGGCCCGCTTCGACGGCCGCAATGGTGGCCCGCTTGATGGCGTGGTGCAGCCTTGCGAGTTGGCCAAGGAGCCGTATGACTATACCGGCTTCCTCATCATGGATGACCTGAATATCCTCGGGTTCGACAAGATCGGTTTCGTCGGCAGCGGCCCCGGCGGCCGCATTGAGCCCGCCGAGTACATCGACACCCCCTGGGGCGCCGTGGCCGCCGAGAACGCCTTCGGTTCCGTGCCTGGCCGTCAAAGTGACCGCGACTTCCGCATGCCGGCGCAGTTCAACGGCACACAGGTATCCGCGGGCAACACGCTGTTCCGTCTTCGCGATGGCATCGAGCGCTTCCTGATTACCGACATCAACAATCCCGCCGGCAGCGCGGCCGCCTCGAGCGACATTCCTGTTTTCTGGGACCATGTCACCACGGCCACGATCGACTTTGCGCATGTGCCTGGTGGCGGCAACATCCTCTACCTTGACGGCCATGTGACATTCGTTCGCTACCCCGGTGAGACTTTCCCGATGACCGAGGACAGCGCCCGCATCTTTGGCCGATTCGACCGCATCTGGAATGGCACCGGCCTCTAGTACCCACTAGGCTTGCTCGAATACTCGGCGCGCCCGTCTCTCCACACCGGAGGGCGGGCGCGTCGCTCTTTTCAGGCTGGCGATCGCCCGCCACTGCTCGCCCGTCAGAGGTCGCTGTACGACCACGAGGTGGGGCTGCCCCCGTCATACGGCAGCAAGGCGTGAAACTGCGCCGGCACATCCGCAAAGACCAACGGGAGGAAGTAGCGGTCGCCTTCCCATAGCGGCAGTTCCAGCACACGGTCCACTTCCACCCACTCCAGCGTGCCCTCCGGGTTTTCCGAATGAGGTTCGCCTGAATAGGCGTCCACGCGGAAGATAAAGCCGAACCAATCCTCGCCATTCTTCCCAAAGCCCGGCCAACTGATCGTGCCGCGCAGCGCAAGCTTCTCGCACTCGATGCCCGCTTCCTCCCGCACCTCCCGCCGGATGCAGGCCACAATGTCTTCGTTCGACTCAAGCTTGCCGCCGAGTCCGTTGTACTTGCCCAGATGCTGATCCCCATTGCGCTTGTTCCGGTGCACGAGCAGCACCTGATTTCCGTCGGGCGACATGACATACGCCAGCGTGGCAAGAATGGGGGAGTAGGGCATGGGGGAGGGGACTCCTTGGAAAAGAATAAAGAGGGAAAACAGAAGTATACCCGCCGCTCCTTGCACCACGCCAGACACCATGCGAGAATCCCCCGATGCGCTCATTGCCTGCATCCATCCGACTGCTCCCGTGGGGACTTGCCGCCCTGCCACCCATCGCCGTGTGCCTGTTCGTCTATCGATTTGGCATCTTCGTGCCCTTCTGGGACCACTGGGACTTCGTCCCCATCCTGACGATGCGGCAGGAGGGCACGCTGACGCTCGAAGAACTTGCGCGCCCGCACAATGCCCACCGGCTCCTCTTTCCCTACCTCATCATGCTGGCCTTGGCCAGCGCGACCGGTTGGGAGGTGGCCTACGAGTTGTTCGTCAACCTCGCACTGGGCGGATGCATCGCAGCGCTCTGGTTTGTCCTGTTCCAACGCCTCGCCGCGCGCGATCGGCTCGCCCTGCGTCCATGGCTTCCAATCGCGGTCGCCATCGCCGTGTTTTCGATGATTCAATGGCGCAATTGGCTCTGGGGCTGGCAATTGCAGATATTTCTCGTCGTGGCCGCGGTGTTGCTCGCCGTCGTGCTGCTCTTTCGGCCCCACGGGCGTGGCGGCTCCCTCGCGGGGGCCTGTGGCGCGGCATTCGTGGCGAGTTACTCCTTCGGCGCTGGCATTGTGTTGTGGCCCGCGGGCCTGCTCGGCATCCTCCTCGAAAAAGACCGCCCCGACCGCTTCACACGCGCCGCCGTGTGGACCATCGCCGGGCTGATCACTTCGTATCTCTTTCTATTCGTCGCCGGGACCCCCCGCCGTGCCGCGGGCTTTCCCTCGCCGGATTACACCGAGCCGAGCTACACCCTCTTCTTCCTCGGGGCGACCGGCGCCAGCGTCGCGGGGTTCAACAGCGCCCTGGCCGCCTGCATCGGCTTGTTGGCCATCCCCTTGCTCCTCCTGCTCGCCTGGCCCCTCGTGCGGGACCGGGACTGGGCCCCGAGCGCCGCGCCTTTCGTCGTTCTCGCGCTGTTCGGCCTTGGCGCCGCATTCCTCACCATGCTCGGACGAGGCCATGACGGCCTCTACGGTTCCGTCGAGTCGCGCTACACCAGCCTCACCATCCCCCTCTGGATTGCCATCATGGCGCTTCTTGCCATGGGGCAACGGCGCGCACCCGCACCATGGCGTTTACCCGTGTTGTTCGCCCTCATCGCCGCGATGGGCCTGACCTCCCTCCACGGTGCGCGAACGGGCTCCCTGCGCGACCCCATGCAGGCAGATGCGCGTGAGGCCATCATTTCCGGGGACAGCAGGGCCATTCTGCCCCACATCTTTCCCGATGAAAGACGCTATGAGGAGCGCCGTGCGGAATTAAAACGCCTCGGTCTTGGTCCGTTTCAATGAGCGCCCCGCCGCTGCATGCCGCCAATGTGGCCTGCGAACATCCCGCGGGCTGGGTGCTCGGGTGGATGGGCGAGCGCGGCGTACAGCGATTGCGGCTGTATCCCGCCGAGAGCGGACGCCCCGCTGTGCACCTGCTGCACAGTTGGCGAAACGACGCCCGTGCCATCGCCCTGCACGACGCGCTCAAGGCGGCCTTCGCCGGAATCCAGACCGACTTCGCCACCTTCCCGCTTGACCTGACCACCGGCACCCCGTTTCAGCGGCAAGTGTGGAACGCAGCCCGCGAAGTGCCATGGGGCTCGACGGAGACCTACGCCGGCCTCGCTCAACGCATCGGCCGGGACGCCCGCAGCGCACGCGCCATCGGCACGGCCCTCGGGGCGAACCCCGTGCACATCCTCGTGCCCTGCCACCGATTTCTTGGAAAGGACGGCGGACTCGTCGACTTTGCCGGGGGACTCGAGTGGAAACGCGTCCTTCTCACCGCCGAGGGCAGTCTCCTGGGGTGACCTACACCCGCAACGCCTTCGCCAGTGCATCCTGCGTGCGTTTGAACACCGCATCCGGCGGGGCATCCGCGGCGATGCTGACCAACAAGCCCTGCTCCGCGTAATACGCCTCGAGCGGCTCCGTCGCCGCGTGGTAATTCTTCAAGCGCGTGCGGATTGCCTCCGGCTGGTCGTCGTCCCGCTGGTAGAGGTCACACCCGCCCTGCGCGCAAGGCTGCACCGGGTCCGGCGGATTGAACACCGTGTGGAAAGTGCGGTTGCACGCGAGGCAGGTGAGCCGCCCGCTCAAGCGCCGCACGATCTCCTCGTCATCCAGCGTGTAACTGATCACCGCGTCCAACGAGAGGCCCAAATCCAGCAGCACCCCGTCCAAGGCCTCCGCCTGCGCCCGCGTGCGCGGGAAACCATCCAGCAGGAAGCCATACTGGCAGGTGAGGCAATGGCTGCGCTCCCGCACCATGTCGATCACCGTGTCGTCCGACACCAGATCACCCCGGTCCATCTTCTCCATGGCCAGCTTCAACACCGGGCTTAACTCCTCCGCCTTGCAGCAGCGCGCCGCGCGGAACACATCCCCCGTGGAAAGTTGGCAGGCCTGGTACCACTCACTGATGAAACTCGCCTGCGTGCCCTTGCCCACCCCCGGCGGCCCCAGCAGCACCATGCGCAACGGTTGATGCGGGTAGGGCTCATTCCGCAGACACTTCCCCGGCTGCCCCTGCAACCACGACCCCTTCTCCACACGCTCCGGACCGGACATGGCGAAACCCTCCCATGGTGACTCATCGGCACTTCAAGGCCATTGAAGCACATTTAATTAAGGGTAGCACAAGTGCCAGATAATTGCCGGGCGGACAGGCGACCAGTCGTGTCATTGCCCCCTCTCATTCCCAAGCTCCAGCGCCCCCCTCTCGTTCCCAAGCTCCAGCTTGGGAACGCACCTGTCCCGCGTAGCTCCGCTTCGCAACCCCACCGCGTAAGGCCCTAACTTCGGCTCGGCGAAGCTGGAGCTTCGCGGGCACTGGGATCAATCCCGGGAGGCGAGCGTCCCCGCGAGCAAGCGCAACACCTCGGCCCGCTCCTCGCCCCCCTTCGCCAATGCGCTACGGCGCGAGAATCGCGGACGCTCGGCTCCTGGGGCAGCCACATCGCTTCCAATCTCTTGCACTCACTCGTCAGCTTGGCGAAGCTGGAGCTTCGCGGGCATTGGGATTCCCAAGCTGGAGCTTGGTAATCAGAGACGAGAGGGCCGCACGGATTCAATCCCGGGAGCCGAGCGTCCTCGCGAGGATGGGTCACCTGAATGCCACAACTCGCCCGCCATCACCAAAGCCCTTCGGCGAGGGAAACGCGGACGCCCGCCGTCCCGCGACGGCGCTCCCCCCCTCTCGTTCCCAAGCTCCAGCTTGGGAATGCCCTTGTCCCGCGAAGCTCTGCTTCGCAAACCCACCGCGCAGGGCCCAAACTTCGGCTCGGCGAAGCTGGAACTTCGCTGGCATTGGGATTAACGAATGGGAGGGCGAGCGTCCCC
>ERZ869909.757-NODE-757-length-32637-cov-8.877611_pt1 | contig 32637 bp, 31 predicted proteins | sample MGYA00520892_ERZ869909 | MGnify/ENA primary metagenome ERZ869909 (study PRJEB32215, sample SAMEA104723947) | bioreactor metagenome | biome: bioreactor; feature: anaerobic bioreactor; material: water | place: China | collected 2015-03-12 ...
GGCTATGTCGCCTATCGCAACACTTCACGCGCCATCCATCTGGAGCCGGTCGAGATCGATTGCGGGCCGGAAACGCGCTACCAGCTCAGCGCACAGATGATTGCCAACATGGACCCGGCACCGGCCGGCATCCTCATTGCCAGCCCGGCCAACCCCACCGGCACGATATTGCCGCCGGAGGAACTGGCCGCCATCGCCGCAATCTGCAAGGCGCGCGGCATACGGATCATCTCTGACGAGATCTATCACGGCATCGCCTATGGCAAGCCGACACCCAGCGTTCTGGAATTCGATGATGAGGCCTTCATCGTCAACAGCTTCTCCAAATACTATTCCATGGTGGGCTGGCGGCTGGGCTGGGTGATCGCGCCTGCGGACAAGGCCGACACGGTGCGCGCCTATCGCGGCAATCTCTTCCTCTCCCCGCCCTCCTTGAGCCAGCATGCGGCGCTTGCCGCCATGGACTGCCGCGAGGAGCTGGAAGCCCATGTGGAGACCTACCGCGCCAACCGCGCCGCCCTGCTGGAGGCGCTGCCGCGCATGGGGCTTAGCTCCATCGCGCCGCCGGACGGGGCCTTCTATATCTGGGCCGATATCAGCCATCTGACGGATAATTCGCTGGCCTTCTGCGAGCGGCTCCTGCGCGATACGTTCGTCGCGACCGCGCCGGGGCTCGATTTCGATCCGGTCAACGGCCACCGCTTCATGCGCTTCAGCTTTGCAGTATCAACGCCTGAGGTGAAAGAGGCGATTGCCCGCATGGAGCCGTGGTTCAGGGGTTTGAAGCAGTAGCCCTACTTCTTGCGTATCCGGATCAGGCCTTCCTGCGCGGTGGAGGCGACCAGCCGGCCATCGCGGGTGAAGAGCCGGCCCCGGTTGAAGCCGCGCCCGCCGCCCGCCCACGGGCTGTCCGTAGTGTAGAGCAGCCATTCATCCATCCGTACGCCCGAATGGAACCAGACGGCATGATCAAGGCTCGCTGACTGCAGGCCCGGCGACACCCAGCTGACGCCGTGCGGCTGCATGGACGTGCCCAGCAGCGCCATGTCGGATGCATAGGCGAGCGCGGCCTGGTGCAATAGCGGATCATCACCCAGATTGCCGCGCACGCGGAACCAGATATGGCGTACGGGATCGAGCTTGGGCGGATTGCCGGGCGACCACGGGCCAACCGGGCGCAGCTCTATGGGGCGCGGACGCGTGACCATGTTGAAGAAGGCTTCGGGTAGCGAGTCCTTCTGCTCCAGCGCCATTTCCGCTTCGCTTTTCAGCTCTTCGGGCCCTGGAACATCCGGCATGACGTCTGCGTGCGAAAGACCCTCCTCCTGGCGCTGGAAGGAGGCGGCCATGTTGAGGATAGGCTGACCCTTCTGCATGGCGATCACCCGGCGGGTGGAGAAGCTGCCACCGTCAAAATCGCGCTCCACACGGAAGATGATGGGGTAATCCTCATTGCCCGCGCGCATGAAATAGGCATGCAGCGAGTGGGCGATCCGGTCCGGCTCCACGGAGGCCGCTGCGCTGCGCAGTGCCTGGCCCACCACCTGCCCGCCAAATACACGGCCCTTGCCGCCGGGATTGCGCGGGCCCCGGTAGAGATCGGTATCGAGCTCCTCCACGGTAAGGAGACGGGCGAGCCCCTCAGCGAGACCCTGCACATCCTGACTGTCGGTGGGGAGCGACGCGCTCTCACGCGTGGGATCGTACTTCATGGGGAGGGCCTTTCTGAGCGGCTTGCTGCACTGCAGTGCGCCAATCTCTGGAAAAACACCCACGTTGCAAGCGCTGATGACGTTTTCCTCCACTCGGCGCCCGTAAGGGTTTGTTATCCTTGGCACGTTAGATAGAAATTTGAGCCAGCTTTCATCGGATATCCCATGTCCTGTTCAGCATGCCGCGACGGCGTTGCCGTACCGTTCGACTTCACGATGGCGTTTCACCCGATCGTGGATATTTCAACCCGCAAGGTCTGGGCTTATGAGGCACTGGTGCGCGGGCCGGAAGGCCAGGGCGCTGGCTGGGTTCTCGATCAGGTAACGGCGGAAAATCGCTACGCCTTCGATCAGGCCTGCCGGGTCAAGGCTATCGAGCTGGCCGCTGAGCTGTTCAACGAGCCGGACGGCCCCCTTCTTTCAATCAATTTCCTTCCCAACGCCGTCTATGTGCCGGCAGCATGCATCCGCGCCACTCTGGCGGCGGCCGACCGGACCGGTTTTGCGGTGGACCGGATCATGCTGGAGTTTACAGAAGGCGAGCGGATCGACGACGTCGAACACGTCAAGTCCATCATCCGTGAGTACAAGGCTCGCAAGCTGGTAACAGCGATTGACGACTTCGGTGCCGGCTTCTCCGGCCTGGGGTTGCTTGCGGAGTTCCAGCCTGACGTCATCAAGCTCGACATGGCTCTAATCCGCAACATCCACGCTGACAGGGGCCGGATGGCGATCGTAAAGGGAATCATCGCCACCGCCGGACTGCTGGACCTGACGGTGGTCGCTGAAGGTATAGAAGCAGTAGAGGAAATGGAGGCGCTGCGGGCGCTGGGCATACGGCTGATGCAGGGTTTCCTGTTCGCACGCCCGATGATTGCATCGCTTCCTGCCATCAGCTGGCCGGAAGAAGCCGGACAAGCCGTCGCCCTTGCCGGTTAGGGGCGTGGCGGTTCCGGAGGCTCGTCGCGTCCATCCCAGCTTTCCTCTTCCGCCGGGTCCATGGGCACTCCCGGGAAGCCCTTGAGGGAATCTGACAGGGCCTGCGCATCACGGCGGATTTCCACCCGCGAAGCGGCATAGGCGTGTATCAGGCGCGCCACCGAATGCAGCGCATGCATGTGGATGCGCTCATAGCCATGGCTTGCATCAATTCCGAAAGTGACCAGAGCCGTGCGCACATCGGCTCCAGCCTCAATGGCCGCCGCGGAATCCGACCGGTAATACCGGAAGATGTCGCGCTGGTGGTCAATGTCGTTCTCGCGAGCCAGACGCAGAAGCTTCTGGGTGAGGTGATAGTCGAACGGTCCGGTCTGATCGGCCATGGCGACCGTGACGCCAAACTCCCGGCTGTTCTGACCCGGCGCCGTGGTACCGTTATCGATGGTCACCATGGAGGCAATATCCTGTGTCAGCACCGAGCTGGCGCCATGGCCCACCTCTTCGGTGACAGAGATCAGAAAATAGGTGTCGACAGCAAGCTTCACCTCGCCTTCGACCAGTGCCTTAATGGCGCCGAACATCGCTGCCACGCCGGCCTTGTCATCAAGATGGCGGGAAATGATGAAGCCGTTATCGAGAAACTCCGTTTGCGGATCAATGGCGACGAAATCGCCGATATTGAAACCCAGCGTCTCGAGATCCTCCGCCGTGCCCGCGACCACATCGGGCCGCAATTCCACCTGGGTCCAGGCAACGGGCTGGGTATCCACTTCCTGATTGAAAGTATGGCCCGACGCCTTCAGGGGCAGGATGGAGCCGCGAAAGGCACCGTGCTCGGCGGTGAATACCGTACAGCGCGCGCCTTCCGCAAAGCGGGCCGACCAGTGGCCGATCGGAACCAGCTCCATGCGCCCATTGGGCTTCAGGTATTTCACCTGGGCACCCAGGGTGTCGACATGGGCGATAAGGGCGCGGGCCGGCTGGCGGCGCCCGCCTTGCAACTTTGCCCGGATGGCGCCGCGGCGCGTGATCTCATAGCTCACGCCGAGGCGTTCCAGCTCGTTGCAGCATACCCGCGTTACCGCATCGGTGTACCCGGTGGGGCTCGGGGTCTCCAGCAAGGCCTTCAGGAAACCGGCAATGTAGGTGTCGTCGATAATGGGCATGGGTGTCGCTCAGCTTTCAGTCCGCTCGGACGGCCGAGAGCGGGAAGAGCAGGTCGACAAAGCGCTCGGCCGTCGGCTGCGGCTCGTGATTGGCCAGTCCGGGGCGCTCGTTGGCCTCGATAAACACATGATAGTCCGCCGCCGGATCTGAGACGATGAAATCCATCCCGGCCACCGGAATGTCGATGGCGCGCGCCGCCTTCAAGGCGCTGGCGGCAATGGCCGGATTCAGTTCTGCCGTGACATCGTGCAATGTACCGCCGGTATGAAGGTTTGCGGTCTTGCGCACGCGTACATTTTCCCCGTCAGGGAGTATGTCATCAAGCGCATAGCCGGCTGCCCGCACGCATCGCGCGGTCTCGTCATCCAGCGGGATGGTCGATTCACCTTGTGTGGCTGCCGACCGGCGCCGCGACAGGCACTCAATAAGCTCCCGGAGCGTGTGTTCGCCATCTCCCACGATCTCGGGCGGCTTGCGCAAGGCGGCCGCGACCACCTCGTCATTGATGACCAGTACCCGCAGGTCATCCCCCTCGACATAGGCTTCGATCAGAACCTGCGTGTCCACACGTGCCGCATGTGCCATCGCCGCTTCGAGATCTTTCGGGGTTCGCACATCGACGACGACCCCTCGCCCCTGCTCGCCGCGGGCGGGCTTGACGACGACGGCTCCGCACGCCGCCAGGAAAGCTTCCCGTTCCGCCTTGCCCGCGCTGCCTGCAATCTGGGGCGGCACCGGAACGCCCGCCGTCTCCATCAGCCGGCGTGTCACCGCCTTGTCGTCACACCGGCTCATCGCAATGGCCGAGGTCAACTCGGACAATGACTCCCGGCAGATCACCGCCCGCCCGCCCCAATTCAGGCGGAAAAACCCCCCTTCGGCGTCGAGTACATCCACGCCAATTCCCCGCCGGCGGGCCTCGTCCACGATGATGCGCGCATAGGGGTTGAGCCGTTCTTCCGGCGGAGGACCAATGAAGAGCTTTTCGTTGATGGTGTTCTTGCGTTTGAGCGTGAAGGCCGCGATGCGCTTGAAACCGAGCTTCTCATAGAGCGCAATGGCGGAGTGATTGTCGTGCAGCACGGAGAGATCGAGGAAAGCCGCTCCGCGCGCCTGGAAAAGCTCCGCCAGACGGCGCACCAGCGTCTCGCCTATGCCCGGATGCGTGGCCCTGGGATCGACCGCGAGGCACCACAGAGACGAGCCGTGCGCGGGGTCCGTGAAGGCGCGCATGTGATCCACGCCTGTGACCGCACCCAGAATCTCCCCGCTATCCTCATCCTCGACGACCAGAAATGTCAGGGTGCGGCTGTCGCGCTGCCGCCAGAAGAACTCCGGATCGACAGGAACCATGTTGCGGGCCCGGTAAATGCGGTTCACCGCGCGCGCATCGGACTCATTACACAGCCTGCGGACGAAATAGCCGCGGGGCCGTGTCTTGCGCGGGCGGTAGGTGGCGAGGTCCAGCCTGTAGGTATGGGAGGGGTCGAGAAACACTTCCTGGGGGGCGGCGGCCAGGACGACATGAGGGTCGCGAATGTAAAAGGCGATGTCGCGCTTGGTGGATTCCTCGCTGCGCATCACATCCACCAGATCGTGCGCCGTCTGGAAGGTCTGGGCGAACGCCAGCCGGCCCCATCCGCAATCGACGACGACGTTGCGCGGCAGAGCCGGATCATCACCGGCTGGCGCTGCCGCCCCAACCGACTGGTCACGCAGGCGTTTCAGCCGGTACTCGGCCGCATTGCGGCGCGGCGGCCTGCGGGTTTGCGTCATGGCCGCCTCCGCCTTTCGGACGCGCTACACATTGTGAGCCTCCAGCCACATCGCGAGCAGGCCGATCTGGTAGAGCTTTGATCCGCGCAAGGGCGTGATGTGGTTTTCCGGGTCTGCAAGCAGACGCTCTATATAGCCATCTTTCACAATGCCACGGCTGCGGAAGCTGTCGGACGTGACCGCGTCACGCACGCGTTCGAGATAGGGGCCGCGCAGATACTTCAGCGCCGGTACGGGAAAATACCCTTTGGGCCGGTCGATCACTTCGGAGGGAATGACGTCCCGCCCCACATCCTTGAGGATGCCCTTGCCGCCATCTGCTATCTTCAACTCTGCCGGCACGCGCGCCGCCAGTTCTACCACCTCGTAGTCGAGAAAAGGCACACGTGCCTCCAGGCCGAACGCCATCGTCATGTTATCGACGCGCTTGACCGGATCATCGACCAGCATGATTTCGGTATCGATGCGCAATGCCTTGTCGATCGGGCGCTCGGCGCCGCCCTGCGCGAAGTGCTGGCTTACAAACTGCCGCGCGAAATCTCCTTCCATGCGGGCCTCGTGGAGCAGTTCGCCCATTTCCGCATGGTCGCGATCAAAAAAGGCCCGCGCATAGCTTTCCACTGCATCATTCGCATCCAGCATGGGCGGGTACCAGTGATAGCCGGCAAAGATTTCATCCGCACCCTGACCGGACTGGACAACCTTCACATGGCGGGACACTTCCTCGGACAGCAGATAAAAGCCCACGCAGTCATGGCTGGTCATCGGCTCACTCATCGCGCCAATGGCGCGCTCCAGGGCGGGTAATGCCCGCGCGGTATCGATGCGGATCTGGTGATGGTCGGTGCCAAAGCGCTCAGCGATGATGTCTGAATATTGAAACTCGTCACCCGCCTCCTCGCCGACGCTTTCAAATCCTATCGAAAAGGTCTTCAGTCCCGTCTGGCCTGCCTCCGCCAGGAGGCCGACGATCAGTGAACTGTCCAACCCACCGGATAACAGGACGCCCACCGGAACGTCTGCGACCAGACGGCGCTCGACGGCCAGGCGCATGGCCTCTGCCACGCGCTCCTTCCAGTCATTGCGCGAATAGCCGAGTTCGTCCTCGCGCGGACCGAAGGGAAGCGTCCAGAAACGCCGCTCACTGCGCGTCCCGTCGGGCTCGATGCGCAGGAGCGTGGCGGGCGGGAGCTTGCGTACCCCGCGCAGGATCGTCCACGGGGCCGGGACGACCGCATGGAAGGAAAAGTAGAAATTGAGGGCCTGCGGGTCGAGCGAGGTGTCGATGTCACCAAAGGCGAGAAGGGCAGGCAGGGAGGAGGCAAAGCGGAAACAGCCCGGCGCCTCGCTGTAGTATAGCGGCTTGATGCCGAGACGGTCGCGGCCAATCAGGACACGCCCGGAATCGCGTTCGACGATGGCAAACGCAAACATGCCGTTGAGCCGTTGAACGAACTCCTCGCCCCACGCGTGGTAGGCCTTTAGCAGAACCTCCGTATCACCACTGGAGAAGAAGCTGTAACCGCGGGCCTCCAGCTCACCGCGCAATTGCTGGTGATTGTATATGCAGCCGTTGAATACGACCGTGAGGCCAAGCGCGGCATCCACCATGGGCTGCTGGGCGGCATCGGTGAGATCAATGATCTTCAGCCGCCGGTGGCCCAGCGCTGCGTTTCCGTGGAGATTCAGCCCGCCCGCATCCGGCCCGCGCGGTGTCATCGCGCGCGTCACTTCCTGCAGGGCCGTCAGGTCGGCTTCCTGGCCATCGAAGCGCAGTTCACCGGCGATACCACACATTTTCCCCAAACCTCCTTTGAAATAGATGAATAAAATCTGATCGGACAGCCGGGCGGGCCGGCAAGGCGCTACCAGTTATGGTTTAGAATACAAAGTTCAACCGTACACGATGCAATTGTGTACGGATCCCGACCTGTCTGACAGCTGAACTAACGCGGAACCCGGAAGTTCGATCCGCGCCGCCTGCATCTTTTTGACGGGAACAAGGCTGCCCTCGCGACGTTCTTTCACCGGACTGAACACAGCAACAGGAGGCCGTGATGAACTCGGACGAGATGAAGGGCAAATGGAAGCAACTCACCGGTGACGTAAAGAGCCGCTGGGGCAAGCTGACGGATGACGACCTGACGGAGATTGACGGCGAGCGCGAGAAGCTCGTCGGCAAGCTTCAGGAACGCTATGGCAAGACGCGCGACGAGATCGAGAAGGAACTCGATCGCTGGTAGCGTCGCGTACCATCAGCTTCTGTGACACGCCCGCCACCTTTGGCGGGCGTGTTGCATTTCCGGCCGGGAACGTGCCCTCCAGAGCCCGCGTTGACCTTGCGGGTGTTGTTCCGGAGGCCGCGCGCCATGACCAGACTGAGCAGAAAAGGGCTTGCATCGAGTACGCGCTCCCTGCGCGCGAAGGCGATCGCACTGATCTGCCTGGGTGTTGTCATGACACCCACCCCGCTGCCGGCAGGCGCCGTGGCTGCCGGTGCAGGGCTGGCTCTGCTGTCCGTCAGTGACCGGCGGATGCGCAGGGCGCTGCGGCGCACGCGCTCTTCAAACCGGACAGTTGACCGCATACTGAACGCCGCAGCCCGCCTGTTGCCGGCACGTCTGGCGCGCGCGCTGAACCATACGCGGCCCGATCCGTTAAAGCGGCTGGCCCGGAGGCTGCGCCTTGCCCGGAAACGCGGCCTCTGAACAGGCTACCCGGAACCGGGATGTGCGTTAGGGCGTAGTCTGAATGTGATGGGCGAAAAGGCCCTGCGACCGGGAGACCGTCCATGGCCAGCCCCTTGATCATGCGCCTGCGCGAACAGGCCAAACTGACCCAGCAGAGCGCTGACGCCATTCTTGCCTGCCGGACGCGCAACCGTCTGGTGTCGACCGGGCATAATCTGGTGCGGCAGGGCGAAGAGGTGAGTGCGCTTTTCTGGATCGAGAGCGGTTGGGCGATGCGCCATCGCAGCCTCGCCAATGGCCAGCGTCAGATCCTCAACCTGCTGCTTCCCGGTGATACCGGCGATCTGCAGGCCCTGATCCAGACCCGGGCGGATCATTCCATCACCACTTTGACCCCCGTCATGCTGTGCGAGCTGGATTCCGACCGTTTCCTTCAACTGCTCGACAGCAATGCGGAGGTCGCCTCGGCCTTTCTGTGGAGTGTCGTGCAGGAAGAAGGCATCTTGCGCGAACATATCGTGCGGATAGGCCGCCGGAGCGCGCGGGTCCGCCTTGCCCATCTGCTGCTTGAACTGGTGCGCAGACAGGCCCTCGGCGGGGGACCGGGCGATGGCCGGATAGAGATTGCCCTGACACGCGAGGTGCTCGCCGACTGTCTGGGGCTAACCCCGGTGCACATATCACGTACGCTGAGCGGGCTGAGACGATCCGGGCTGGTGCAGCTGGAAAGCGGCGGCATCCTGCGCATTGCGGATATAGGCGCGTTGGCCCGGGAGGCCGGTTACGACACGCGCTATCTGCATCTCTCAACGTCCGGGCATCCGCTCGATCAGCGTGACCAGGGCGCGGCGTAGGCCCCGCGGGTAACCTATGTTAGCGCGGCAGGCCCGCGAATTTGTTAAACAGGATAGGGCGTTAAGAGAAGGAGTGGGCTGCTGCCCCCCATACTCATGCCTGACTCCGATACAAGTCTTGCCCGCCGATTGCACCGGTACGGCTTCCTGCTCACTGCCGACATGGTCGCGGTGAACAGCCTGCTGGATGCCTTTTTGAGCGGCGCCCCGGCAAACGATGCGACGCCTCATGAGGCCAGCCTGGCGCGCGAGACCTTTCGACAGTTTACCGCCCTGCTGCGCCAGTCCTTGCCGAGCGTCCGCACCAACCTGCGGTTCATCCCCGCCGCAGCGCCCGTCAGTCCTGCGTCCTTTGCCGCTGCGCTATGGGGGCTGCCATTCTCGGCCCGGGCCATTCTGGTGCTGGTATGTGTGGAAGGCTTCTCGCTCGCAGAGGCGGCCTTCATTGCCGATATGCCTTTATGGCATGCGGACCATTTCATGACGACCGGGCTGTTCGCGCTGCGGCCAGGCACAGACCTGCGCGACTGAAGGAAAGCTCCGCGCCAGGTTCGCACGGGGGGGGCAGGTTCCGGTGGCGGAGCCGAGGCTCGTGTTGCAGCACTCCGCCAGCAACGCTGGAAGAACAACACGCGGCCGATGTCAAACCGGCGGCCGTCCCCGAAGCGCCTGGAAAACCGCGGAGATCACCGCGAGGCCCAGGGCGATGACGAAGAGAACCTGCGCGATCGTTGCCGCAGCGCCGGCCAGCGTCATGAAGCCGAGAACGGCACAGATGATCGCAATGATCAGAAACAACAACGCCCAGCCAAACATGGCTGCACTCCTTCTGTCAGGACGCCTCGGCCGGCTCGGCGGCAAAGAACAGCGCCTGGCTGATCGTGGCTGCCACCGTCTCCGGCATGAACGGCTTGGTGATGAGATAGGTCGGTTCCGGGCGTTCACCGGTCAGCAGGCGCTCGGGATAGGCCGTGATGAAGATCACCGGTACGTCATGGCCGGACAGAATGTCCCGCACGGCATCAATGCCGGACGAGTTGTCGGCCAGCTGGATATCGGCCAGCACCAGCCCCGGCCGATGCTGACGGGCCTTCTGGACTGCCTCCGAGCGTGTCCGGGCCGTGTCGCATACGCGGTGCCCCAGCCGTTCAACCACCGTAGCCAGATCCAGCGCGATGATCGGCTCATCCTCGATGATGAGCACGGACGTGGCCAGACCGAGCTCCAGCTCCCTCTGGGCGCTGACAAGGGCCTGTTCGGCCTCCGCCTGAGTGATGCGCATGATCCGCGCGGCGTCCTGTGTACTGAAGCCCTCCACCGAGGTCAGAAGCATTACCTGGCGGTGAACAGGGGTTATGTCGGACAGGCGGCGATCGAGGGCAGAGGAGAATTCCTGTCCGCCGGTATTGTCCCATGTCGCATGAAACAGCTGATAAAGGGCGATTTTCGGGTTTTCGTCGCGGTCAAACCCCTGCGGATTGGCGAGAACTGCCTCCAGACAGGCGCGTACATAAGCATCGCCGCTGGACTGGGAACCCGTAAGAATGCGGGCATATCTGCGCAGATATGGCAGATGCGGGCGAATAGCGTTGGAAAAACTCATCAGTCTCCTCCGGACGGAACTGTGACGATAACGCGGGGGTGTGGAACCGGTTCCCGAATAGCTGCATGGTACGGGAACTGGATCGGCGGGGGCGCGTTGTAAGCGCATCCAAGTGTTCCGGGAAGCAGTGTTCAGGGAGGCACGGCGCTCACGGAAGGTCGAATTCAGCGTGTGAAGCCGATGTATTGCAAGAATGAAATGAACAAACCTGACGAGAAATCCGACGCGCAGGCTGTCAGAAGCAGGCAGCGGGTCATCGGCACGCGCCTTCAGGCGATGTACGACGATGTCGTACGGCAAGGCATCCCCGACGACTTCGAGAAGATGCTTGCCGCACTGGACGAGCTTGACGATCAGGGCGGTGGCGGTTCAGCCCCAAGACAAGAAGACTGAACCATGGAAACCGCTCAACCCGACACGGCGGCCCCGGAGCACGCCGAAGCTTTGCCGACCAGCGAGTTCAAGCGCGAGATGGCAGAGGCCATCCCGTACATGCGGGCGTTTGCACGTTCGCTGACGGGCGATGACAGCGCGGCGGACGACCTGACCCAGGATGCGCTGATGAAAGCGTGGAGTGCACGCAAGCGCTTCCGCGCCGGCTCCAATTTCCGTGCATGGATATTCACCATCGTGCGCAACCAGTTCTACTCCAATTGCCGCAGAAGCTGGCGGCAAGTGGCCTGGGACCAGGAAAAGGCTGACCGCACACTCATCGGCGCCGCGTCGATGAACGGCGTGCTGGAACTCGACGAGACAAGGCGTGCCTTGCTCGAGTTGCCGGACGACCAGCGCGAGGCGATCATTCTCGTCGGCGCGGGCGGGTTTTCATACGAGGAAGCCGCGGAAATCTGCGGCTGCGCTATCGGAACCGTGAAAAGCCGTGTCAGCCGCGCGCGGGCGGCTCTGGCCAGTATCATGGAATCCGGCCCCAAACAGCGCTCTGCCCGCGACACTGTGCGCCCGTCTGAATCGGCAGAGCTGATCATGGCTGAGGTCAAGTCCCTCACCTCCGGGAGCTGACCGGCTTGCTCGGGGGGTTGTCAGAGGCGCTTGAAGGCGGTTCGCGCCGCGGGCTGCGCGTGCAATTGCTCGCGGTGCTGGTGCTGGCGCTGATGCCATTGCTCATCCTCTCCAGCCTGCAGGCGGTCATGGAGTATGAGCGCCAGCGCGAGCGGGAGATCGAACGACTGCATTCGGCAGTCCTGACGGCTTCTGAAGCCATATCGGCAGCTTTCTCGCGAGCGGACGGCAAGGCCGGGGCGCTCGCCTCCCAGACCTTCTCGCTACTGGACGATCCGGCTTCCTGCACGGCGACCCTCCGGCGTATGGCGGAAGCCGATGTGACGGTGGCGAACATTGCCGTTCTGGACTCCGAGGGCCGGCTTGTCTGTTCAGCCCTGCCGCCCGCACAGTCCGGCGACAATTTCAGCTCGCGCGAATGGTTCCAGGCGGTCCGTGACGGCGCCGACATCACCCATAGTGATGTCGTCTACGGCACGATGTCCCAGAGGCAGGTGGTGCTGACCGTGCGCCGCATGCGCAGCCGCATCGGCGCAGAGGGCGACAGTGCGGAAACCTTTACCGGGGCTGTCGCGGTCGCCACCGACATGAATCAGGCTGCACGCCTGGTCCGGCGCGAGCGGCTCCGTGCCGATGCCCAGCTTGCGCTCATCAGCCGGCAGGGCGCACTCAAGCTTGATGGCAATACCGGGCCTGACAACTTGTTTGAAAACGTGGCAGTGGGACCGATCCTGGAGCAAGCCCGGCCGGGGGAAACCATCCGGCTGCAGGAAGGTACGGGCGTGCGTCAGGGCTATGAGGTGATTGTCGCCTCGCTGGTGCCTGAACGGCTGGGGGTGGCCATCGCCGCGCCGGCACGGGTCTTCGAGAACTGGGGTGGCCTGAGCGTCATCGGCGCATTTGCCATTCCGGCCCTGATGACGCTGCTCGTGCTGGTCTGTGTGTGGGTCGCCGTCGACTACTTCATCCTGCGCTGGCTGACCTACCTGCAGCGGATTGCACAGCTTTACGCCGCAGGCCGGCTTGACCTCGTCCCGCAACGGGCACGCAAGGCGCCGCGCGAGGTGGCTCGCCTGGCAGCCGTCATGGAACAGATGGCCGCCTCCCTTGACGAGCAGCGCACCGAGCTGGCGGAGGCCGTCGACCAGCGCTCCGGGCTGCTGCGGGAGATTCACCACCGGGTGAAAAACAATCTCCAGGTCATCGTCAGCCTGCTGAACCTGCAATCGGGCCGCATCAAGGACCCCGCCGCTGCGGAAGCGCTCATGGATGCGCGCCGCCGCATCAACGCCCTCGCTCTGGTGCATCGCAGCCTGTACGAAACCGACGATTTGCGGTTCATCGAGGTAAACCCGTTCCTCAAGGATCTTATCGGAAATCTGGGCAATGTACTCGGCGGCGAAGAGAGCCCTATCCGGCTGGAAGTGGAATGCGTGGACCTTGCCCTGAGCCCCGACCAGGCCGCGCCAATGGCCCTGTTCGTGACAGAAGCGGTGACCAACGCCTTCAAGCACGCATTCAGCGGCCGGCCGACGGGACGGATCCTTGTGCGGTTCACGTGCGGTGAGGATGGTCAGTACGAGATCGCCGTCATTGACGACGGGACCGGCATTGACAGCGAGGTCAGCAACGGCACAGGCACCTCACTGATGAACGCCTTTGCCCAGCAGCTGCAAGGGCAGTTCATCAGCCGCAATAATGCGCAAGGCGGGTATGAAGCGGCCGTCATCTTTCCCTTGCACGAGAGCTGGGAAGACTGACCGGCGCTTGTCTGCGGGGTAGGTCAAACCGTGGAGAGGTTGCAGGTGCGCACGACCAGCAAACCGGTTTGCGGAACCTGACTGACGCACGTTTCGGGAACCGTCTGCAGCTCGCCGCCTGCACCCGCGATCCGGATGTTCAGCACCGTGCCCCTGTGCGGATCATTCCGGACATCTTCAACCTGCCCGAAGCGATGGCCTCCATCCGTGACAGCCATGGATCCGCGAAGCGCGCCGGCCTGACGCGCGTCCAGCGGCTCGCCCATATCGGCCTGCAGGGCCAGCAGCTCTCTTTCACCAAATGGAACAAGGAGGGTGCCGTTACGGGAGTCATGAATGACACTCGCAGCGTCTACCATCACCGGAAAGGTAGCCGTGAAGCGGCCTTCAAGAGCGGACCCTGCCCCGACGCGCAAGGTGTAGGCAACCGGCTCACCGGTGTCGCTCACATGCACCCGGTCAACATAGGCTTCGCCTGCCGTCAGCTGGACACGGGCATGCTCGCCCTTTTCAAGCGGTGCGAACGCCAGTGGCCCGACGCCGGGGCCGGACTGCAGCATGGCGAAGCTGAAGGCCGTGCTGGCCATCAATCCGGCAATTGCGGCCGCGAGTTTGGTGCCGAGAGCAAAGTGCATGGCGCGTCTCCTCCAACAGGAAATGCAACGCGCAGATGCAGATCGGGTTTCAAACTTCTGCGCGACGGGTCGCGCGGCAAGCCCCGACAAAGCGGCGGAAAAGACGGCGCATGTCACGCCGGTGCACCAATAGCTCGGGATGAAACTGGACACCGAAGCGCAGGACGCCTTCGTCCGATTCAATGGCCTGCACACCGCCGTCAGCGCCACATGCTGCCGCAGAAAAGCCTGGCGCCACATCGCGCACTGCGCGGCGGTGGAGGCTGTTCACCCTCAATTGCCCCGCTCCGAAGACCCCGGCGAGAAATGTTCCCGGCCTGATGTCCACCGGTTTGCGGAAAAAGGCATACCCCAGGGCGCCATTCGGCCAGTTGGCTGTCACCTCGGGATCGAGGCGCTGATGCAGGTCACCGCCAGACTTTACATTGAGCATCTGCAGCCCGCGGCATATCCCCATGACGGGAATGGCCCGCGCAAAGGCGATATTCAGCCAGGCCAGTTCCAGCTCATCACGGGCAAGGTCGAACCGGCTCTCCACCTCCACCTCCGCATTATAGCGGCTGGGGTGGATGTCGAGGCCGCCCAGCAGGATGAGCCCGTCAAGGCGTCGAGGATCCTCGCCCGGCAGGGTCCGCAGCCTGACCGGCCTGCCGCCGGAAAGCGCGATGATGAAGGCGGTGAGCATGCCAACAAGGCGGTCGCCACGCGGCGCGCCGATGTATCCGATTACGGGTTTCAACAGGCTAATCCATAGGCTTGTAGGATATCTCCGGGGGCAGCTTGCCAAAGCGGGCAAGATGCGAGGCTATAAACAGCACTCCCAGCGCAGAGCGGGGATCATCTTCGGCCATCAGGTCGATATCGAGGTCGGACCGGTCGGTGAGCCGGAACATTATGTCATCTATCGCCTCGCCGGCCGTCTTCGCACTGCCGAGCGTGCCGAGAAAGCGGCCGACCCGTTCGAAAAGATTGCCCTCCGACCGCTGCAGGTGCTCCCAGGCTTCCGAGAGTTGCTCGGCGTACTCGGTCTCGGAAAAGGCCGTCGAGATGGCCGACGGCATCCAGATCATGGGAACCTTGGAGCGATGGCCGATTTCCGGCTGGCCGGTCCCGGAACGCACGGCCCCGAACAGGGTCTGCTCCAGCAGGAGGCGGGGATAGTCGACGCCCGACAGCTTTGAATGACGCACACCCGCCCAGAAACGCGCATTGATCTCGATCAGCAAGGGCGGGTCTGCCTCTTCGCCGGTCCACATGAAATCCGCTTCGAAGATGCCATCCCAGCCGGTCTCGCGGGCAATCAGGCGAATGGCCTCTTCGAAGGGCGCCGCATCCACGGTCTCCCGGACGACGCCGGCGCCATGTTCCTTGGGGAATTGTTCCAGATTGGTATAGGCCGAACAGATGACGAGCTCGCCCTCGCGGCACAGGGCAGAGACACAGTAATCCTCTCCCGGCGCCAGCGACTGGGCAAGGATCACATCCTTGTCGCGAAGCCCCTCCGCGTAGGCCTGCAATTCCTCACCGCTTTCCACCTTCTCGATGCCGCGTCCCCCTGCGCCCTCGGAGGGCTTGACGAGGAAGGGGTAGGAAAAGCCCTCGGGTTCCTTCAACCCGGTGGCACCGGTACCGATGATCTCGGTCAGCGGCGCCGGTATCGGTGTGCCGGAAATGGTCTTTGCCAGATGATGCTTGGGTGTCACCTTGCTGATGGCGTCGATCCCCGGTGCCGCAATCGTCACGTGGGGCGGGAAGCGGTGGCGTTCCCGGGCGAGGAGCTCCATCTCCTCGAATACCGGCATGATGACCACATGTTCGTCTGCCAGGCGCGCGCAGGCATCAAGCAGGTCCGCGATGAAGCCTTCGGGGTCGCTGCGGCAGTCTGCGGTGACGATGGCCTCATCACAGTGTTTGGAAAAGCCCAGCGGTGTCATGTCGACGCTGTCGACCGCAACGATCCTGCCGGCGAGCTCACGGCAGGATTCGGCAACCGTCAGCGACATGAGACTGCGGGCGTAGGTGATCAGTACAACAGGTTTTGTCATGGCCCGGAAAACGCGGCTGGCGCACACCGGTTCCCGAAGCCGGGCAGGCATAAACAAACCTGACACGGCCAATTTTCTCTGATAAGAGAATTCATAAGATCAAAATGAAAACGGGGAGACCGGCCGATGAAACCTGCACTTACAAAGCTGGCCGCGATGGCGGGCGCGCTCGCCCTGTCGGCGGCTGCGGTGGCACAGGATTACGATATCGCGATCAATAATGGCCGGGTCATTGACCCTGAAACGGGTCTGGATGCGGTCCGCCATGTCGGCATTCGCGGCGATGTGATCGTCACCATATCCGGGACCCCGCTTGAGGGCGCGCGCACGATTGACGCGACAGGCCGCATTGTGGCGCCGGGCTTCATCGATCTGCACGGACACGGCCAGGACACCCCGGCCGGGCGCATGCAGGCGCTGGACGGGGTGACGACCACGCTGGAACTGGAATCGGGCGTGCTGCCGGTGGCCGATTTCTATGCCCGCGCCGCCGAGGAAGGCCGCCCGATCAATTACGGCGCGGCGGCTAGCTGGGCGCATGCGCGCATCGCGGCGGTCATGGATGTCGAGCCGGATGCCGACACCTACTGGTTCTTCCGCTATATCGGCGATCCGCGCTGGCAGACGGAGCTGGCTGACGATCAGCGCCTGTCGGCGATCCTGCGCCACATCAATACCGGGCTGGAGGAAGGCGGGCTGGGGATCGGCATTCTTCTGGGCTATGCGCCGGGCATCAGCCGGGCCGAGTATCACGCCGTCAATGCGCTCGCCGCAGCACGCGACGTTCCCACCTTCACCCATGCCCGCTTCCTGAGCGCCATCGAGCCGCAAAGCTCCTATGAGGGTTTTCAGGAAATGGTCGCGGTCGCCGCCAGCACTGGCGCGCACATGCATATCAGCCATCTGAACTCGATCAGTCTCTCCGACATTGACCGCATCGCGGAGATGATCGAGGGCGCGCAGGCCAATGGCGTGAACATCACCGTTGAGGCCTACCCTTACGGCGCAGGCGCAACCGGCATTGGCGCAGCCATGTTCCGCGGCGAGAACTGGCGCGAGCGCATGGGCGGGATCGAATATTCCGACTTCACCGTTCAGGGCGTGCCGCTGGACGAGGAGCGCTTCCACGATCTGCAGGAAAATGCGCCGGGCACCGGCATTGTCGTCCACTTCCTGAACCCCGACGAGCGCCCGGAGCATCAGGCCTATCTGGACCGCTCCATCCTCTTCCCTGGCGGGGCGATCGCCTCTGATGGCGGGCCGTGGTCTGTCGGCAGCGAGCGCCTGTCCGGCGACATCTGGCCGATCCCGGAGGACGCCCACTCCCACCCGCGCAGCGCCGGCACCTATGGCCGCTTCCTGCGCATCTATGCGCGCGAGCGCGGCGTGATCGACTGGCCTGAGGCCGTGGCGAAAGCGAGCTTCTATCCTGCCCGCATCCTCTCTGACGCCGTGCCGCAAATGCGCCGCAAGGGCCGCCTGCAGCCGGGCATGGACGCCGATATCGTGGTGTTCGACCCCGAAACGGTCGCTGACCGCGCCACGTTCGAGCGGCCCGCTCAGGCATCAGTCGGCTTTGAGTATGTCATCGTGAACGGCACGGTGCTGGTCGATGGCGGGGAGCTGGACACCTCCGTCCTGCCGGGCCGCCCGGTCCGGGGAACCGTGGCCAGCGGGGCAGAGTAGGGGTTACTCCGCTTCCCGCCGCATCCGCATCAGCTTCCAGATGCCGAGCGTCAGGAGCGGCAGGACGAAGACGGCGATGATCGCGAACGCCAGCATCCGGTAGCCATTGGCGATGAGGGCAATCAGGCCGAACCGGTCCGCGATCACCATGGCGGCGAGCAGCAGGGCAGCCGTGATGGCCAGCCGGGTGCGCACGCCAATCGGGCGGGGCCGGACAGCCGCGATGCGCTCATTGACGGCATGGACCGCGCTGACGCTCGTTTCCACCAGCGCCACGAACACCATGAACTGGAAGGCCATCTGGAAGACGGGCGAGCCGAGGCGTTCCAGGATGTAGTTGGACGGCAAGGCCGCGCCGGAAATCTCCGGGTAGAAGGCGATCATGCAGGCGAAGAAGAGAAGGGCCGGCAACGCGGCCAGAGGCCCGGCGAGCGCGCCTGCAATCACCGCGTCCTTGCGGCTCGTCAGATGGCGCAGCACGGGCAGGATCACCACCGCGCCAATCACGTTATAGCCCGCATAGGTGATGCCGCCGGAAACCCATCCCGTCACGGGGATTCCGGCATCGAGGCCAGCGAGGATGTCTCCCCCGAATTGCGTGAAGCACATCACCACAAAGACGAGATAGACCAGATAGAGGAAGAGCGAGGCGTATTTGAAAAGCCCCTCCACGCTCTCCTGCCCCAGCGCGGTGAAGACAAGGATGGAGAGTGCCAGCGCGGCCGATCCCACAAGGTTCGGCAGGCCGAAAAGAGCTGCCCCTATCTCACCGGCTGCCGCGCCAAACACGGCAAGGATCAGGAACAGGAAGAGCAGGTAGGCGATCTCGAATAGCGGCCAGAACGGCCCCAGCAGCGCCTTGAAGAAGGTCAGATAATTGCCGCTGCGCGTCGTGTGGGCGAAGACGAAGGTCAGCGCGCAGATACCGCTCCAGAGTGCCGTGACAAGCGCTAGCCCCAGGAGCCCGCCCACCGGCCCTGACGGCATGAAGTATTCAACCAGCTCGCGCCCCGTGGCATAGCCTCCGCCAATCACGACTGCCTTGAATGCAAGGCCCGGCAGGATGAGGCGCTGAAACAGGCTCGGTGCCGTGCTCATTGGGCGAGCGCGGTTTCCGCCTCGAGGCAGGCCTCGACCAGCTGGTCGAACGCCGGCCCGCCCCGGATCGGGTCCGCGCACGGCAGACCGGTGCGGCGGGTTTCCGCCTCGATGGCCCGGCGCGCCTCGTCGTCAGTGAGCTTCGAGGTGTTCAGGCTGATCCCGCCGACGCGTACATCGCGATTTACGCGGCGCGCATGCATCAGATTGAGCTCGATCACGTCCTCGACGGAGGGGATTGGATAGTGCGTATCGAGGCCGATGATCCGTTTGCGGCCCGCCTCGTGACAGACCACCAGCACATCAGGCTGGCTGCCATGAAGGAGGCCCAGCGACACACCCGCATAGGAAGGGTGAAAGAGCGAACCTTGCCCCTCAATGATGTCCCAATGGTCGGCGGACGCATCCGGTGAGAGCATTTCAGCCGCTCCGGCCACAAAATCACTCACCACCGCATCCATCGGAATGCCGCCGCCTGCGATCAGTATGCCGGTCTGGCCGGTCGCGCGGAAACTGGCCTTCACGCCTGCGCGCTGGAAGGCGCGGGTAAGCGCCAGAGCGGTGTATTTCTTGCCGAGCGCGCAATCAGTCCCGACGGTCAGCAGACGCTTGCCGGTGCGCCTGCGTCCGGTGGCGATGGGAATGCCCGCAGGTGGCTTTCTGACCTCGATCAGCTGGCGGCCAAGCCGCTCGGCGGCGGCTTTCAGCTCGGGCACGCTGGCCATCGGCACATGCATGCCGGAGATGAGGTCCAGCCCTGCTTCCATGGCTTCGATGAGGGACGGGACCCATGCAGGGCGGATCGCCCCGCCCATGGTCGCCGCGCCGATTACCATCGCGCGCGCACCGGCCTTTGCCGCGTCGCGCGGCGCCATTACGGGCAGGCCAAGACGCAAAGGATTGCCGGGCAGTGCCCATTCACCGACGCACTGGTCTGGCACCCAGTCACGCAGGCCCGCTGCCGTCTTGGCGTAGGACAGGTCCGTCACATCGCCCAGAAAGAGCAGGTATGGCCGGGGCAGGGTCAGAACACTCATCAGGCTGCTTTCCTTTCCGGCAGGCCCCAGCCCGCAGGCGGGCAGACCAGGTAGCCATCTTCATAGCGCGCAGGCGGGTCGCGGTCGGCGGACAGATGCCAGGGGCCATCAAGATCCACCACGTCGCAGAGCTGGCCCACGATGGCCGCCGGACCGCACGACAGCGAGGTGCCGACCATGTTGCCGACCATCACGCCAAGCCCGTGCTGGCGCGCCAGACGGGCCATTTTCAGGCCTTCGGTGAGGCCGCCCGACTTGTCGAGCTTGATGTTGATGACATCGTATATCGGCGCCAGACGGGCGATGTCGGCGCTCGTTTGTGCGCTCTCATCTGCCGCCAGCGGAATGGGAGAATTCAGACCGATCAGGCTGTCATCGGCCCCGATCCGGCAGGGCTGTTCGAGAAGCGACACCTTCTCTTCGATCAGGCAGGGCAGAAGCGCATCCACACCCGCCCGGTCAAACGCCTGGTTGGCATCGACCCCGATCCAGACGTCCGGCGCGGCGGCCCGCACAGCCCGCACCCGCTCCGCATCCAGCCCGTCACCGATCAGCTTGAGTTTCAGCGCGCGGGCATCGGGGAGTCCGGCCGCCCTGGCTCCCATCACCTCGGGACTGTCCGCGCCCAACGTAAATGTGGTCAGAAGATTGGACGGCGCACACAGGCCTGCAAGCTTCCAGACCGGCTCTGCGGCCTCGCTGGCTTCAAGGTCCCACAGCGCGCAATCGAGCGCGTTGCGGGCACCACCTGGCGGCAGGAGGCCCTGCAAGGCCTCGCGGGTCACCCCCGCTTCGATCCGGGCACGGACAGCCTCCACCTGGGCCAGCATGCTGGCCCCGTTCTCGGCGTGATAATAGACGCCTGTCGCCTCCCCGCGCCCGGTGTGACCGCCGCGCGATACCACACAGACCAGCAGGTCGACCTTGTCCATCACATGGCCTGTGATGCGGAACGGCATTTTCAGGCGCACCGGTTCGATAACGGCCTTCAGGGAGAGCGCGGAGGCTGACACCATGATCGTTCCTGCTTTCGCTGCTAGTAGGTGAGTCCGAAGCTGAAGAAGCCGGCCGCGATGAGGAACCAGATCATCACCACCATCGAGACAAGCAGAACGACACTCCACAGTTTTGCAAACCAGCTGGCGCCGCCCGTCCACACGACGAACGCGTTCCACAGCGCAATCAGCAGCGCCGCTACGGGCAGAACCGACAACACCTGGAGGAGCACGATCGTCCCGTCCATACGGCCGTCGAGACGGTTCAGGTCCGCCATTATGAACGTTACAAACGCTAGCCATGCACCGGCATGAACGAGTGTCGCAAGCGCCGCGGCCGGCACCAGCCTGTGTGCCATGGCCTGCCTGCCTGAGAGCGCGAAGCGCTTGCCAAACCGCCACCGTACGATCGCGCGGACGGGCCAGAAAAGCACAGTGAGAAGCAGGACGCCGAAGGCGATACCCGTCAGCGGCATCAGCAGGGCCGCGTTTCGCCACCATTCAACCGGTGTGAACATCATGAAGGGCGAGAAGAATGCAGCCGAGACCATCTCCACGCGGCCATCCTCGCCGAGGCGGGCGGCAAGCCGTTCCGAACCGTTCACCTCATGCCAGACAAAGGGCTCGACTTCGCGGAACCAGCGCGGCGCGCCAGCCGCATCGGTCAGGATCGAAAGGCTGATATGGTGATCAGCGTTCATCGTGATGGCAGGCTGGCTCATCGCAGAGCCCGACGCCACGAAATTGCCGTGGGCTCGCCGGGAAATGACGTAGCTGCCAACCAGCATACGGCCGTGCTCTTCGGCTGTGTCCAGCGTCGGCAGGTCCTCAGCCTCGGCGGGGAAGTAGCGGTCGGTAAAGCCCTCGAACAGGGCCTGGCGAACCCGTCCCGTGGCACCGTTGCGCCCGGTACTATTCATGGAAATGTAGAGGCCTACGCCATAATCAAGAAACAGGTGCAGGTTGGAGTGGAAGAGAGTGGTGTCCCCGCCATGCCCGATAATACGGTGGCCGTTGCGGTTCTGTTCGTAAAAACCGAGCAGCATCGCATTGACGCCAGGCAGCTTGCGGTCGGCTGTGGTGTACATCTGTTCAGCGGTCTCGGGCGAGAACAGGCCTTCTCCACCATTGAGGTGGGCGATCATGAAGCGGGCCATGTCATTGCCTGTGGCCGACATCGAACCGGCCGGAGCCGGCGTGACCAGCTCGAAGGGACGGCCCTCGCCATCAGAGGCGCGCCGGTAACCCTGTGACATCAACCCTTCCAGGTGTTCGGGAAGTGGCTGGCGCAAGCTGGAGCGCTGCATGCCGAGCGGGGCGAAGATGTGGGTGTCGACATAATCATCGAAGCTCTGGCCAGACACCCGCGCCACCACGTAGCCGGCGAGCGCCGTCCCGTAATTCGAATATGCCGGCATTTCGCCCGCGGGATAGACGGCTGCCGGCGTATTGTTGCGGACATAATCACCCAGAGGCTGGAGGCGCTCGGGATCATTCATGATGAGTGCGCGCACCTGCTCGCCCCAGCCCGGCGTGTGGGTGAGCAGATGGCGCATGGTGATCGGGCGCCCGACACCGGTCACCTCGAAGTCAAGATAGGTGTTGATGTCGGCGTCGAGATCAATCCGGCCCTGCTCCACCAGCTGCATCACGGCGGTCCAGGTGACCAGCTTGGATATCGAGCCGGGACGGAAAAGTGTGGCGTCGGGATCAACCGGAGTCCGGGTCTCCAGATCAGCATAGCCATAGCCCTTGCTGAGCAGGATTTCCCCGTCGGCCACGACCGTGACGACTGCGCCCGCAAGATCGCCCTGGGCCAGCGCGTAGGGCATGAAGCCATCGAGCCAGCTTTCAAGGTCGGCCCGGTCGATGACCCCCGGCCCGGACGCCGGAACAGATTGCTGTTCCGGCAGGGCGGGCAGCTCGATCTGCTCCTCGTCACGCGGGTCGATGTCAGGCACCTGGGCCGAGGCGGCTGCGAGGCCAAACCCTGCCAGCAGCGCCGCAAGGGCGCCTCGCATCCATTCCTTCACCATCACTTTTCCTTCCCTGCCCTGAATTTAGCGGCTGACGCTCAGCACCACACCAATCGTGCGTGGCTGGAGCAAGGTGCCCATTACGAAAACCGGCACGCCGAGCGCGTTTGTCATGCGTGTGCCGCTGACATAGACGTCCTCATCGGTGAGGTTGCGGACATAGCCGCGCACTGACCAGCTTCCGTTCGTGATCTCGGCATTGAGGTCCACGGAATGATAGCTGTCCAGCACCATGTAGCTTGCGCTCGCGGGGTAGGAGACGTTGCGGTCGCCGACCCAGCGGATGCCGCCGCCCACGCTGGCATCCCAGCCATTCTGAAGCCCCCAGCCATAGTCTGCGGTCACGGAGTAGTTATAGCGCGGCACGCCAGGCAGCCGGTCACCATCGACACCTGACAGCGCGGGCGCATCTTCGGTCAGAACCGAGTCCGTGAGACCGGCATTGAAGCCCAGCCGCAGGCCGTCCACCGGCGCCACTACGGCCTGGAACTCGATACCCCGGCTACGCGCGGTATCACCGTTCACGAGCGCGCTGACGCCGCCCACAGCCTGGGCCAGCTGGATGTCTTCCCATTCAATCCAGTAGGCTGTCGCCTCGACGAGCGCACGCCCGCCCCAGAAGTCCGATTTCACGCCGATCTCGTAGTTGACCAGCCGGTCGGCCTCGACTTGCGGAGGCACGCCCAGCAGGGCGACGTTGGGCCCACCCGGACGGTAACCGCTGGCGATGCGGCCATACACCATGGTCTGATCGGTAATATCGAACGTGGCGTTGAGCATGTAGGTGAAGACGTCTTCGGACGACTCGCCTGTCAGCGTCGTCGTGCCGCCGACAAGAACACCTTCGGAAATCTGGGCGAAATCCTGCTCGTTGCGCGCCAGCCTGAGGCCGCCGCCCACGGTGAGCCGGTCCGTCAGGTCAAAGCTGACATTACCGAACACGGCGTATTCCTCATAGGTGGACGGCAGGCTGACGATCGCCAGCGGGTGCAGGCCCGCGATCAGATTGCCGTTCATGTCGGCGGCGGTCGCGAACTGGCGGTTGACGCTGTCCTCATGGGTGTAGAAGGCACCCACCAGCCATTGGAAGCGGTTGTCGCCCGCAGAGGCGAGGCGGAATTCCTGCGTTACCTTTTCCAGATCGAGCTCGATGTCGAACTGGGACTGGCCGGCGGGCACCGCGCCGCCCGTCAGAAGCGGGAAGATGGAGCCGAAAATGCGCGAGGCGTCCTGGAACTGGACGTTGCGCGTATTGGAGAAGCTGGTGATCGAGCTGAAGTCAGCAAAGCCGAGATCCCAGTTCAGCCGCGCGGCGTAATAGCGCTCGCGCTTGGTGAAGGGCTCGGGGATCATGTTGCGCGTGGTGCGCGGACCATCAAACGTGTCGAGCGTGGCCGGATCGAGATAGACCTGACCGTTATTCGCCGAGTCGATATTCTGGAACATCGCCGACAGGTTGATGGTAAAATTCGCAGCCGGCTGGAAAAACAGCGCCGCCCGGCCGCCGGTCTGGGTCAGGTCGTTCTGGTCGTTCTCCCCGGTAAACGTATTGTCCACATAGCCGGGGGTCTCGCGCCGGAACAGGCTGGCGCTGAAGGCGGCGTTCTCGGCCAGCGGCACGTTCACGCGGCCCCGTGCGCCATGCCCCAGCGAACCGGCATCGGCAACGGAGAAAACTTCGGCTGCACCCTGGAACGAGAAGCCCGACGGGTCCGGCGTGCGCGTGACATAGCGCAGCAGGCCGCCCATCGCGCTGGCGCCATAGAGCGTGCCTTGCGGGCCGCGCAGAATTTCCACCCGCTCGATATCGTTGGGGAACAGGTCGAGCGCGAAGGCCGACGCACGCGAATAGTTCGAGCTGCCGCCCATCGGGGTATCGTCGACATGCGTGCTGACCGTCGCGCCCGGGCCGACGGGCGCGATGCCGCGCAGGGTGATCGATGTCTGGCCGGGACTGCCTCCGCTGCCGACATTCACGCCCGGCACGTAGGCGGCAAAATCCACCAGCGCGCCAACACCCATGCTCTGCAGCCGTTCGCCAGACACGACGCTGATCGAGGCCGGGATGTCGGTTATCGCCTCTTCGCGCTTCTGTGCGGTGACGAGAATCACGTCACGCACCTGGGAGGCGGCCGGCTGCGCCTCCTCCGCGGTTGCGTCCTCAATAGCCAGAGCGGGCGCACACAGCGCCATGGCAGCCGTGCCCAGAAGCCCGGCACGAAGCGAATGCCTGATCATGATAGTATCTCCCCTCCTGAACTTTGCGTTCATGGTTTGCCGCCCTGTCGGGTATTGGCCGCCCGGATGAAGCGGTTCATGACACCTGATCAGGCCTGTTCGGGCAACGTCGATCCTGTTAAGAAAATTGTCAACAAATTTCTCTGATCAGGATCGTTTGTCCTCCGGGGATAATTCCGGCGCGGCCGGGGCGCCTGCCGGCAGGCCGGAACGAAGTCCCGGATGGAAATCGGTTTTCCGACCCGGCCAGTTCTGGTTATTTTGAGAATCGCATCTGTCAGGGACTGATCATGAACACTAGCGCCGCCGACACGCATACCACCCTCGGCCAGGTCGTGCGGGCCATCCGGCAGCGCAATGGCTGGACGCTGAAGGAGATGAGCCAGCGCTCGGGCATCCCCTTGTCCACCCTGTCCAAGATCGAGCACGATCGGCTGACCCTGACCTATGACAAGCTCCTGCAACTCAGCCAGCGGCTGGACATCCCGCTGTCAGACCTGTTCAGCGTGCCCGGCCAGGACAATGGCACGCCGGCCGGCGCGATCACGGGACGGCGCGCGCGCGGCACGCTGGATACCGCCGTGCGCGTGGAAACCGACAATTACGACTATTTCTACCTGTGCACCGAGCTGCGCAAGAAAAGCATGATCCCGATCTTCACCAAGGTGCGCGCGCGCACGGTGGAGGCGTTCGGCGAACTGGTCCGCCATGGCGGCGAGGAGTTCATCTTCGTCCTTGAAGGCCGGGTGGAAGTGCACACCGAGTTCTATGATCCCGTCGTGCTGGAAAAGTGGGAATCCTACTATCTCGATAGCTCGATGGGGCACGCCTACCTGGTCGGCGAGGGCTGCGACGAGGCCCTGATTGTGGGCGTGTGCGGGGGCGATGAACGCATCGATGTGGAAAGCCTGGTCCATATCGGGGAGAAGCGCGAGTCAACGGGATAGGAGCGCTGTGGGGACGCCGGCCGGCCAGACTGCTGCTTGCTTTGCGAATGGCTGGCGGGGGTGAGGTTGCCGAACTCAAACGCCAGAGGGCGAGTTCCCCAAAATGCGCAATTCGGGGTCGGTGAACCAAGGTCGGTGATTTGGATTGCTTCACAACCGGTCGCGCAGCGATCATTCGATCCGGGGGATCGAATGAAGGCGACCCCGCCCGACATGGAGACGGGCTGTTCGGAGCGGTCATAGGTCCAGTTGAACTCGCCGTTGCCGGTGGTGTCGCCGCGCGTGTCATAGGCGTAATTGCGCCAGACAGAGCCGGTGGCGGTATCGCGCACCTGGGACATCCGGTTCTGGGTATTATAGTCCACATCAACCGTGCGGCTGCCCAGCACCTGCTGGCGCACATTGCCCAGCGGATCGTAGGTGAAGCTGCCAGACCCCCACGGGCCCGACGCCGTGATGAGACGCCCCAGCGCATCATAGCCGAAGGTCCAGTTCTGGCCGGAGACCACAGAGTCCATGATCACCGTTACGCAGCCTGCAGCGTCTGGCTCTCCGCAGAGCAGACGAAGGAGCGAGTTACTGTCAAGGCAAAGCAGGCAGCTTAATTATTATCCGCTCACCATAAACTGAATCAACACGGTCACTTCCCGAAAACCCAACCATATACACAGTGTCAGTGTCTTCAAAGTAAATTCTGAAAAAATCAGCCACATCTCTATTGCATTGACCGCTAATCGATGAGCAATAGAAATTGATAATATTATCACCATATGAATCAATAAAATAATCCCTACTTTTCCCATAAAAACCTAATTTTCTATGATCTGTTTTAATAATTGATACAAATAATAGCAATGCTATAGAAATCACTACGCCCATTGTAGTGCATACAATATGTTTATTTATTTTCATAACACCATGCCATGTTTTTATTGCGGACAATTACCAGGGCCGGAACAACCCATATATTCTTGCGTGCGCTCACTTACGATCCCTTGCCAAATTTCCCGTGCTTCTTGGAGGCCGTCGGGATCAAATTGAATGCGGTCTGCAGCGCCAACAAGAGGGTGATTACCTTGTGGGATTGGTATTGAAGCTGGATCAACACCGACAATTTCAGCTGAAACGTTCCGTATAGCTATCGCAAATGAATTGCTATTGGCTCCATCTTGCCCTGAACGTGTATTGCGCACGCCGGTGTCATAATCAGGGTGTCCTAGCGCGGCTCGAGCAACTGCATGAACAACAGCGTTTGGTATGGCCTCTCCAAAAGGCACAACTCTAGTAGGGTCATTACGGTCTCTTCCAAACGCGACCGCATCTGTTGCTTGCACATTCGCCATGGGTCGTAACTCAGGATTCCCCGTCAAATAACTTACGCCAGCGCCTGTCGATGGGCCGCCACTATAAATTGTTGGCTCTGGTGGTTCGTCTACTGCGACATATAAGTGTCTGAATCCTGCTCCAGCAGGCCGACTTCCCAAATGTGCGTCCTGCCTCATCCCCGTCGGATCCGTCGCATTGAGCGGATCATTTCCGACGTATGCGTAGAGGTTCATCTGGTCGGCGTAACCGATGGGATCGGTCTGGAGGAAGCGCCCGAGGTGGGGATCGTAATAGCGGGCGCGGTAGTGATAGAGCCCGGTCTCGGCGTCGTAGCGCCGCCCGGTATAGCGGAACGGATTGCCCGAGGCGGCCAGCGGCTCTTCCACCCCCCCCGGATCAGGTCCGGGGCAGGCCTTCGGGGCGTATAGACATAGCGGTCGGTCACCGCCCCGGCCGCATCGACCATGGCGATCACATTTCCAATGCGGTTGGCGACGTAGTAATGCACCGCCGCCGAGGGACACACGCCTGCGCCTGCACCGCAGCTGATCATGGCGATGCGCGCATCAACGCCCAGGCCGGGCGCATAGCGCCGCAGCAGAACGCGCGCGCCGCTATAGTCGGCGATCTCCATGTCGCCCGACCACAGCGTCGTCGTGTTCACCCCGCCGGGCGTGGCCGCGGCGTGGACCCGGCGTCCGCCCGCGTCATAGCCGTAGGCGACCGAGACCGCCCCGCGCGCCGCCGCGACCAGGCGGTTGTCGCTGTCATGCGCGCAGCGCAGATTGCCGATGCCGGAGACGCTGGAGGTGCGCACGTCGAGCCCCGCGCCGCGACCGGTTCGAGGCGCGGGGCGAGGGCCGCCCGGTATGGCGGAACGGGTTGGCTCAAGGCCGATAAAGGCTCCTCCACCCCCCCCGGATCAGGTCCGGGGCAGGCCTCCAGGGGTGCAGACATGGCGGTCCGTCACCGCCCCGGCCGCATCGACCATGGCGATCACGTTCCCGAGCCGGTTGGCGACGTAGTAATGCACCGCCGCCGAGGGACATACGCCTGCGCCGGCACCCGCTGCGGCGGACATAATCGGTTCAAACTGGGGAAATCTGGCGGGCGGGAGACGAAGAAACCGAGAACTACACCTACGCTATAGCCCTCCAAAATGACACCTGAAAGCCGCCGATGGTCGACAGGCGGGGCACGGGTTGGCATTATGTTGCCCGTGCCCAACCGCAGGAGCGACGCAACGGCAACCCGCGCAGACCGTGAAGGAGCAGAACCATGGTAGCCGTGATGTTGATGAGCGTGGCGCTAGTCGCCGTCCTTTGCGTCGTGGCCTATAAGCTCGCAGTTTATGCTCTGCCCTTCCTGCTCGGATTGACTGCTGCGCAATTCGCCTATCAGACCGGCTCCGGCCTGATAGGTGCCGGGCTGGTTGGCCTCGTTTCCGCTGGCGTGGGGTTTGGCATCCTCGCTCTGCTGTTCGAGACGTTGCGCACTCCCATCCTGCGCCTGATCGTGGCGCTGATCTTTGCCGCACCCGCCGCCGTCGCGGGCTATGCGCTGGTCCATGGCATCACCAAAGAAGCAGTGCCCTCTGAAATCTGGCGGCAAATCTTCTGTCTGGTCGGCGGCGGATTCGTCGGCGTGTCGGCATTGATGCGACTGGCCGCACCATTGCCCACCAGTCCCGCGCCTGCTCGCTGATATGAAAGACGGACCCGGCGCAAGAGCGCCGGGACTTTTTTCTTAGCGGCCCTCCGGCTCTCTACAGCGCAATGTGGAAGCGCGTTCGCCTCCGGGCCGGCGCGGCTGCCGCCGCGTCTCATCTGATCGTTACGAAGAAGGTTGCTAAGGGCGTTGCCCTCGCGCGGCGCAAGAAAACTCTCCGGCCTTTCGCGGCATAAACGGCCCGCTCCCCGCAAGCGGGTCCCCTCCATTTATTCCACGGTGCCAAAGACTTCTCCTGCGCCTTGCTACCCGTGGCTCGCCGCCGGGCAAGGGTTCAGGAGCGGCGCTTCGCTGCTCTGAACCCCAAACCCGAGGATCAGAGACATGACCAACCTTTCCGACAGCAATCCCCGCATCTATGTCGCCTGCCTTGCCGCCTACAATAGCGGGTATCTGCATGGAGCTTGGATCGACGCGGATCAGGACGCGGACGAAATCAGGGACGAGATTGCCGCGATGCTTGCGCGCTCGCCGATCAAAGGCGCGGAGGATTACGCCATCCACGACTATGAAGGTTTCGAGGGCGTCACCATCAAGGAATTTGCCGGCATCGACACAGTAGCACGCATGGGCGCTTTCATCGCCGAGCATGGCGCGCTAGGCGCTGGCCTGCTGGATCAGTGCGACAATGACATAGACCAAGCCGAAACCGCCTTGCAGGACTGCTATCACGGCCAGTTCGCCAGCCTTGCCGACTTCATGGAGGACTTGACCGCTGAAAGCGGCATCACGATCCCCGAGGCGCTGCGCTACTACATTGATTGGAAAGCAATGGCCCGTGACGCTGAAATGAACGACGAGTTTTTCATAGTCGAAACCGCACATGACGAGGTGCATGTGTTTTCCAGCCGATGAAAGCCGAAGCGCCTTGTCCGCACTTTTGCGGGCAGGCGTCTCGCAGAATCATCGAAATAGTGTTAAGAAGAAAATAACCAATAGTGATCGGATGCGCCGCTCAAGGTTTCTACTTTGATCGGCTTCTATATTTTCAGTGATCTTTGAATCTCTCTGGTCCGGGTGTGTTTCGCACGCCCCGGCTTTGGGAGGTGACGCCATGCTTAGCATCGACTGGCGTTCGCCGGCGGCATACAGGCACGCGAAGCACATAGCTGCCGCCGGTTTCGCTTGGGAATATTTGCGCCGGAATGACGATTATCGTCAGGAGTTCCAGACCATCGCACTGACCGGGGGACCGTCCGCCCGCGAGCTTGAAGCGTTCGCGGATCGCTGGGGGTTGCGATTTCCCGTGCGACCCCGACGCGCCGCATGACCGGCCGCCGCCAATCTGGAGTCCGAGCCTTCAACCGCAAGCGGTGATGCTGTCGCCCGTCGAGCACATGGACGGCGACACCGAACCAATATTGACGCTGGCGCATCTCGACGGCCTCGACCTGCGCCGTGCTTCCGATGGCTGGCACGGCGTCTGGCAGGTGGATGGCGTCGCGCATCAATTCTGGCTGCCGGAGGCCGTGCCGGACGCCGCCGCGTTTTATGCCGTCACGCTGCCGATGGATTCCTTTCTGGAGCTTCGCGTCCACGCTGCCCGCCGTTTCTGGCGATCCCTCAACGGCCGTGCGCCCGGTCCCGACTTCCGGGCGATCCCCGCCCAGCTCCGGCAATGGCACATCCTGTCCCTGCGCGCGCTCGACGCGCGGTTGCGCGGTGAAAGCTATCGCACCATCGCCGAAGTCCTGCTCGGCTTTCACGGCAGCAAGGAGGATTTTGAAAACGACCCGCGCAAGAACAAGGCCCGCCGCCTAGTCGCTCACGGTATTAAGATGATGCTCGGCCGCTATCGCCTGTTGCTCCACTATCCAATCAGGCCCAACAAGCGTTGATCATTCCAAGCACCATCTTGTTGAATGTCGCAAATTTTCTGCCAACTGCAACAATGACGTGCGACACGAAAAAGGCTGGAAAATCGGCCTTCGGAGAAGTGAATTTACGAGACAACTTCGGTAGGAATGGGTTGGAAAGCTAACAGAATACAAAGCGGACGTTCAACTGACTAACATTGTTGCGCAATCCACGATTTCGTACGACCAACTCGAAATTGCTTTTGAGAACATTTGCTATGGCATTACTAAAGACGGCGCGTTTGACGCTCAGTCCTTGCACCCCGGTGGATCGCATCGACTTCATCCAGCTAGAGCTTGACCCAGAAGTGATGCGGTTTCTTAACAATGGCGCGGTTGATCATGACAGGGCCGATCCGGCGACCGCGCCGTTTCTCATGCCAAGAGGGACCGAGCCGAACGTCTGGACGGCGCGACGCAATGTGGATGACGAGTTCGTCGGGTGGTTCTGCTTGTTGCCGAAAGTGAAGACGGTAGCTGAAATTGGATATCGACTACGCCGGGAAGCTTGGGGTCAGGGGCTGGCATCTGAAGGCGCGTCGGCTCTCATCAGTTGGGGCTTCGAGGTCGCCGGGTATGATAAAATTGTGGCCAATACAATGGCGGTCAACCAAGGGTCGCGTCGTGTAATGGAGAAGATTGGCATGAAACACACGCGGACGGATTTCTTGGATTTTCCCGACCCTATACCTGGCACGGAGCACGGCGAGGTAACGTATGAGCTGACCTGTTCAGAGTCCCGAAACTTGCGACACAAAGCAAACTGAAAATCGCCGCTCCTCATGCCTTGTTGGCTGCCGCCTGTTCCAGAATCTTCCGATAGCCCTCACGCGAAAGCCATTGCGCGCGCTCAAGATGGCTTTGCCAGCAACGATAGGTCCGAAATTCGTCACCGAGCGGATCGCGGTGCAGCACGATCCGCGCGACTTCCTTCCAGTCCGCGCCCTCTGCGTTTGCGTCGAGAAGACGCCAATAGGTGACGTGGTGCCGTTCATCATAAACGGTAATGGTGTCGCCGGTCGGCGCTTCGTCGTCCACATCGGGATCGAGTTCGACGGACACTCGCATGGTCAATCCCCGTATCGAAGAGAGCTTTGTCTGCGGTGCGCCCCCGCAAACGATTCTCTCTGACTCTTGGTGATCGGGGAGTTCGAAACCGTCACGAAACGGCCCCATGGCCTTTAGCTCGGAAAGCCTGTTGTATACGCCACAGGCTCCCCGACCATAGGTCAAGGAGTTGGTGCCGTTCTGGCCAGCACCAGCCATTCGTGAGGGGTTTCGACGCCCCAGAGCAGCGCGTCTGCTCCACCCACATTCTTAGCCGAACCGCGTGCGAATGTCTTCGCCTATTCAGCGCGGCAGGCGATGAGCCGCTGAAATCCCTCAATTATTAGCGCGCGAGAAATCGCAAAGGGGGTGCCGCCAACGCATAGGCGCAAATGCGGCACGCTACGCGCCGCCGATCCCTCGCCATGGTTCGCCACAGTCC